>FUFK010068020.1_pt1 | contig 16978 bp, 21 predicted proteins | sample 1021851 | NCBI WGS metagenome assembly FUFK01 (sample SAMEA51879418, study PRJEB19060) | metagenome | reverse complement strand
TGAAGTTAAATATCATTGCTCCTACAAGAACCGCTGCGTATAGTCTTTCAGCCTTAGTTATTCTGCAGTTTAGTCTTGGAGTTTTAGCTCTTGTAAATGGAGTGCCCCATAACCTAGCCGTAGCTCATCAACTTNTAGGTGTTTGTCTTTTTATCAACAGCTTGGTTTTGATTAGGCTATTAAGAGTGCCGGACGGGTCAATTGACGCGGCTCAGTATTCGTCGCTGGGGAGATAGGAACTGGCCAGGAGATAGCTTTACTCAGAAGCTGTTTGTTCCGCCTTTTCTATTCTGCGCTTTAANGNCCTNGCNTCTGGNGCNANNTTNGCATTCTTCGTNTTTTTGAGATANGAGTCCAAACCACCNTTATATTCGATAGTTCTGATCGTAGACGCCGCTACTTTCAAGCTCACCGTTTCACCAAGCGTTTCACTAATGAACGAAACCTTCTGGAGGTTCGGTATAAACCGTCTTTTATTCTTATTATTGGCATGGCTGACGTTATTACCTGTCATCACGCCCTTGCCGGTTATAGAACATCGACGAGCCACGGAACCATCTCCCTTTTTGATTAGTCACTCAATACTCAAAATAGTAGGGAGAGGGTATACGCCACTCTTTATTCAACGTCAAGGTAGCTATGGTTCTTCGCAGATCTTTAATTGTCGGTTATNTTAGGCGTGTCATAACGTAATCAGCAAATGATGACAGCTTATTTTGACAAGACTGGATAGCGCTTAGGTTAAGGTTGCATCCAGATTTATCTGTGATTTTATGAACCCCAGTTCCAAGAAGAAGTGAGCTAAATTCAATAGAATTGGCGCCGCGTATATCTGTTTCTAAATTATCACCAATCATTAGATATCTAGAAGCGTCCATCTTGCCGCTCAGCGATTTACAACGCTCAAAAACGGCAGCGTAGGGTTTTCCTATATATGAGACCACCCCGCCGATAGACGAATAATAGGCGGCTAGATAACCGGCACACATGTNTGTTGTATTACCATGCACTACCATTTTATCCGGATTTGTGCATAGCATGGGAATATTAAGTGATTTGGCTCTTTGAAGGATTTTAATGTAATCATCGAGCGTTTCCTCGGCTTTGTCAGGACCAGCGTTGAGAATCCATTTTGATTTATCAAGAGCGGTCTCGATTACAAAGTTTTCTTCAGGTATTACGTTCGGATAGCGGTTAGGGCCGGTTAGGTAGACTGGCCCATCAAATTGTATTTTTTTCGACTGGTGCCCGGTAGAAAGCTGCCGTTTAGCCTCTCCGCCTGATGTAACCACCTCATCAAATAGGCCGTTGTCGATTCCTAGTGCACTTAATCTCTCGTACACCACATTTTCTATCTGAGGAGAATTGGATAGAAATATTATGCATTTACCTTTTTGACGGAGGCTTCGTAATACGTTTTTGACACCTGGAAATAATGCTTGTCCGTCATAGATAGTTCCCCAAATATCGAAAATGAAAACCTCAAAGATATCTGAAATTTCCTCTATTGATTGTAATTCTTGAANTGCCATAGATCTATTTTTTTACTGCTTTTGGTTCTCCGAATAAGTAGCCCTGGCCGAAGTCGATCTTGAGATCTAAAAGTTCAACAAGCATCTCTTCCGTCTCTATTTTCTCAACAATTAAGTCCATAGCTTGTCGGTCCATGGCGCCTTTCAAGGAATTCATGTTTATCAGGGCGTCCTCACCTTTTGCAACTTCATGCAGAAGATGGGCGTCTATCTTTATGAATTTAAAGCCTTTACTGGATAGCGTCGAAAGATCAAAGTTCAAGTCTTTCAGTTGATCAACTGCTAGTCGAAAGCCTAAACCGGCCAATCTTTTTAAATTTGTTTGTATTTCAAATGTACTGTCTTCGATGGTTTGTTGACTGAATTCAAAAACAAGACTGGAGGCTAATTGTGTGTTGTTCGCCATGAAATCTATAAAGTCAGTGAAAAACTCAATATCTGTAAGCGTCTTATTTGAAATATTACAGAAGAACAAAATGTCAGGCTGCTCTCGTCGTGTCTCGCGAACGAGCTGTATACATCGAAATAATAAAAGATTGTCCAAAGCTGCTGTGAGACCGGCAGCGTCTGATACAGGAAGATACTGCTCGGGTCTGATAATATTTCCTTCATTGTCAGTAATTCGGGAAAAGCACTCATAAAACGCAGGAATTCTTTGAGGCAAACGCACGGTGGGTTGTATATAGAGCTGAACGCGGTCTTCTTTAACCGCTCTATCTAAAAAAGTGAGTATCTCTGCGTCGTCATAATTTAGAAAAGGTTCACGTGGTCCAGTTTTGTTCGATACTTTTTGGTTCACTTCCTTGTCATGAGGTTCCATTTCTACAGCAATATTTTTGTTGGTCTGGGTTTCACTAACCTTTTCTGTAACTTGTTTCATAAGGCCTCGGAGTATTCTTAATTCCGAAGCGACATTTTCAGTCTGAGGTAGTGTATCAATTCTTTTTTGTAGCTCTGCAAGCTGGTCTTTAATATTGAGAACGCTCTCCTTCGTATTTTTAAGATCGATATAAACTTGGCGACTTTTATTATTGATTTTCCTCAACTGCAGGAGGAAGTTGATAATTAAGACTAGTAATGTTGATGTAACCGAAATGACAAGGCTGAGTGTGCTGAGAATTTCTCCCATTAAGATTTCGAAAAGTGGTCCGGAAACGAGCGCGACTATAAAAAGTGNTATGATCAGTATTTTTGACACCAGCAACGCTCCTTTCAGGTTTATACCTCTCTAGAAGCCCAATAGTCAGCTTCGATACCAACGGCCTCTGAGATATGGTCTATGTTATCATTTTTTAAGGCCTCCGATAATCCTTTGTTAATTTCGCTAAACAGCCTAGGTCCTTTATAAATAAGTGCGGTGTAAAGCTGTATCAGACTAGCCCCCGCCTTGACCTTGGTATATGCCGTCTCAGCACTGTCGACCCCACCAACTCCTATTATTGGTATGCGTTGTTTTGCTGCAAGGAAGGTCTGCGCCAATTTTTGTGTAGAAAGTTCGAAGAGAGGAACTCCACTTAGGCCGCCTGGTTCACCTTGCTTAGCATCTAAAAGATTTTTGGGACGACTAATCGTTGTGTTTGAGATAATAATCCCAGAAATGCCACTCGATACAGCCACGTCAACAATCTCATTGATGTCTTCATTTGTTAAGTCGGGGGCAATTTTCAGAAGTAAGGGGATTCGACGGTTCGAATCACTGTTTTCCCACGAAGCTGTAATCAGCGTGTTTAAAAGTTCCTCCAGTTTTTCTACTTGCTGAAATGAGCGGAGCCCCGGCGTGTTTGGAGAAGAAACATTTACAGTGACGTAGTCAGCTATGTTCCTTAAACGTGATAAGCATTCAACATAGTCTTCGATAGGCGTTTGAGTACTCTTGTTGATCCCAATATTTACGCCCAATACCACAGACTTATCTCTACGTTTGCTNAGACGCTCTAGTCCACCCATAATGCCTTTGTTATTAAACCCGAGCCTGTTTATAACCGCATTATCTGATGACAACCTAAATACACGCGGACGGGGATTTCCTATCTGGGGCTCAAGAGTTAGTGTTCCCGCTTCGACGAACCCAGGACCAATTTGAGATAGCTGGTCAAAAACTTCTCCATCTTTATCAAAGCCCGCTGCAAGGCCTATGGGATTCCGAAATCTTAACTCGAAAATATTTGAAATAGTTTCTGAAAATTCGTTGCCCCTCAGATCTTTTGATGATGCAAAACCTAACTTAAGCATTTTTATAGTCGCAGAATGCGCTGTTTCTGCCGGAAGATATCGAAGTAATCGGAGCGAGATTGTCTCTAACAGTTTATTCATGCGGCTCGTCTTTGAGTATGGGTAATAAATGATTGCCAGAACTATCGATTGGAATTGCGGTTAGTTGGGTAACGTATTTCTTTAGGAAAGGCCCGTATAAATGGGGAAAATAGTCATTATTTCTCGCTGGTTCCCATTTCAAATCATCAACGATCAAATGGGTGTCAACTTCAACTAGAAAAATGTCTTTTTCTCCGTTTCGATGCTTCTTGGCACTAATGGCCAGTTGCTTCGCGGTTGAAAAATGAACAAAACCGTCATTTTTATCTTCAGCAGATGGGATATAAAAGTCCAGTTCTAAAGACGCATCTAAATCTTTTTTTCGTGATAGATGATAAATCCATCTATTTTTCATATTTTAATAGTCTCCGAAGTCTTAGTGGTTAATCGAACAGTATTAAGTGCTGTTCAAAACTTATTTTACAAAAATAATTATTTTATTTAGCTAATTNCGNTTCTNGACTTTTTTATTGTGGCTCCNACNGCCTCNCAATCAGAAAAAANATCTAATTTTTCAACGTGGATGGCTGCAGAAATCACCCTTTCATCATCTAATGAGATATCAGCGATTTTATCAGCAAATGTCTCAACTAAAACAACATGGCCTTCTTTTGCCAAATTCTTTATTTTGTTTACTAGCGTTTCATAACACCCCACGTTCTTATAAATACCCTTGCTAAAACCCTCTGCGGGGTAGTCTAGTTCAAGCTCAACATCAATAGCTACTCGCTGCTTACTACGTTTTTCGTGTTCGTGAACACCAATGAACATATCAACTAGTAAACGCCGAATTTTCACAAGATATATTTTGGACATTCCGATTTTGTCCTCTCAACTTTTGCCGTTAGCTANCATTAAGAGATGAAGAAGATTTTCATACNGTTCACTCTTCACAAAATTCTAAAAATAAAGTGTTTACAGGTTGCAAAAGTTTGATGCTGGTTGAGCTACGTTTAAAAAATGAAGGTTCAGCTAATAATACTATTACCGCTTAGGCTCAGCAAAAAAATCTACCGGACGCATTAGTTTATTCTCTTGATTAATTAAGGCGCCTAATTTTGCACTTTCCTGTGTATAGGTAATCCAATCAGGGTCCGCCCACATTGCCGCACGCTTTGCTTCTCGGTCCCCTGCGTTGTCGTACCCCCATATATGAACGTATTGATTAACATTCCCAGTTTCTGTGACGAGGTATGCAATTGGCTGTCCAAGGTGTTTTGTTTGCGGCGCCTTTCCAAATTGTTCATAGACTTCTAGGTGCTTTTTTATTGTTCCTGGTTTGCATGTGTACGTGCGGACATCTAGTAACATTGTTGGCTCCATCTTCAAAAGTTATCAAAAGTTTCTCAGTGTTATTTAGTGATAATTTTCATTACCATATCATTGCATGGCTTCGTAGTTAATCGCATCATGTCGATTAAGTTTCTTAGTTGCTGTGGGCATTGGGTATTTTAGTCCGGTTGCGCAATTATATAAAATTGCAGTTTCATTCTTTTTAACCAATCCATCTTTCAGTGCAAGCTCGTAAGCTGCAAGCGTGGCAGCACCTTCTGGACAGAGTAAAACGCCATCGCGTTTGGCCGCATCATCTCGGATTTCAAAAATATCTTCTTCTGAAACAGAAACNGCAAAACCGCCAGATTCTCTCACCGCACGAAGGATTAAAAAATCACCCACGGCAACGGGAACTCTTATTCCTGCGGCGGCGGTTGTAGCGTTCTCCCATACTGGCGCATGTTCTTTGCCTTCTTGGAATGCTTTTACAATTGGCGCACAGCCATCTGCTTGAACCGCAATCATTTTGGGTCGTTTTTTGCCTATCCAGCCAATTGCCTCTAGTTCCTCAAAAGCCTTCCACATCCCTATCAGTCCTGTTCCCCCTCCTGTTGGATAAAAAATCACATCTGGAAGTTCCCATTTAAACTGCTCAGCCAATTCCAAACCCATTGTTTTTTTACCTTCAATTCGGTAGGGTTCTTTGAGTGTTGATACGTCAAACCAGCCGGTTATTTCCTTACCTTCACCNACAATTTTCCCGCAGTCATTTATTAAACCATTTACGCGGTACACGGATGCACCTTGCAACTCTATTTCGGAAATATTAATTTCGGGTGTGTCATCAGGACAGAATATCGTTGTTCTAAGACCAGCGAAACTAGCGTATGCAGCCATTGCCGCACCCGCATTACCGTTGGTTGGCATAGCTAAATGATTGAGTCCTAACTCTTTGGCCATAGAAACAGCAAGTGCGAGACCCCTTGCCTTAAAAGATCCTGTTGGCAACCGCCCCTCATCTTTAACCAACAGNTTTTCCGTTGGCACCCCCAATCGTTTAGATGTTTCNGGCAGAGACATAAGCGGGGTCGTTACTTCTCCNAGGCTTATCACATTTTTGGTTTCTTTAACTGGAAGAAACTCTCGAAATCTCCAGAAACCGCCTTTTCTGCGTGCTAATTCATCTTTTGTTATACTTTTACTTAATTCTTCCAGGTTGTATCGTACCAATAGTGGCCGGCCAGCTTTAGAAAGGCCTTGAACGGTAGCAGCCTTATAAGTTTCACCCGTTAGTGAGCACTCCATGTGAGTAACAAAGTTGGGGTATTCTTTAAGTTTTGTATTCGACAAAGCTAAATTCCTTTAAGAATATTAGGTTACTGGCGTTATNTANATTTGCTTATTACTGNGCTTGGTNTGTTGGCCNTATGCAAGACAACNTGATTACACATTATTANNTGTTTTTTTATAAAAAAATTTNTGTGATGATTTTTTAGACCATTACATCGCATATACATTTTTACAAATGATGAATATAGGTTCTATAGTTGACAATTTATTATGCTTGGTCAACGCAAAGTTATTTTAAAGCAACATCATATTTGAAAACGGGGAAGTCTACATGATCTATGAATTTCGAACCTACACCACTGGCCCAGGACAAGCTCCTTTGTTAGCTAAATATTCAGCTGAGATAGGACGGCCTATAAGGGGAGACGATCACGGAAAACTGGAGGGCTATTGGTTAACGGAGATAGGGCCANTAAATCAGGTNATGCATNTATGGTCCTATGAAGATATGAATCATCGAAGCGAAGTAAAAGCAAAGCTAGCTGCAAACGAAGCATGGAAAAACGAGTATCTTACGAAAACCGGTCCCCTTATCATCAGGCAAGATAATAGACTGATGACTGCCACAAAACCACTCGTTGCTCCAGATAGTGAAGGAAATATATACGAATATAGATATTATCGTTGCAAGGTGGGTAAGACAAAAGTATTTGCCGAGGCTATAACCAAGGCTATGAGCGTAAGGGAACGACATTCTAAAAATGTTTGCATTTGGATCACAGACACCGGGCAACCTAATGAGGTTTCGCACTTGTGGGCATATAAGGACCTGAATCATCGCGCTGAGGCGAGAGCTGCTGCTGCTGCCGATCCGGACTGGAAAGAATTTTTGAAAGATGGACCGGACAGACTCGACGAAATGCACGCNTCTATACTTCTGCCCTGGGGCCACTCTCCGTTGAAGTAGGGACTTTAACGTTAGTTCAGCTAGTAAATATGCTAAGGGCTTGAGATTGGGGCTTNAAGAAACTTTTTTAAANATTTGCACANGGAGTTAACCGAACAAGCAATGCAAGCTATATGAATCCTAAACGCCGAATGAGATCNTCTGGTTTTTGACCAGANTCTCTTANGTCTTTCAGCGAGGCAGATTTATTCCGTTTTGCCAACCTCACGCCATTTTCATCGGTAATTATTTTATGATGATGATAATCTGGGGTTGGTAATTCTAAAAGGCTTTGAAGCAATCTATGAATATGGGTGACCTGAAATAGATCATCTCCTCGTGTGACCCGTGTTACACCTTGTACTGCATCATCTATTGTCACCGACAAGTGATAACTTGTCGCGATGTCTTTTCTGGCTAATACTATATCTCCAAATATTTCTGGTTCTGCCGATTGCTCACCATGCTTGGTGTCAAACCATTTTAATTTACCANCCAAACTTGCGGCAGCTTCCATACGTAGCCGAATTGCGTAAGGCGCGCCTTTTTCCAAGCGTCGTTCATTTTCTCTCGTTGAGATGTAACGCAACGTGTTCCTAGGAGAACTCTGATTTATTTTCGCAGCATCGTTTTCGTGGGGAGCGGACATTNCTTCTGCTAGCTCTTTGCGTGATAAGGTACAGCGATAAAGAAGGCCGAGATTGTGGAGTTTTTCTAATCCCTTTGTGTAATCAGCCATATGGTTTGACTGTTTTCGAACTGGTTCAGGCCATTTGAGCTTTAGCCATGATAAATCTTTTAAAATAGAATTTTCAAAAGCGGAGTTGCATCTTTCTATGTCAATATCCTCTATGCGCAACAAAAACTTACCGTTATTTNGACGAGCTTCTCGTTCTGCAATTAAAGCGGAATACGCGTGCCCGAGGTGAAGATTACCTGTTGGACTTGGAGCAAAACGAGTGACAATTTCCATAGATATAAATATTCTCAAGATAGTTTCTTAATAAATCTTATGTCGGATTCGATTGAAATTAAAGGGGCCTGTAAGTATCACTAATTTAGTGTAGTAGGCAAAACCAACATTAGTAGCGGAGACAAAAAATGATTAATTTGGAAGGTCCTAGGCAACCGCCAAAAAACGNTGAGCCAGCTAAAGCGCTTGNAATCTTGTTACATGGCTACGGTGCTGATGGTAATGACCTTATTGGTTTAGCACCNGTTCTTTCCTCCCAGCTACCACATGTTGAATTCATCTCGCCACATGCTCCATTCCCATGCGAAATGTCACCATTTGGTCGCCAATGGTTTAGTTTAGGAGACAGATCGGCAGATGCGATGTTGGGTGGGGCCAGAATGGCGGCTCAAATACTCGATGATTTCTTAAATGAGCAGCTAGAGAAATCTAAATTAACGCCGGATAGATTAGCGCTGATCGGTTTCAGCCAGGGTACTATGATGTCTCTATTCGTTGGACCTCGTCGCTCAGAACAAATTGCTGGGATTGTTGGGTACTCTGGGCGTTTGCTTGCGGAAGATCTGCTGAAAAAAGAGATAAAAACATCGCCCCCAGTAACCCTGATTCATGGCGCGGCGGACGAAATGGTCCCTGCTGAAGCTCTTCAGCATGCGGTTAAAGGGCTGGAAGATGTTGGCATCACTGTTACTTCAGAATTGCGCCCTGGACTAGGCCACTCAATTGATGAGAGAGGACTGGAAATAGCAAAGTTGTTTCTATCAAAAATATTAGGGAAATTTGCTTGAATATCNGGATNTACTTTTTTGCGTTTTGCNCTCTGCAGTAATCTNGACTGTAACTATTTAAAACNAATTTCGTTTTTGATAGACACGGTTACCTAGAATCGAGGTATTGTTTAATTGAAAAGTTCTTTACTCGGCTTACATTAGACTAAAGATTTTGCATGAAAGAGACTTTGAAGTGAACCAGGTTGAAAACTCTCCAGTTCTAGTGCTGAACGCAGACTATAGACCCCTAAGCTACTTCCCGCTCTCTCTTTGGTCGTGGCAGGATACTGTCAAAGCAGTATTTCTAGACCGGGTAAACGTATTATCGGAATATGAACATAAAATACGTTCTCCGAGTTTTGAGATGAGGTTGCCAAGTGTCATCGCTTTAAAGGAGTTTGTGCTGCAGTCNCGGCGGCCCGCCTTTACTCGATTTAACGTGTTTTTGCGAGATAGATTTTCTTGTCAGTACTGCGGCAATAAGTTCCCTACTCAAGAGTTAACTTTTGATCATTTGGTTCCAAGATCGCGTGGCGGAACAACGAATTGGAAAAATGTCGTAACAGCTTGCAGTAGGTGTAATTTAAAAAAAGGTAACCACNTGCCNGAAGTAGTGAAAATGCATCCAAGAAATCAACCCCGAATTCCATCTAATTATGAGTTGCAGGAAAACGGACGTGCCTTTCCACCAAATCATCTGCATGAAAGCTGGCGGGACTTCTTATATTGGGATAGTGAGCTAGAAGAGGGAGATTAGAGCCTTACTTATAGGCGCTCTGACAACCAAATTGCCAATTTACTGCCTGCGCGGATCGTTCTTCTCAAAACAGGATAACCAGGCGTTGTCTCCCCACCAAGATCGATAGCCGTGTCTCTATGTTCTAGCTCTTCGTCTCTAAAACGATTGATCGTTTCTTTCAGCTCACCCTCATCTTCTGTTAACTGGGCGGCCTGGTCTGCGTAATGTTCGTCGATGACCTCTTCAACGGCTACTGTGCAAGCCATTGCAGCTTTTGGACCTAAAAGAGCAGTACCAACGCCTAACGCGAAACCAGCTACNTTCCANAGTGGNTGTAGCACAGTNGGTCTNACTTTTCTCTCTACNATAAGTTTTTCAAAAGTTTCAAGGTGATGCAGCTCCTGATCTTTCATATGCTCTATCACGGCGGCATCTTTAGTATTTTTCAACACGGCTAGCTGGCCCTCGTAAATTCGCTTAGCCCCAAACTCACCAGCATGGTTAACCCTAATAAACCGTTCTACAAGATCTGACTGGGATAAGTCGCCCGGGAGTTCTGATTGTTCCACTTTTCTCTTTTTCATGCCTGTGCCTTTANGTTTCTCCACTTAAATATGGCGAATGCTGGGATAAAAGAAAGTCCNAGCGACAGAATAAGATTATAACCTGCCATTGAAACACCAAATAAAGACCAAGCTATCTCATCNCAACGAACTATTGGTTGCTGAAGGAGTTTTAATCGAAATGCCTCAACGCTTGTGGCCTCAATGTTGCTGCCACAGCCTTGAGTGCCAGACCAAAATTGCTGTTCCACGCCAATATGAAACAAAGCAATGCCTGCACCTACCAAAAACGTTAAGGCCAAAATGATAAAAATCCACACTACGGACGGAGGTGACAACTTGAACACGAGTGTCACNATGCAAAGGGCAATTGCCAAACCATGCGGAATTCTNTGATAAATACAAAGAGAACATGGTTTTAAGCCACCTATATACTCAAAAGCGAAAGCAGCGATAAGCGCAGCAGTTGAAAACAAAATTATGATGAAACAGCTCTTGGTAAAAATGACGTTGTTTTTGCTAAGCATAAAAAAACAGGCTTTCTTAGTTACTGATAGACTTTAACCAAAAATAAATCACGAGCAGGCAACAGCCCGTTGCGATGGTAATTAACCCAAAATATTTCTCTAACAAGGCTCTAATTTTATCCCCGAAATAATAAAGGAGAAATGAAACCACAAAAAACCGGAGTCCTCGTGATAGGACAGACAGCCCGATAAACAGGGCAAGGTTTAATTGTGCCATACCACTTGCAATGGTGATGATTTTATACGGGAATGGTGTAAGCCCGGCTAGGAATACCGCCCAGCCTCCCCAATTTTGGTACATTTCGTTGAATTCAGAAACATTATTTTGGTAACCGTAAAACTGGATAAGCGGCATGGCTGCTGTCTCGAATAGGAGTAATCCGATAAAGTAGGCGGCGACACCCCCGATGACTGAAAAGAGGGTGCAGGTTAACGCAATCCGCCACCAGTCTGATGGTTTTGCGAGTACCATGGGAACAACCATCACATCTGGCGGAATTGGGAAAAATGAACTTTCGGTAAAGGCAACCAAGGCCAAATATTTTTTAGCGTGTTGATGTTCTGCTAAGCTTAAAAGTTTTTTATAAATTTTCTGCACGTCGCTGATGTTTCAAAGTAGATGTTGGAACTATTCTTTTAATACNTTAACTGCANTTTATTTTACTCGATTCGCTTAGATCTTNNTTNAAAAGNCGANTTCTTNTTCTATATTTAGTAGTTTTTNACGAATGNNGTATCATCATATGGTAATTTTNTACNCTAGTTAAGNTTTCTTAAGATCAGACGTTGATGCTTTGTCGAAGCCCCGCTATGCTGGGCCTTGATACTGCCATAATAAATTGCCAGTATCACCAATATTGAGTTTTCACAGGGAAGGAAAATTTTATGCGTAAAACCATAATCGCTCTGAGCGTACTAGGGTTTGGTATCGCAGGCTTAACAGAAGTCAGCGCTCCAACACCAGCAGGGGCTCAAGAGGTTAAAGGTCCTAAGATTACATGGAGAATGTCTCTTTGGGGCAAAAGAAGAGCTTTTACTGAAGCACCNGAATATACNGCTAAAATGGTTAGCGAAAAAACAGGTGGTAACTTCCAGATCAAGCTCTACTACGGGCAACAGCTATCGAAAAGTAAGGAAAACCTTGATGGCATCTCAGTTGGTGCATTTGAAATGGCTTCTTTTTGTGCAGCCTACCATCCAGGTAAAAACCAGCCTCTAAACGTGTTGGATTTGCCCTTTTTGCCAATTCCTAACTTAAATGTTCAGAGGAAAGTGCATGATGCAATCTACAACCATCCTTCTTCACAGAAGGCCTTGGCCAAGTGGAATGCAAAAATTTACATGTCAATGATGCTTCCTCAGTATGAGTACATGGGTAGAGGAAAGCCTCCAGCAAGTGTTGCCGATTTTAAAGGTAAGCGGTTAAGAGCTCTCGGCGGCATGGGACGTGCAGCTAAGGCAATTGGTGCAATTCCAACTACGATGCCGGCTTCCGAAACCTATACTGCGTTGCAGCGGGGTACTGTTGACGCAATTGGATTCCCGTATACCTACACCTTCGCAGCGTACAAGCTGGATGAAATTTCTGACTGGTATACAACAAACATGTCNNTNGGGTCAGTNAACTGTCCAATCGTTTTCAATGTAGATTCTTATAACGCTCTTCCAGCTCAATATAAGAAACTTTTGGACGACGTTAAGGACGGTTCTTATGCCGCACAAGCAGCAGCCTATGCGGCTAAGGATAAAATTAACGTAGAAAAGTGGGCGAAGAATCCAAAGCTTACTGCGGTTAAAATCCCAGAGGATCAAATGGCAAATTTCCGAAAAATTGCAGGAGAGCCATTATGGAACGATTGGGTTAAAGAAAATGAAGGCAAAATTCCAGCACGAGAATTGTTGGATATCGTTCTCAAGACAGCCAAAGGAGGCTGATCTCTTTAATCTAAGTTGAATGAGGTCGCCGGGGTTAATGTCTCTGGCGACCTTTTTTTTAAGTGGTTTGATGATTGGTTTTTAATAATGGCAAGTACAGATCATTCACAACAATCCGAAGCGACCCGTTTTCTTGCATGGGCTGATGAAAAGCTCTTCAAAATGGAAACNGCCTTTAATCTAACGTCGGCAATGCTCATACTTTTTTTGATGTTNTTAGCGGTCGTTCAGGTTGTTGGACGAAAGTTTTTTAATTTTCCAATCCCCGGCTATGTCGATTGGGTTGAATTTGCGATGGCTATTTTTTGTTTCCTTAGCATCGCATATACCCAGAAGCTCGGGGGACATGTCCGAATGGAATTTTTTATAGGACGNTTTTCGGGAAGATTGNTATGGACCCTNGAGGTNATAGGTACCTTAGTGGCNATGCTANTTATTGCTATACTGATGTGGTACGGCTGGGAACACTTCCTTAGGGCTTGGGATATCGGTGATAGCTCAATTGATATCGAACTGCCAATTTGGCCAGGTAAACTGATAGTTGTTATAGCTTTCATAAGTCTTGAACTNCGCTTNNTAGTTCAATTNTNTGGATTTTTAAGNTTGGTNAGGTATCCGGATGCNNACCCAATTGGAGTACCAATGATAGANACCGTNGATGAGCAAGCTCAGCATGAGATTGATGCAGGATTGGCTGGCGAAGAGGAAAAAGTTGATATTGTTGGTCGAGGAGCTAAATCATGAGTGAATTTGCAATTGGTCTTGTTGGGACGGGGGCGTTACTGCTTCTAGTATTTGCTGGTGTTCGGGTATTCGTCGTCGCTGCTTTAGTTGGGCTCCTTGGGTGTGTGGCTATAATTGGATGGAAAGCGGGTGCTGGAATAAGCGGTACNGTGCCTCANTCNAAGTCAATTAACTACGCGCTCAGCGTTTTGCCGATGTTCATACTTATAGGGTTCATTGCTTACCACGGCGGTTTGACACATGCCTTATTTAGAGCTGCTAGAAATTGGTTTGGATGGGTTCCAGGTGGTCTTGCCGTAGCGAGTGTTTTTGCTACCGCGGGCTTTGCAGCGGTTTCTGGNGCAAGTACAGCAACAGCTGCAGTNTTTAGCCGAGTTGCTATTCCGCACATGTTNGAAAACGGATACGANAGGCGTCTGGCTGCCGGTGTTGTCGCNGCGGGNGGTACATTAGCNTCGCTGATCCCGCCTAGTGCGATCCTTGTAATTTACGCGATCATCGTTGAGGAATCGGTTGGAACGCTGATATTAGCAGGATTTATTCCAGGTGTTGTCTCGGCACTAATTTATGCTGCACTTATAATTGGGCAGTGTATGTGGAAACCGGAATTGGGGCGTGCAATAGAATCGCCGCCAATGTCAGAGAAAATGGCTAGCCTGCCTGGTACCATTCCAATCTTTGTAGTGGTAGCNGTTATCTTTTATTCTATGTANTCGGGNACNGCGACACCAACAGANGCGGGTGCAGTTGGAGCTTTCGTNATTTTAGTNGTCGCTCTTCTTAAAGGAATGAAGTGGGCTAGCTTAAAGGAGGCACTTCTAGAGACCGCTAAGCTGACCGTGATGATTTTCGCTTTGATATGGGGCGTTCTTATCTTTGTTAGATTCTTGGGCTATGCTGGATTACCTCAAGAATTTGCGGGGTGGATTACAGGGCTACCCTTCCCGCCTGTNGTNATAATGATATTGATACTTCTTGNTTATGCNGTCCTTGGNATGTTCATGGACGCGATTGGGATGTTGCTACTNACACTNCCCGTCGTTTATCCCGCTGTTATTGCTCTGGGTTATGATCCGATCTGGTTTGGCATTATCGTTGTTAAAATGTGCGAGGTTTGTCTGATAACGCCCCCGGTCGGGTTGAATTGCTATGTGGTGGCGGCAGTTCGGCCCGATATACCCTTGGGTGATGTGTTTAGAGGGATCTTTCCGTTTTTCATAGCAGATGTGATAACGATAGGATTATTCTTGGCTTATCCGGAGATTGTTCTTTGGTTGCCAAGTGTAGCTAACTAGCTAAACAAACCTCTAAAAGATAAAAGGCCCGCTGTTGGAAAACGGCGGGCCTTTTTTTATTTCTAATAGTGACCAAGTTGAATTTTATCCTAAATTAAAGCCTTTCTTAATAAGATAAGCCGCGAGTTGATCGCGTTCCTTACTTGATACTTGGCGAGCTTTGTCCTCAGACCATCCATAAAAGTTTGCGACACCGAATTCTTCAACCTTTCGCTGCTTTTCCTGAGGAATTGAAAATATGGCGTCTCTTCTTTTATCGTAAGATTCGATCTCTGGCTCAAGCTGAGAATCATTATATGAATTTATATGAACATTCACTGCTGGTGGCAGCCGCAAACTCAAATATCCATCCTCACTTGGATACCCCGCGGTCATACCTGCTACTGGAAAGACAAAATCGGGTAGCTCTAACAGCTCAGCTACCTCATCTATATGATTCCTAATAACGCTTATTGGACAACAGCCTAGTCCTACAGCTTCGGCAGCACGTATAAAATTCATTAGGACAAGGCCAGCATCAACAGCGGCGTTTAAAAATGCGTCCAAGTGATCATTTGCAAAAGGCTTATTTCGCATCTCGCAAATACGGCGAATACGTCGGCTGTCTCCCAGAAAAACCATTAGAACGGGGCATGTCCGCAGCCAGGGCATCGCAGGGATCATATTAGCAATGGCTTCTTGCTTATCCTTGTCTCGTATCACAACCACTGAGGCTTGTTGTAAATCAGATTTAGCGGGAGCAGAAAAAGCAGCACCCAGTAGAACCTCCAAAAGTTCATCGGGTACAGGTTTATCTAGATAGCGACGATGTGTGCGGTGGTTGAGTATATTTGCTAATTCGTCAAACCCTTGCATATCTTCACCGGCACTGGTAGCTAATCCAAAGCGGTTTTTGATTAGATCAGCAATCCTCTCATTTTTTTTCATCACATCTCCTGNCTGCCAGAGTTAATTTGCGTCCAACTTGAATTTGATTACTAAGAAAGTCTATTAGTTTCGATGTTGTTAGAGAAACATAGCTTTGTTTTATATTTAAAAGCNTTTCTTTATTAACTCTAAAAATTTAGAATATAGTANGAACCATTCAATTGAAGCAAAAAAGCTAACGGGTGAGGTTAAATAATGAAGATAGCGATTATTGGCTGTGGAGCGATGGGTTCAGTATATGCCGCGCTTCTGGCGGATGCTGGTAACGAGGTTTGGGCAATTGATACATGGCAAGAGCACATCGATGCGATAAATAAAAATGGGCTTCGTGTCGAGGGTGCAAGTGGCGACCGTACGGTAAAAATAAATGCCAGCGCCGATGCTATTGACGCAGGTGAGTGTGACTTAATTATTGTGGCTACCAAAGCAAGTGGGGTAGCAACGGCGGCTCAAGCCGCAAAAATGATTGCAGGTCCAAATAGTGTCATCTTAACAATTCAGAACGGGCTAGGTGCTGCAGACCGGATAGCAGAGGCGATTGATACTAGTCAGGTTATGATTGGTGTTGTCGGTGGTTTTGGAGCGTCCATTAAACAGCCTGGGCACGCCCATCATAATGGCATGCAGTTAGTAAGACTAGGCGAGATGAATGGCGGGATGAGCAGTCTGCACGCGCCTTAAGTTCGCTCCCCAGCGCAGAGCAAGACCCAGAGGCTGCGCAGGTCCAGGTGGTCCGCTGTCTCACCGGCGCGTTCGAGCTGCGCACGTACATGGCCCAGCAGGCGCGCGGACTTCGATTGCGCCGAAGGGCTGCCGGAGATGGTCAGGATGCTCATGATGCGGACACACCTGTTGGTTGCTTGGGCTTACTTGCCCGGTTGATAGAGCTGATCAAACTGACCGCCATCGGCAAAGTGCGTTTTCTGCGCCTTCTGCCAGCCGCCGAACGTGTCGTCGATGGTCACCAGCTTCGACTGGGCGCCCCGCCTGGAAATCGACGCGGCGGCCTGGGATTACGCTGCGGCGATGCTCGACGAGATCGAGGAGGCCATCCGCGGGCTCTCTCCGGAGGAGGCGGATGAAGACCCGGAGGGACACCTGGAGTACGTCGCGGCGCTGAGGTACAGGATGAGCGTCAAGCGGATCCTG
>FUFK010046025.1_pt1 | contig 16978 bp, 15 predicted proteins | sample 1021851 | NCBI WGS metagenome assembly FUFK01 (sample SAMEA51879418, study PRJEB19060) | metagenome | reverse complement strand
GAGCACCACAGCCGGCCACAGCAGCCATCGACCGAACGGCACCGAGAGGGCGAGCAACGACGATGACACCACCGCCACCGAGGACAGCTGCACCAGCAGCGCCGACGGAGAGATGCGAGTCTCGGCCATTCGAGCGGCAGCGATACGGAAACCCATGCCGAGCAGGCCGGACAGCGATGCCGCGAACCCGGCGACCGCCAGGCTGTAGCCGAGTTTCTCCTCGGCGAAGAGGGGCAGAAAGCGGCCGATCGCGCCGCCGGCGAGTCCCATCAGCAGGGCGTAGAGCCCAAGCCGGTAGATGAACGGCGAGAGCGGTGAGCGTTCCTGGGCCGTGACCTCGGCGGGCCGAGGCGGGCCGACGTCGGCCGAGAGGAGCATCCATGCCATCACCATGAACACGGCGAACACCATGCCGAAAACGAGACATGCGGCCTGCCAGTCCCAGATCCCTTCGAGCGCCGGCAGCGAAATGCCGGCGATGAAGATGGCGAGGGTCACTCCGCTCTGCTTGATGCCGGTCATCACACCTCGCTGACCCGGCTCGAGCGTTGAGGCGATCAGCGCATTCGTGGCGGGGTTCCCCCATCCCTGCGGCAGCCCAGCGACGATGCCGGAGAGCAGCAGGATCCAGGGGCTTCGTGCCAGCCCCATGAGCGTCATCGACACGGCCGACACCGCCAGCAGGATCAAGACGGCACGCCGTGGCCCGATGCGGTCGGTCAACCGGCCCGAGAGTGGCGCCGAGAGCGCCCCGAGGCCGGTGTTGACCGAACCGATGAGGCCGACCTGGGTCCGGCTGATGCCGAGGTCGTCGATGATCGGCGAAGCCAGCACGGCGATCGCGAAGATGGAGAAGGTCGACGCGACCATGGCGGAGACCAGGACGACGCCGAGGGGACCGCGTCGCATCGACATTCCGGGACCCTACCTCCGGCGATAATCTGGGGTATGGAAACCCCCCTGAACGGCCCGGACGTCGGGCCCCCCACGCTCGAGCGCATCCGCCGAGCCCCCAAGGTCCTGCTCCATGACCATCTTGACGGCGGGCTGCGACCCTCGACGGTCATCGAGCTTGCCGACGAAACCGGCTACGCCGATCTCCCCACCGCCGATGCCGACGAACTCGCCGCATGGATGCTGCGGGGCGCCAACCGCAAGGACCTCGCCCTGTACCTGGAGACGTTCGCCCACACCGTGGGCGTGATGCAGACCGCCCCGGCGATCGAACGGGTCGCTCGTGAATGCGCCGAGGATCTCGCCGCCGACGGCGTCGTCTACGCCGAGATCCGGTTTGCGCCAGAGCTGCACACCGAGCGCGGACTCTCGCTCGACGCGGTGATCGAGGCGGTCATCACCGGCTTCGAGGCCGGCGCCAGCGGCACCGACCTCACGATTCGCATCATCTGCTCGGCGATGCGCCATCTCGATCGAGGCCTCGAGGTCGCCCAGGCGGCCATCCGCCATCGTGACCACGGTGTCGTCGGCTTCGATATCGCCGGCCCCGAAGACGGATTCCCACCCGACGACCACCTGCTGGCGTTTCAGTACTGCCAACGAGAGAACTTTCACGTCACGATCCACGCCGGTGAGGCCTACGGGCCCCGCTCAATCTGGAAGGCGGTGCAGTACTGCGGTGCCGAACGGTTGGGCCACGGCATCCGCATCGTCGAGGACTGGACCACCACGCCCAGTGGCGAGACCGAGCTCGGCCGATTGAGCCACTTCCTGCGCGACGCTCGCATCCCGCTCGAGGTGTGCCCTACCTCCAACGTCAACACGGGCGTGGTCGAACGCATCGAGGACCACCCGATCGACAAGCTGGTGGCGCTGCGCTTCCGAGTCACCGTCAACACCGACAACCGTCTGATGTCGGGTGTCACGATGAGCTCAGAGATGGCGGCCCTGGTCGACGCGTTCGGATACGACTGGGCTCGGCTCCGTTGGCTCACGGTCAACGCCATGAAGTCGAGCTTCCTCCCGTTCCGGGAACGTCTACAGATCATCGAGCAGATCATCAAGCCCCGTTACGCCCCCCTCGAGGCCTGGCAGATCGAGCCGCCACTCTGAGCGAGGCTCGGACACGCACCCGTGGCATGCTCGTGTCGTGCACGTCGACGTTCTCGAACATCCCGTAGTGGCAGCGCAGCTCACAGAGCTCCGTGATGCCGCAACCGATCGCCGCCGCTTTCGTCAACTCCTCCACCAGGTGGCTCGGGCGTTGGTCTTCGAGGCGGCCCGCACGATTCCGACCACGCCGGTCACAGTCGAATCACCGATGGGGCCGGCCGACGGGGTCGAACTCGTCGACCAGCCGGTCCTGATCCCAATCCTCCGGGCCGGCCTCGGCATGCTCGATGCCGGGCTGGAAGCGCTGCCGGGCTCGGAGACGGGCTTTCTCGGCTTGCGACGAGACGAGGAGACCTTGCAGCCGACCGTGTACATGAACACGATCCCTGCGCTCGAGGGCCGCCCCGCTCATCTGCTCGACCCGATGCTCGCAACGGGCGGCTCGGCGATCTACGCGGCAGAGCAGGTGCAGGCCGCCGGCGCAGGAACCGTGACGCTGATCTGTCTCCTCGCCGCTCCGGAGGGAATCGACGCACTCCGGGCCTCCGGCGCGGTCGACCGGGTGGTGACCGCGTCCGTCGACTCGCACCTCAACGAGGTCGGATTCATCGTGCCGGGACTCGGCGACGCCGGCGATCGTCAGTACGGGGTCGACTGACCCTCGGGCCTACTGGCAGGCCTCGCACTCCTCGGGATTCTCGAGGTTGCAGGAGGCGGCGGCGTCGATCTCGGGCTCGTCGCCCCAATCGATACCGTCGCCGAACTCGTCGTCGCTGTCGTGTTCGGGGTTGCGCATGTCGCCATCTTGCGCGCAACGACCGGCTTTCGTCGGGGATGGTCCGGCGAGGCATGCGACGCGGGCCTTCGCTCCTCGCGGTAGCGTCCTCGNCCGTGCCGGAACGTCACCTGATCGCCGTCGAACCCAGCACCCGTCCAGCGATGCACACCGTCATGGTCGAGGCCGTCGAGGCTGCAGGTGGCACCGTCGTCCCGATCGAGCAGGCCAGCGCGCTCATCTTCGCCGATCCCGCCGCCGCCGACNCGTTCCCGAACATCATCGAGGCCGGCCCCGGCGTCGAGTGGATCCAGCTTCCCTATGCGGGGATCGAAACCTTCCAGCATCACCTCGACCACGACCACACATGGACCTGCGGCAAGGGGGTGTACGCCCCGCCCGTGGCCGAATGGATCATGACGGCCCTGCTGACGGCATTTCGCGACATCCCCCGCTATGTGCGGGCGTCGAGTTGGCCGGTGCAGGACGGCAAGAACCTGCTTGGAGCGAAACTCACCGTCCTCGGAGGCGGCGGGATCACCGAATCCTTCATGGAACTCATCGGGCCATGGGNCTGCGACGTCACCGTCGTCCGACGAAGCGCCGACCCCGTCCCCGGCGCTGCTCGCACCCTCACCACCGACCGTCTCCACGAGGCCGTCGCCGATGCCGACGCCGTCATCGTCGCCCTCGCCCTCACCGATGAGACCCGCAACATCGTCGATGCCGAGACGCTCGCGGCGATGCGCCGCGATGCGTGGCTCTGCAATGTCGGTCGCGGCGGTCACGTCGTCACCGACGATCTCGTGACGGCACTGCGCGAGGGCGTTATTGCCGGCGCCGTGCTCGACGTCACCGACCCCGAGCCCCTTCCCGACGGCCACCCGCTCTGGGAACTCGACAACTGTGTGATCACCCCGCACGTGGGCAACACCCCCGAGATGGGCCTCCCGCTGATCGCCGACCGGGTGCGGGTCAACGTCGGCCACTGGATCGCCGGCAACGAGCTGATCGGCCCCGTCGACGTCGGCGCCGGCTACTAGGGTGCGCTGATGCTCGACCACGTGTTCACCGATGCCATCGGGGCGTTGCGCGACGCCTTCGAGCAGGCTCGGCTGGAGCGGCAGGCCTTCGAGGAACGCTTCCAGAGCGACGTCCTCCTCGGCGATCTGATGTGGCAGACCTCCTACGGGCTGCCCGGCGAAGGGCAACCACCCCGGGTGCAAGCCGACATCACCTGCAGTTGGCCGACCTGGAGTCAGACCGCGTACCGCAGCTGGTACGTCGAAGAGGCGTTCACCGAACCGCCGCGCATCGAGATCGAGATCGTCTTCCGACGCCAGCGCCTCACCGAAACACCCGACCCCGGCATGGTGCTCGATTCCCTTCCCCTTGAGTCACCACCCATCGGCCGCGACCCACTCACCCGAAGCGGCCCCACGGTCGAGTCCATTTATGGCGCTGACCTCTCCGATCCCGAGTTCGCCATCGAGGTCAGCTACGAGGGCTCGTATGAGCTCGACGAGGATCGGCTCGCCGACGGAAGCTCGCTCGACGACGACTTCGGTGCGCTTGGCGGCTGGATTGCGGCCACGCTTGTGTGCGTGGGCGATGTCGCCCTCGCCGAGAACTAGGCCAGCCCTCGCCGCACCGGGTTGAGGTCGTCGAACTCCGGCTCGCGCTTCTCCATCTGGGCCTGGAACGACTCCATCATGTCGCGGGGCTGGAACATGCCGGTCTGCCAGGTGGCGATCTGGTTGAGTGAGTCCGCCACTGAATGATCTCGGGCGTAGACGATCGACTGCTTCGAGCCGTAGACCGCGAGCGGTGACTTCGAGGCGATACGGCCAGCGATGCCGAGCACGTCCTCAAGCATGGTGGCCTGGTCGACGTACACCTCGTTGACGAGCCCGACTTCCTTGGCTCGCTGCGCCGGCATGCGGTCGCCGGTGTAGGCGAGTTCGCGGACGATTCCGTCGGGGATCAGCTTCGGGAGGCGCTGCAAGGTCCCGACATCGGCGGTCATGCCGATGTTGATCTCCTGGATGCAGAACCAGGCATCCTCGGTGGCATAGCGACAGTCGGCTGCGGTGACCATGTCGACGGCGCCGCCGACCGCACCGCCCTGGATCGCCACAAGGACGGGCATGCGGGCCTCCTCCAGTGCCGAGAATGACCGCTGGAGATGCATGGCGTTCGTGCGGAGGTTGGCCCGCTGACGCCCCACCTCGTTGCTGTCTCCGCCGGAGGCAGTGTCCGAGCCCTCGGTCAACACGTCGCCGCCGGTGAACACCGACAGGTCCATGCCAGCGCTGAAGTGCTTGCCGGTCGAGGAGATGACGACACAACGCACCCGGCCCGAGTCGCTCATCTCGTCGATGATCTCCGGCAGTTCCGACCAGAAGGCCGGAATCATCGTGTTGAGTTCGTCAGGGCGTGAGAGGGTCACGTGGGCGACGCCCTCGCTCTCCTCGATTTCGAAGCAGGTGTATCCCATGCCCGAAAGGCTACGGGATCAGGCCTCGGCGTTCCCCATCGCTGTGGCGGCAGCGGCCTCGTGCATCGACTGCGCCTTCTCCTCGAAGTTCTCTTCTTGGAGGTCGTACTCGAGGAACTCGTCACCGGTGTCGGGCATGTGTTCGAACTCGATCACGCCGATCTCCGTGAACTTTTCGCGCAGCCAGCCCTCGCCAGCGTCGAGCAGACCGAGCTTGCGGCAGTTCGGGACGATCTTGGAGAACAGCATCCGCTGGAAGACCTTGGTTTCCTCCGGAGCGTTGAGGAGTCGCTCGCACATGACCCGGCTGTCAACCCCCATGTACTCCCAGACTTCCTGCTGCAGGAAGCGGTCGCGCATACGCAGGGCGGCCTCGAAGGCGAATTCCTGGCGATGCTGGATCTCGGCGAGGGTCATGTCCTGATACACCTCCTGGAGGCTCAGAACACCGAAGGCCACGTGACGGGCTTCGTCGCTCATGATGTAGCGGAGCATCTTCTTCAGCAGCGGCTCCTCGGTGAGGTCGTGCATGAAGCCGAACGCCGCCAGCGCCAGACCCTCGACCATGATCTGCATGCCCAGGTAGGTCATGTCCCAGTCGGAGTCGTTGATGATGTCGTCGAGCAGCAGCCGCAGGTGCGGGTTCACCGGGTAACCACCGTCAAGCTTTTCGTTGAGATACCGGGCGAAGGCCTCGACGTGGCGGGCCTCATCGACGGTCTGCTGAGCGGCGTAGTACTTGGCGTCGATCCACGGAACGGTCTCGACGATTTTGGCGGTGCACAGCAATGCGCCCTGCTCACCGTGCATGAACTGGCTGAGGCGCCACTTGGCCGACTGGAGACCAAACTCACGCCATTCCTTGTCGCCCCACGAGTAGAGCGGCGAATCGGGATCCTCCACGTTGGACGGATCCATCTGGAGTTCGAGCTGGAGGTTGAGCGCCTCGTAGGGATCAACCTCGATCGACCAGTCGAGATCGGTGGTGGCGTTCCACTGGCTGGTCTTGGATTTCTCGTAGAGCTTGTCGAGCTTGGCCCGCTCACCCTTGTCGTAGTTCCAGGTGAAGATCGCGTCGGCGTTGTCCTGCACGAGGTGGATCAGCTCATGGGGATTGTCGTTCGCCTGAGCGATCTCCATGATGCGATCGACGTCGTTGGCGTCGTGGAAGTTGTTGCGCTCGGCGGTAGTCATGACAGGTCCTCGTGGTCAGGGTCAGGGTCGATGGAGGGCAGGGTGGCGGGCAGGGCCGCCGTGACCAGCCGATGGATGACGGTGTTCCACTCGTCGGCGTCGGCAGTCGGTTTCTCGATGGCGCCCATCACCACNAAGCCGAGCGAGATCGCCTGGCACAGGGTGAGGATGGCGCGGGTGGAGAGCGTCGGATCGATGATGCCGGCGTCCTTGCCGTTGTCGATCAGGGTGGCGAGGTGGGATTCCTCGTCGGCCATACGGCCGCGGAGGGTCGTGCGGAAGGCCGGGTCACGTCGGGCCATGACCAAGGCTTCGAGCATGAGTGCGTCGCCGGCGGCCTCCCGGTTCATGAGGTCGGCGCCGAGCGAACCGAGCACATCGGCTGCGCTGGCATCAGGGCCGACGGCGAGGAGTTGGGCGATCTGTTGCATCAACACGACATCGAGGGCATCGAGGAGGAGATCCTGCTTGCCTTCCCAGCGGCTGTAGATCGCGCCGGTCGTCAGCCCAGCTCGACGGGCGATCAACGCCACGCCGGCCTTCTCGATACCGCGCTCGGTGAACACCTCGATCGCNGCTGTGAGCAGGCGGTCGGTGATGCCGTCGCTGGTGTGGGGCGCGTCGGTTACAGCCATCAGGTGGGACAATAACGACTATTATCAGCGTGTCAAGCAGCCGAGGCGGTCGACCGGTCGATGCAGTTCAGATCAGCGTGCTGAGCTGCACATGAGGGCGCGGACCCATGTGTGTGATGACTTCACCCGCAGCGATCGATCCGAGCTCGGCACACCGCTCAAGGGACACGCCGAGCGAGAGGCCGTAGATGAAGCCTGAAGCGAAGAGATCGCCGGCACCCGTGGCATCCACCACGCGCTCGACGGGCGTGGCGGGAACGTCGAACCGCTCGCCGTTCGCGAGCACGACCGACCCCTCGGCACTTCGGGTCAACGCCGCGACCTCCACCATGTCCGCGATCTGCCGGGCCGCGGCGTCGAAGTCGTCGGTCTCGAACATCGAACAGACCTCGGCGTCGTTGGCGAAGGCGAGATCGACGCGGTCGTCGAGCAGATCCATCCATTCGTCCCGGTGCCGGTCGACACAGAACGAGTCGCTGAGCGTCAACGACACGATGCGTCCGGCGTCGGAAGCGATCGCCATGGCGTGGCGGATCGCGTCCTTTGCCTCGTCACGGTCCCAGAGATACCCCTCGCAGTACGTGATGGCGGCCGACTCGACGATCTCCTGATCGATGTCGCCGGGGTTCAGGAAGGCCGAGATACCGAGAAAGGTGTTCATCGTCCGCTCGCCGTCGGGCGTGACCTGGATGAGTGAGCGGGCGGTCGGTTCGCCCTCGGTGGCGAACGGCACGTCGAATCCCACACCACCGTTGCGGGTGTCGTGGGCGAAGACCTCGCCAAGCTGGTCGTCACGGACCTTGCCGATGTACGTCGACCGGCCGCCGAGGCTGGCGACACCGGCCATCGTGTTGGCCGCCGAGCCGCCCGAAGTCTCGATACCGGGTGGCATTGCGGCATAGAGCGATGTTGCCCGCTCCGTATCGATGAGGGTCATCGCTCCCTTGACCAGACCATGCTGATCGAGAAAGTCCTCCGGGACCGTCGAAATCACGTCGACGATGGCGTTGCCCACCCCGACGACATCGAGGGCAAGATCGGGATTCGCGCGCAACTCAGGCTCCAACCGCAGGTGAACCCGGGCAGGCTAGCGCTCCGGACGTCCGGCGAGCGGCTGCTCAGGCGGCCTCATCGTCGGTCTCGCCGTCTCGCTAGCCTCCACTCCGTGACCGATCCACGCCTCCCCCGCCTCGCCGTCCCGTCCGCCTACCGGCTCGAGCTGGCACCGGACCTCAGTGCCCACACGTTCACCGGCACCGTCGAGATCGATGTCGAGATCCTTGAGCCGACCTCGCGCCTCGTACTCAACAGCATCGAACTGACGATCCACTCGGCGTCGGTCGTGGTCAACGGCACCACCCACACGGCTGCCACCACGCTCGACGACGAAACCGAGCGGCTCACGCTCACCCTCGACGGTGAGGTCGCCGCAGGCCTCGCAACCGTGCAGATGACGTTCGATGGCATCCTCAACGATCAACTTCACGGCTTCTATCGATCGACGTACACCGCCGACGACGGCGCCGAGCACACGATCGCCACCACCCAGTTCCAGTCGACCGACGCTCGCCGTTGCTTCCCGTGCTGGGACGAGCCCGAGTACAAGGCGACCTTCGAGACAACGCTGATCGTCGATGCCGACCATCTCGCCGTCACCAACACGAGCGAGGTCGCCGAGACCACGCTCGACGATGGCCGTCGTCGCATTCAGTACGCCCCGACGATGGTGATGTCGACCTATCTCGTCGCCTTTGTCGTCGGCCCGTTGGAGGCCACCGAACCGATCCATGCGGGCGGTGTGCCCATCCGTGTCATCCACCGCCCCGGACAGGGCGACCGCACCTCGTTCGCCCTCGATGTCGCCGCGGCAGCCCTCGACTGGTTTGCCGACTACTACGCAATCCCCTACCCCTCCGACAAGGTCGACCTGATCGCCATCCCCGACTTCGCGTTCGGTGCGATGGAAAACCTCGGCTGCGTGACGTTCCGCGAAGTGTTGTTGATCATCGACCCCGCCGACGCAAGCCAGCCCGAACTCCAACGAGCCGCCGACGTCATCAACCATGAACTCGCCCACATGTGGTTCGGCGACCTCGTCACGATGCAGTGGTGGGAAGGGATCTGGTTGAACGAGGCCTTCGCCACGTTCATGGAGACGAGCTGCAGCGACGCCTACCGGCCCGACTGGCGAGTTTGGAACACGTTCGCACGGGCCCGATCGGCAGCGTTCGACGTCGACGCCCTCGCCTCGACCCGCCCAATCGAGTTCCCGGTGGTCACCCCACAAGAAGCCGAGGGGATGTTCGACCTCCTCACCTACGAGAAGGGCGCCTCCGTCGTCCGCATGCTCGAGCAGTACCTCGGCNCCGAAGTCTTCCGCGANGGTGTGCGCCACTACCTCGACACCCACTCGTATGGGAACACCGAAACCACCGACCTGTGGGCCTCGCTCGAAACGGTCTCGGGTCAGCCGGTGCAGTCGCTGATGCACGACTGGATCTACCAGGGCGGTCATCCCATCATCACCGCCACCGCCACCCCGCACGGTCTGCGAGTCGAGCAGCGGGCGTTCACCCTCGATCCCAATGCCGCCGACGACCGCACCTGGTCGGTGCCGCTGGTCATCCGTCACGACGGGGAGACCACCTCGGCGCTGCTCACCGAGGGATCGATGCTGCTCACCGGCATCACCGGCACGCCCACAACCGTGAACGCCGGCGCGGCAGGCTTCTTCCGTACCGCCATCGACGAGGCGATTCTCGCCGACCTCGAAGCGAGTGGCCCCGGCGATCGCACCCCGACCGAACGCCACGGTCTTGTCGACGATGCGTGGGCGCTCACCGTGGCCGGTTCGCTGTCAGCTGCCGACTTCCTGCGCCTCGCCCGAGCGCTTGCTGGCGAGGACGACCTCAATGTGTGGCAGGCCCTTGCAACCGGACTGCACGGTCTCGACCGCCTCGTCGAGGGCACCGCCGCCGACGTACTCGCCGGCATCATCCGCGAACTCGCCGGTCCGACCCTCGCCTCCATCGGTTTCGAGCCGGGTGCCGACGACGACCGCACGCTCGAACTCCGAGCCACGCTCGTTCGCCTTCTCGGCACGGCCGGAAACGACGCGGAAGTGATCGCCGCCGCACAGGGTGCGGTCGACCACCCTGATGCGTCACTCGGCGCTGCCGCACTCACCGTCGTCGCCCATCACGGCGGCCAGGCCGAGTACGACACGATCCGCGCCGCCTGGCTCGATGCGACCGATCCCGTCACCGAAATCCGCAACCAACGAGCGCTCGCCGGCTTCCGCTCGGTGGAACTCGTCGAGCAACTTCTTGGCGACATCGCCGACGGTACCGTGCGCACCCAGGACGCCCCGTACCTGATCGCCCGTGCACTCGGGGGTCGAACGGTCGCCCGACGGGTTTGGGATTTCGTCACCACCAATTGGGCCGATCTCGACGAACGCTTCCCGTCGAACTCGATCCCCCGCATGCTGTCCGGTGTCACGGCCCTCGATGAACCCGACCTCGTCGAGGCGGTTGCNTCCTTCCTCGACGACCACCCGATCCCGCAGGCCGGGAAGCAGGTCGACCAACACCTCGAACGTCAGCGCATCAACGCCGCATTCCGGGCCCGAGAGGACGAGCGGTTCACGACCTCGCTCCTCAACCGAGTCTGATCACCGAGACACGCGCACCGAACCGACCGGCGCGACGCAAAATCAGTCGGCCTCGGTGTCAGGAGCTTCCGACAGCGCGTGACCCATGCGGGTTCGCTTTGTCTCGAGGTACTTCTCGTTTTCCGGGTTCGATGCGATCTCGACCGGCACCCGATCGACGATCTCGAGCCCATAGCCATCGAGGCCGGTGAGCTTCGCCGGGTTGTTGGTCATGATGCGGAAACGGCTCACACCGAGATCGGCGAGCATGTTCGCTCCCACGCCGTACTCGCGGGAGTCGACCGGAAGACCCTGCGCTGCGTTGGCCTCGACCGTATCGAGCCCCTGATCCTGGAGGGCATAGGCGCGCATCTTGTGACCGATGCCGATGCCGCGGCCCTCGTGACCCCGCAGGTAGATCAGAACGCCTCGACCNTCGTGGGCGATCTTCTGGAGGGCCAGATCGAGCTGGGGACCGCAGTCACAGCGGAGGCTGCCGAGAATGTCACCGGTGAGGCACTCGCTGTGAACCCGCACGAGCGGCGGGTCGCCACCGTCGACATCGCCCATGACGAACGCGATGTGATCGACCCCATCGAGCACCGAACGGTAGGCATGACACATGAAGTCGCCGTGCTTGGTCGGTACCCGAGCCACGCCCATCTGCTCGACCAGGATCTCGCTCTTGCGCCGGTGACGGACGACATCGGCGATCGAGACGAGTAGCAGGTCGTTGTCGGCGGCGAACGCCGCTGCGTCGTCGAGCGGCATCATGCCGCCCGTGGCGCTTACGAGGTCGGCCACGACCCCGACCGGACTGAGACCGGCAAGACGGCACAGATCGACCACGGCTTCGGCGTGGCCGGCTCGTTTCAGCACGCCGCCCTCTCGGGCCCGCAGCGGGAAAACGTGGCCGGGACGAGCGAAATCATCGGCGGCGACCTCGGCGCGGGCCAGGGCGGCGATGGTTCGAGCCTGATCGGCCGGCGAGGATCCAGTGGTGTTGCCATCGACGAGGTCGACCGAAACGGTGAACGCCCCGCGACCGGTGGCTTCGTCCTCGGCGACCATAAGGTCGAGCTCGAGCTCGTCTGCCCGATCGACCGACATCGGGACGCCGATGAGGCCGGTCACCCGACGACTCAGCCACACGAGCTTCTCGGTGTCCATGAACTGGGCGGCACCGGCCAGCGCTCCCGTGGCGGTTTCGGAGTCATCGTCGACCACCACGATGAGAGATCCGGCGGCGATCGCGTCGATCGAGGCGGAGATGGAAGCGAAGTCAGGCATGGGGGCTCTTCACTGTGTGGGGTGGACGAGACGCTCGACGTACTTGGCGAGCACGTCGGCTTCGAGGTTGACGGTATCGCCGACGTTGCGCTGGCCCATCGCCGTCACGGCGAAGGTGTGCGGGATGATCGCGATGGAGAAGGTGGAGGGGGTGACCGCTGCGACGGTGAGGCTGATGCCGTCGACGGCGATGCTCCCCTTCTCGACGACATAGTTCGCAAGCTCGGACGGCAGCGTGAAGGTGAATCGCCAGGAGCCATCGTCGAGTTCCTCGATCGATTGCACCTCACCCGTGCCGTCGACATGACCCTGNACGACATGGCCGCCGTAGCGGCCGTTGGCGGCAAGTGGACGTTCGAGGTTGACCGGATCGCCGGGAGCGAGACCCCCGAGGTTCGTGCGATCCATCGTTTCGGGTACGGCGTCGGCGGCCCACCAGTCGTCACCCCACTCGACGACGGTCAGGCAGCACCCGTTCACAGCGATCGACGCTCCCATCTCGACGTCGCCGAGCACGGTCGACGCCGCAATCGTCACGCGGGCGCCCTCACCGACAGGCGCGACTGAGCGGATGGTGCCGACCTCTTCGACCAAACCGGTGAACATCGATCCAGGCTTCTTTCTGCTGGTGGGTTGGGTCAACTCGACATGCGTCGCAACACCGCTCGGGCGTCGTCGATATCGACCTTGAGTTGTTCGGACAACTGCTCGAGCCCGTTGAACTTGCGCTCACTTCGCAGGAAATCGACGAAGGAGACGGCGACTTCCTCGCCGTACAGATCACCCTCGAAATCGATGAGATGCGCCTCGAGCAGCGACTGCTCGGCGTGCTCGTAGAACGTGGGTCGGCGACCGATGTTGATCGCGCACGGGTAGCGCTCACCGTTCTCACGAGTGCACCAGCCGGCGTACACCGCATCGGCTGGCCACGCCATCACCTTCGGGACCGGGATGTTCGCCGTGGGGAACCCGATCTGACGACCTCGCTGATCACCTGCCTCGACGACGCCTCGGACCTCGTAGGGGCGACCGAGCATCGACGCGGCGTAGGCGACATTGCCCCCGGCGAGCGCTCGCCGAATCTTGGTCGACGACACCGGCTCCCGAGCCTCGTCGTCGTGACGGATCAATTCGAGCGGGTGAACCTCGAAGCCGAACTCCTCGCCCATCTGAGCCATGCCGTCGACGTCGCCGGAGCGACCTGCACCGAAGTGGAAGTCCTCACCGACGACGATCGCTCTGGCGTGCAGCGCCTCGACGAAGACCTCCCGCACGAAGACGTCAGGGGGTGTTGCCGCCCGGTCCTCGTCGAAGGAGATCAGGTACACACAGTCGATGCCCTGCGCCTCAATCAGCTCGAGTTTCTGGTCGAGCGTGGTGAGCAGCTTCGGCGCGTTCTCCGGACGGACCACATGGGCCGGGTGACCGTCGAAGGTCACAACCGCCGAACGCACTCCGAGTCGGTCGGCGGCGGCTCGGACCTGCCGGAAGACCTCCTGGTGACCCAGGTGCACACCGTCGAACACGCCGATCGTGGCCGCGACGGCGGCATCGTCGGCCAGTCGATCACGGCGGTCGTGCAGGAGTTCCATGGCGCCTCGGGGTCGGGGGATCTGGAGAAACGCTACCGGGGGATCACCACGGTCGGTTTTCCACCCTGGGGATGCGATTCGTACACCGCCAGGAGCGCACCATCTTCGCCCAGCACCGCCCACGGACCCACACCGGAGACCTGCAACTGTTCGAGCGGAAGGACGCGACCGTGACCCACCAGCGCAGCAGTGTCCTCGTCGACGAGGGCCGACTCGAGGTGCTGAACCGCTGCGGAGANCGGCAGGAGCGTCGGTGACTCGATCGTGCCGGCATCGTCGAGCGTGAAACCACCCACCGACGTGCGTCGCAANGAGCGCAGATGTGCACCCCCGCCGAGCGCAGTGCCGAGATCNGCAGCCANCGAGCGAATGTAGGTNCCCGACGAGCAGTCGACGACACAACGCCACACACCACGCGCTCCCTCGACNGGCTCGACGTCGAAGCGNTCGACCCGCACCGGACGCGGAGGCCGATCGACCTCCTTGCCCTCACGGGCCAGTTCGTGAAGCCGCTTGCCGTCGATCTTGATCGCCGAGACCATCGGCGGCACCTGCATCAGATCCCCGGTGAGGCGGTTGGCCTCAGCACGCACCTGATCGTCGGTGACCCCCGACATGTCGTGGGTGGCGGTGATCTCGCCGGCAGCGTCGAGGGTCGTCGTCTCCGTCCCGAGCACGATCTCACCCTCGTAGCGCTTCGGCAGNTCGGTGAGAAACCGCAGCAGGCGGGTNGCNTGNCCCACGCCGAGCACCAGCACGCCGGTTGCGTCGGGGTCAAGCGTGCCCGAGTGGCCGACCTTCCGAGTGCCGATCACTCCGCGAGANTTGGCGACGACATCGTGGCTGGTCCAGCCCGCCGGCTTGTCGATCACGACGACACCGTGCGGGCCAGCGCTACTCGTCTTCGTGCCCATCCCCAGCCTCGCTCGCAGCGCCGGAGTCGAGATCGGGCACCGGTGGGCGCTCGGCCTCCTGGCGCAGGATCTCCTCGATGCGTGCCGCAGATCGCAGCGTCGAGTCCGAGCGGAACTCCAATTCGGGAGCGCGACGCAGCTGCGTGCCCTGGCTCACCGCATGGCGCAGTCGACCGCGATACTCCTCGAACGCTTCGTCGATTTCGGGATCGCCGTCACGGTCGAAGGTCGTGAAGTAGATCACCGCCTTGTGGAGATCACGGTCGACGTCGACACCCGTGAGCGACACGAGCTCGAGTCGTTCATCCTCGATGTCTTCAAGTTCGGACGCGATGACCCGACGGATCAACTCACNTGCTNTGGCTGTGCGCGTGCCCGGAGCGCCGGATCGGTTGTGCCGGCCGCGGCCCTTGCCCATCAGCTGTCGAGATCTTCGAGGGTGCGCTCGATCTCGCGCTCCTCGTAAGTCTCGATGATGTCGCCGGGGCGCAGATCCTGGAAGTCCGACAGGCCGATGCCACACTCGTACCCAGCGGCAACCTCACGAGCATCATCCTTGAAGCGCTTGAGCGACTGGACCGTGCCCTTCCAGATGATCGTGCCTTCCCGGATGAAGCGCACCTTGGAGTTGCGGGTGATGACGCCATTGAGGACGTAGCAACCGGCGATCTTGCCAATGCGGGGCACCGAGAAGATCTCGCGCACCTCGGCGTCGCCGGTGACGACCTCTTCGAACTCGGGCGCCAGCAGACCGACCATCGCCGATTCGATGTCCTCAAGCAGGTGGTAGATGATCTCGTACGTGCGAATCTCGACCTTCTCAGCATCAGCGAGATCGCGGGCCTTGCGGTCGGGCCGNACGCCGTAGCCGATGATCGTGGCGTTGGCGGTCGCCGCCAACTGGATGTCGTTCTCGGTGATACCGCCGACACCTCGATGCACGAAGCCGATCTTGACCTCGTCACGTTCCAGCTTGCGGAGCGACTCGGTGAGCGCTTCAAGCGAACCATTGACGTCGGCCTTGATGATCAGGTTGAGCGTGGCCGCCTCGCCGCGCTGGATCTGGTCGAAGATGTCCTCGAGCTTGCCGCCGCCGGCGAGGGCATGAGCCTCGCGGCCGAGCGAGGACTGACGCTGCCAGTGCTCGCGAGTGTCGGCCACCCGGCCAGCCACCTTCTCATTCGGCGCGACGACGAACTCCCGACCGGCGTCGGCGACCTCGGAGAGGCCGAGAACCTGAACCGGCGTCGACGGGCCAGCCTCCTTGACCTGCTCACCATGATCGTTGATCAGGGCACGGACACGGCCCCACGCCGCACCGGCAACCATCGGATCGCCGACTCGAAGGGTGCCGCTCTGGACGAGAACAGTGGCCACCGGACCCCGACCGATGTCGAGGTTCGACTCCAGAACGACGCCCTGGGCTCGGCCCTCGGGAGTCGCACGAAGATCCTCGACCTCGGCGACGAGCAGGATCTGATCNAGCAGTTCNTCNACGCCNATGTTCTGCAACGCCGAAACCCGCTGGAAGATCGTGTCGCCGCCCCATTCCTCGGGAACGAGGTTGTGCTCGGCCACGCCAGCGATCGCCTTGTCGACGTCGGCGTTCTCACGGTCGATCTTGTTGACCGCCACGATGATCGGCACCTCGGCCGCCTTCGCGTGATTGATCGCCTCGATGGTCTGCGGCATGACGCCGTCGTCGGCGGCCACCATCAAGATGACGATGTCGGTGGACTCAGCACCACGGGCTCGCATCTGGGTGAACGCAGCGTGGCCCGGCGTGTCGATGAAGGTGATGTTCTGCCCGTCGCGCTCGACCTGATACGCACCGATGTGCTGGGTGATGCCGCCGGCCTCGCCGTCAGCGACGTTGGCGTTTCGGATGCGGTCGAGCAAAAGCGTCTTGCCGTGGTCGACGTGACCCATCACGGTGATCACCGGCGGACGCAGCGGCGCGTCGTCGCCTGACTCGTCGTCGATGACGAGCAGCTTCTGGAGTTCGACCTCCTGCTCCTCGCCCGGATCGACCAGACGGATCTCGGCTCCGATCTCGGCGGCGAACAGTCCGATCATGTCGTCGCTCAGCGACTGGGTCGCGGTGACCATCTCGCCGGCCTGCATGAGGAACCGGACGACGTCGGCCGCCGTACGGTTGAGCTTCGGGCCGAGATCGAGCGCAGTCGAGGCCCGCTCGACGACAACCTCGCCCTCGGGGACCGGTGCATCCACCGGCGTGTAGCTCGGCACATCCATCGGCTGGAGTTCTTCGCGGTTGCGACGGCGACGACCCTTGCGGCGGGGCGGACGCTGACCGGGACCACCCGGACGGCCACCAGGACCGCCACGGCCACCGGGACCA
>FUFK010054278.1_pt1 | contig 16985 bp, 30 predicted proteins | sample 1021851 | NCBI WGS metagenome assembly FUFK01 (sample SAMEA51879418, study PRJEB19060) | metagenome | reverse complement strand
TTTACAAAAATTGAAAAATGCAATTTGATATAATGTCATTATAAAAATTTTTATGAGAAATTTTTATTAGTGATTAAAAAATCACTTAGCTATAAAACATTGTGAATAGAGTTAAGTTAGTTCTTAGAATAGGAGCATTATGTCAACAAACATAAACCAATTCATAACTTCAATAGATAGCAAAATGGCTACTCTTGAAAAAGTTGTGAAAGAGAAAAAAAAGTACAATGAGTGTAATAATACTTTACCTAATAATCTTCCTTATATTACTAGAGAAGAATGTCAAAAAGCATATTCTTTGTTAGTAAAAAAGTTTGGAAGAAAACAAACAAAACATCCTTATAAAGATGAATGGGTTAAGAGAAAAATGTCAGTTAGAAAAACTAGATCATTTGGCTCAAAAACTTGGAACATTTATACTAGGAAATGTTGGGTTTGTTTATCAGGTGATGCAAGTCAATTACACAATGGCTGGAGAAGATTAATCCATGATGTATCTCACATGGTTCATAGATGGTTAAGACCAACCATGCCTAATCATTGTTTCCAACAAGCCGAACTTGAACTTGCCATGATAAAATATGTGCAAGAAAAAAATTGGCTTAATGGTGTCCTAAAGCCTAAAGTTGTTATCTTGTCCAAAGATGAAAAACGACTAAAGAAATTAGAACACTACCAAAAACTTATCGGTAAATGGCAAACTAAATTAAAGTTAGCCAACACCTTTATACGAAAATATAATAAAAAGGTCAAATACCTTAATAAACATTAAAGAACACTAACTCTATTCACTACCAGTCAAATTTTTTTTCTTCTTTTAATTGTTGCTCTACACTATCCAAGACTTTTTTCTGCAACTCATCATCTTCTTTCATACATTGATAATGAGCATGACCTCCACCATAAAACGAAACAAAGCTATCAGTATTAATTAATTCTTTATGGCAATATTTACATACACCAACTACTAAAATTCTATTTTTTGTTTTGTTCCATGTTTTTTTTGCCATTTCTAAATATCAATATCATTAATGGTTTTAAATATCCAAGAGCATTTGGGTCATCTTCTGTGCCATCATCATGTCCAAAATGAAAACCTTTTACTGGTTTTCGTAAAAATCTTATTTCACAATTAGGATTATGGTAACAATAATCATGAAAATACTTTGTATGTGTTGATGCTGGTAATAAAAAAACACCAATAAAATTATCTGTATTGTATGCTTTTTCTACAAACTTACCTATTTTACCATCGAACATTGGGTGTATATAAGCAATTTCCCCTGACCAATCTTTAGTCAAACAATCATCTTCAATTGTATAATATCTTGGTAATAAATGATTTTGATCTGAGGCACAACAATCAATAGTAAAATTAAATTCTTTAGACAATTGTTGCCAGATGTCTTTAGGGGTTCTTAAATATTTAAATTGTTTATTATATATAAATCTGTTTTCGTCAGACCTAAAATTTTTTTTAGGTTCTTGCATAGTTAGGTCGTTTGCCTTTTCTAGGTCTTCTTTCTGCTTTTTTCTTTCTTGATACAGCAGCTCTCCTTTGTGAAGGACTCATGGATCTAGCTTTTGCAGCTGGTACACATTTGGGATAGTTTCTTCTTTTTTCTCCTTTTGATCTACCACATTTAGGAAAAGAACCATCTGATCTTGGATTTGCTATATCAACCCAGTTAGCTCTTACCCATGATCTTAAACCTTTTGACATTATCTTTTTCTTTTTTTAGCTTTTTTTTTCTTTCGACCACCAGGAACTATTTTACCAGAACAAACTGCACTAGCATACATATTAGCATAAGCTGAAGGATAAACTTTAAATTTACGTTTTGCAGCAGCTTTACCTCTTGCACATAATTTTGCCATTATTCAAACTCCTTTAATATTTTTATTTTTTCTTCTGCATTCGCAATTTTTTCAATCATCTTATCTACCTCATCAATATGTTGTGGGTGTTCTCCTATTCCAACACTATTGTTAAAATAAATTTTTATAGTGGCATCAGCATGAGATATTTCTGCTTGATACCTTTTTTCTAAAGCATCAATAATTAATTGTTTCATCCTGAGTGTCTTTTTTGTACCATAAATTTAGCTGTCTTAACAGCACCTTTATGTGGCTTGTATGCACCTTTCATAAGTTTATATGAATTACCTTTTTTCATCCAATGAAACCCTTTGGGTGCTTTAACTGTTTTCATCATACTTTTCTTTTTTTCTTTTTTCTAAGTGCTTTAAAATCAGCACCAGTTATTTGATCAAATGGAGCAGCCATTTTTGCTATCTTCATTTGTTTTTTACTATACTTTTTATTTTTACCTTTTGGCATATTTTCTCCTATAATTAAACCCTCCAACCATACCCAACCATAAAAATGATTACACCTAATATTAATATTTGCTTTTCATTTTTTTATTTTTTTTCTTCTTCTTTTTTTTCTTTTTCATTCCACTATGTTTTGGCATGATTATCTCCTATTGTTTGATTGTTTTTTTCTACCCATATAATGATCACTAGGTTCATAGTTCCATCTTTTACCATGATGTCCTCTTATATCTGCGTAAAACATTCTAGCTCTCACTATAAATTTTATAATAGACCTCACCATTTTTTGCAAGACCAATATCTAGCAGAGAATATATCTTTAGCACTAGCACATCTGTGCCTTGCTCTAAAACTTTTTCTAGCTGCTGGGTTGTTTTTTCTTATTTTCATGGAGGAATCTCCATATCTAATAATCTTTTCTTTGCCACCTTTACAGGCTTTGACTACAAATTTTTTACCACCTTGTACTTGTCGTCTAGGTGTATTGCATTTCATTTTAGATTTGTCTATCGCCATCGTCTAATGTAACTCCATTAAAATATTTATAATCATATTCTTTTATTCTGCAATCATGTTTTTTTTTAAGTTTTGATCTTTTTGCAAAATCAATAGCATCTTTTTCTGTGNTAAATATTTGATTTGTAAACATTTCATGTTTANCATNTCTTTTCCATAAAATACAATAAATCATGCTTTTATTTTAGGTTTTGGCATAGGAGTAATTATNTCTATACAGCCAAATTTAGAGTATATTTGANATTTATTAGTTTCTAATCTACCTATNTCTTTAGTCTTATCTAGTGATTTTTGGTAGCCATCTAATAAGACANTCGTANTAAGTNTNATAAACTTTNGGNTATGTGTNTGGTTCTAAGCAAGTGTTGGCTAGAGTGCTGCACATAACAATTGTAAGCATTATTTTCATTTATCATCCTTTTTCTCCTCCAACTCTTTGATTCTGTTNTTTGCGTCTTCAAGGTCTTTGGTCAAATGTTCTAATTTTTGTAAACATCTTTTATTTGCAGAATCTTTAGANTTACCTGCNTCTTGNANNTCTGCAACTTCTTGTTTTAAAATACGAACCTGATCTTTGTATTCGTTTATTATATCTATATTATCAGACATTACTTCTTTTTAAACGTAGAAACACCNTTAATACCTAGAATAGTCGAAAATGCCCCAACCACAAGAGCTTGATAGAACATTGGTAAATTAGAAAATTTGTCGAAAAAAATATCTATCTTTTGTTGTATGTCAGGGTCATCACTAAANACAGACCANGCNAANANCAANNAGNGGAATTGAAATNAGNANNANNCAAAATTCATCTTTNNNATCTCCTTTGTGTGAATCNATNACAGCTTTTTTANATTCAACCTCACCATTAGCCATTCTTTCAGCTAATTTTAATTCTGCTACAGACTCTAATTCTTTTGCTTTTCTTCTATTAGATGCAATAGACATACCAGTTTTAATAATACCTGGAACTAATTTAGCAGCTATNTTTAACCACATAATACCTCCTATNTTTTTGCAGATCGCATTTTTTGAGATAGTTTTTCTGCTCTGTTAGGTGTTTGTTTTGCCCACAAACTATCCATCATTTGAAAAGATGCTTCGCCATAGTCTTCACTATCTAATGCTGACCACATCTTTTTAAATTTACCTACACCACCTATACCTAGTTGAAACACCATTTCTATTATTACTTGTTTAGCAATAAAGTTTATTGATCTTTCACCTATAAGTGATTCGGCATTTTTCAAAGCTTCATCAAAATCTTTGTCAAACACTCTCTCTAGTTCTTGTCTTGTATATTCTTTGTCATCATCCCATTGTTCAGGTTCTACACATAGATGACCAAATCCAATAGTTCTTTTACCTAAACTATCTTTATAAGTTCTTGGCACAAAACCTTCATGTTCTTTTATTTGTTCTTTTANTTCTTCGTACATTTCTTTTCTCCAAGTTAGCTGTAAATCTTATTCGCCATCGCCAAACAAGACCATATAGTTTTCTGCACAAACATTCTAATTTTATAAGTAAATATTCCATAGTTACACCTCATAAAATCCTTAATGTTTGCAATTATCACAAGTACAAAGATCACCATCATACCAATGTGCATGAATTTGATCGTCACAATGACAATTACAATGACAATCTTTACACTTCTTTTTTCTTTTTCTTTTTGGTGGAAAAAATATTTTATCTAAATTTTCCGATATACTATCCAAAAATTCTAAAAATTTTTTTATCATTTTAATTTTTCAATTCTCAGTATTTTATTATCTGCGTCTAATTCTGCTTTTACTTTAGAACAAATATAAACTGCATTACTATTCCTAGTTGCAATTCTTTTTTTTTCTAAACATTTACTTATACTTGGAGTCCAAGTCATTTCAGTTAACTTTTGATCTACTCCAACAAACATTAACAAAGCTATAATTGTTTCCATTAGTGTGTACCATTAAGTTTTTTTTGTAACATATCTACTTGTTCTTTCAAATGATCAATATTTACTTTGTTATATCTTGATGCTTCTATTTCTTTTTCTATTGATTCTATTTGACCTGATAGATGTTCAATAAGCATATACATCTCTAAATTTTTTGGTTCTTGTTCAGCTTTTTTNAAGAGGTCNGCAGCAAAAAGGGTATCTGCTGTTTCAAGTTTNGATAGCCTTTCTTGAATTGTAAAAAAACCATANANNCCTGAACAAATTATAAAAATTAAAGCAATTAAATTTCTNATAGGTAAACTTAAATTTGTNTTTTCACTCAANNTNACTTGTTTCATAATCNACCATTATTAATTTTATACCTAATTTTTTTTGTTCTTTAGTAGGACTTCTATAAATCTTGTAAGAACCTTTAGGCTTATCTTTTAAACTTTTACCTCTATTTGTTTTTCTATAAGTAATTGTTTTAATATCAATGAGTGTTATTTTACCATCTTTATCAACGATAACAATATCAAATGGACAAGCAGGATCTACAGATTTAGCAACAAAATAACCCTCTTTAGTAAACCTAGCAATAGCTTCGTATTCAGTTACTGTTCCTTTTATTGAAGTTTTTTTTTGTCTTTCAGAGATTAGTTTATCAGGTTTATAACCAGATTTGCTAGACTTGTCAGACTTAGTGCTGCTACGAACCATAAAATTTTATAGATGTTATTGATTCTTAAGTTTAAATGGTGCAAATGGTTATCCCTAATTACATCAATTTTGTGGTGGATTAGTTTTAACTCACCTTCGACTTTTATTATTTTTTTTTCGTTTTCTTGAGCTAAATTTTCCATTTTAATTTTCTAATCCTAAATTTTTTTTTATTTCATCAATTGGAGTAAGCTCAATAAACTCTTTATATTCTCTAAAACCATTTTCCTCTATTTTGTTTGAACTATCACTAATTAAACCATCAACTAATTTTAAAGATGCTATTTTTACTTTACTAGCAGTTGAATTTGGATCTAAAACTGTCATGACATCATCTAATTGTTTTGGGTTTGACAAAAATCCTGATCCTCTTCTAGCAAAATAAATCATAGCAAGTCCTTTAAATGGTTCTTTGTATGTTGAATATCCCATAGCAAATCCACCAAATAAAGATTTTGTTCCTCCTAAAGTTGCTCTCCTTGCTACAAAGTTTGAAACATCAGGAATTTGTAAACCTGCATGATTTTTAGCAATAGCAAAAAAATCATCTAACTTTTCTATACTTAATTTAGAATCTTTTAACATGGCCTTTATTAAATCTCTTCCTGAAGATGTATTTAAACCTAAAGCATCTTCAAATTTAAATGGATCAAAAATCAAACCATTTACACCACCCTCTTTTGATAATACTAATGATTTATCAAAACCCTGTTGTATTCTTGCTCTTACAAATCTATCAAATTGTTTTTTTCCAACTAAATTTCTTAAATCATCCAATAATTGTGGACTTACATTTCTGTTTGCTAATAAAACATTACCTAATTGATCTGCTGTGATTGAGCCAGGTTGTTGAAAACCTGCTCCAAAAATATTTTTATCTACCATCATAAATTTTTTTGCTGTAGGTGTTTGAAAAGCACTTATTCCAACTGTAGGTGTTAATTTTTTCTTTTCACCTGTAGCAGTTTTAACAACTAAAGAATTTTCTAAACCATTTGCATAGACTTTGTTTGCAAATTTTAATTTTGTTCCTATTTCTGATGCTAAATTTGGATTTTTAATAACACCATTTTTAACAAGGTTATTTAAATATTTTTGTTTTGATAGTTCTGCTAAATCTTTTTCTAAAGCACCTTTGAAACCTGTCAAAACTTTAATATTATAGCCTTCTTTTTGTGATTGTTTTGCAAAAGTTTTTATATCTTTTACTAATGCTTTGTATTGATTTACATTAATAAAATCATCCATATTTTGTGCAGATTTAGCATATTGATAAATGGCATCTTTTTGAGGTGATTTTAATTTTTTACCTTTTATTTTAATAGTTCCATCATCTATTAAATTTACATAATTTTGTAATGAGTTTTTAAAAGTTTTTGTTGAAATAATTGGTTGTCTTACTTTTGATGCTGTTTGAAAAAAATCGTCATATAAAAAACCAGTGACTCTTTTAAAATCACCAAATGTTGATTTTGATGCCTCTGTCATATCAATACCAAGTTTTGTTAAAGCTACATTTGGTGCAAATAAATCTAAAGTTTCATCAGCAGTTTTATTTAAAATATCAGCTTTTCCAGCCATAGTTTTTTTAATTGGTTGACCAACATAAGGAAACACACCAATTACTCTTCCATAACCTTTTGAGATCATATTACCTGCATCACTTAAAGATAAAGGATAATTTAATCTTTTTGCTGAATCATATAATTGTTTATTTGGTTTTCCAAAAATACTTGCTTTTATTTTTGTTCCTAAACCTGGTAATTTTTGAAAAAAACTTTGCAGTAGTAATTCTCTTTGCAAATCTGTTTTTGCTTTTTCTATTTGTGTTCCAAAATTTGTTTCTTCATCAGTAATTGCTCCTTGTAAAACATCATATAGTTGTCCAGCTCCCATAGATGCTAAAGTACCTCCAGCAACAGATGTGACTGGATTTAAAGCTGCACCACCGACTACACTTCCTGTAATTGCACCAGCAGCTTCAAAAGTAGGTCTGCCACCAATTATTTCTAAACCTTGTGGTTTTCTCTCATCTGCTAAAGATGGTGTTATCATCTCTGGTATAGCAGTGTCTGTAGCTAAACTATCCTCTGTAGATTGTAATTGTTCTATTATTGCCTGTTCTTCTTCTTTTGTAGGAGTTTGTCCTGAAATTTGAACATTTCCTAAACCTTCAACAAATATTTCTGCCATTTTATTTCTTTAATTTAAGTTTTTTTGTTTTGGGATCTATTATATAAGTAGGTATATTATTTAAAGATTGAGTAGTGGATGTTTCTTGTTCTACTTCTTTAAACATATCTTTAAAAGGATTTAATAGTTCAGAGATTTGTGCATCATCAAAACCTGCTGCTCTGTATTGTCTTATAGCATTATCAGTAAGTTCTGCTGCAACAAACTGTAATTTTTCTTTTGCTTTTTGAACTCCACCAAGACCTCTTAAATTTGAATCATCACCAGCTTCAACTAACATATCTTTTAACAATCTATTATTTGGATTTCTTGATCTTGCTAAAATTATTTTTAAAGAATTTTGTAATGGTGAAATTCCTGAAAAATCTTTGTTATCAATAAAACTTAAAGCACCTGCTTCAATTCCTGTACCCTCTCTTGCTAGTCCTCTTGCATCTTTATAAATACCCTCTACCTCAGTTGCAACATCTTTACCAAAACCTTTAAAAGCACCTGCAATACCAAAAGCATCAGGACTTCTATCAGTAATAGTATTTATTCTTTTAATTAAATCTAAACCCTTTATAGAATAATCGGCAGATATTTTTGCATTATCAATATTTGCTTTTGATACTAAACCTAAATTTCCTGCACCAGCTTCTGTTTTCGCTGTAGCAGCTAAAATTGCTTGTTTATATTCTGGTGTACCTGGTAAAAACCCTGCTGCCTCTAAATTTTTTTGTAAATTAGTTCTTTTGTCTTTAGGAGTTAAAAGTTTTGATATTTGTGCAGTTTGTAGTGTTGCAGGTAAAATAGATGAAAAAGGATCTTTACCTTGCAATCCTGCTCCTGTTATTGCAGCACCTAATAAAAGATTAGGATTTATATTTTGTAAACCATTAAGCAATCCCATTGGTTGATTTTGTTGATTTAAGTTATTTAACAAACCACCATTAACACCTATACCTTGTGCAGCTCTGTCTGCCATCATTTTTCTTATATCATCCATTATAGTCATTATATTAATCCTCTTTGTTGTAAGTATTCTATGTTAAAAGGGTTGTCTTCTAAATTTGTGCTACTTAATGAGCCATAGGGGGTCGTAGAATAGCCAAACTGCTGATTTGTACCCAATATACTATTAACATTATTTTTAGCATTATTATAGCTTGTTTGCAAACTTGAACTCAAAGGTTGTTGACCCATATTTAAATTAGCAAAATAATCATTTACCATAGATTGTTGAGGTGTAGCACCTGTCATACTTAAGGGTAATTGACTAATTAGTTGAGTTGCAAGTCTATCAGATTCTCCATCTCCACCTACAACACCATCATCTGAAATACTATAGTCATTTAAAAACTCATAACCTGGTGTGTCCATCAACATATTTCTAGCTTGTTCAGTTTGATACAAAGTTGTTAAAGCACCAATAGTTCCTCCCATCAATGGATTAGCTCTAACATTGGCAGAATAATTATCTAAAAAACTTGTAATGCTATCTCTTTCTTGTGGTGGTACATCTACTTGAGGATCAGGGTCGCCAAAAACAGGATTAGCTTGTCTTATGGCTTGTTGTCTTAATGCTTCTTGAAAACCTGGATCAACACCACCATAGCTTTGACCTCTGTTAGATTGATTTTGTGAAGAATCATAAGATCCTCCTCCATATTGAGATTGAGAATCTGTTCTTCCTCTACCAGAAGAAGTTGAGCCTCCGAAATGTCCTGGCATTTAAAACTCCTTATATAATGATTGCTATTGCAACTAAAACATACAAAACAAAAATGTGTGTTGAAGGTTTGTTTTTAATTTTAGTTTGAATATCGTAAATAATTTTATTAATTTTATCCATTATAATAGACCTCCTAATAAACCACCAACTCCTCCTAAAACTGCACCGACACCAGGTATTGATGAACCTAATACAGCTCCACCTAATGCAGTTGTAAATGGATTAGCTCTTGTATTAACTTGACCTGTTGTTGTTGGAAAACCAGATGCAATAGGTGATACTAATCCTGCGTATTGTTGTAATGCTTGTGCAGGTGCAAGTTGTTGTTGTCTTTGTATTGCTTCCAATTGTTGACCTGTCTGTAATAATGATGGTGCTGATGATGCTACACCTAATTGTCTTGCTCTTTCAGTATTAAATTGATTAAAAGCTAAAGGTAATGCAGCTTGTGCAACTTGAGCTAATGCAGTTTGTTGAGCAAGTGGTGATGTTGGTGTTCTACCTGCACCACTAAATTGTGATTGAACTCCTGTAGATATATCTTGTGCTGTTCTTTGAATTAATGGTGAAAGAAAAGGATTTAAATATTGTCCACCAAGAGTTGCAGCTAATTGTTGATTAGCAGCATTTGCCATTGTTTCTTGTTGTGCAAGACCTGTTAAGGTTTGTTGTGTTGGAGGAACATAACCTGCTGCACCTACACCTTGACCATATAAATTTGTAGCTTCAGAAAGTATTTGTCCTAATGCTGGTTCTGCTGCTGAATAAGGTTGTACTGATTGTGCAGTTGTTTGTCCACCACCTGATGAACCTCCTCCTAAAAAACTCATGTTTTCTCCTCTTGTTTAATTTTTTTTTCTAAAACAACATGGGTTCTTTTATACCCATAATTATTATAAACTTTTTGCCAACCTGGTCTAGCAATCAATTCCATCATTTCGCAACCTTCGTCTTTTGCAAATTCCTCAATTTTATTTATGAGGTGTTGCCATTTGTGTCTTTGTCTGCCAGTTGCAATAAAAATATGACAAACTTTACCAAATTTTCTTTTTATCAACTCTGTTACCACTACACCAAAATATTTATCTATTGTTTTTTTTTGGTTGTTATCCCAGATAATCCATACTTGAAACTTATTTGCTTTTGCAGTTTCAAAAACAAAATCTGAATCGGTAAGTTGACCTGAATATGCAAGAGCTTGTCTAATATCTTTGTGTACTAAACCCCAAGCCTTATCAAGTTCTTGAGTTGGTATTCGTAATAATTTCATAAATACAATAAAAATGCTTTATTGTTAAGCACTTTTTTCGTCAAATATCTCTAAATAGCTTATTATACCTGCAATATGATTTGCAGAACCTGCTTTTAATTTTAGTGTATCTCCTGCCTCTAAAACCATAGTGCCTTTGACAAGATTATCTATTGTTTTTGATGATAAATTAATATGTCCTACCTCATGCTCTGCATTAGATGCTGAACTATCTGTAGTAAATGCTTCGACTTCAATATTACCAGAATGAATATTTGTAATTTGTATTGATTTAATTAATGCAGTTCTATCAGTTGGACAAGTATATACAGTTGTCTTGTTTGTCGTTGTCAGATCAAACATAGAATTTTTATAGACATTAGCCATAATTATCTTGCAGTTGCTGGAATACCTGAATCTACGTTAGCCACAAGAGGTTCTTCTGCAAATGCCATATAGATAAAAGTATCTCCAGATTTATTCCAACCATTATTTGATGTTTTTATTTTAATACCATTTGAAAGAAAATCAGTTGGATTACCTGTATTTTCAGCAGCAGAAGAAGAAGCTGATACATAACTATTATTTGGGTTTGTTGGTCGTCTAGCAATATCAGACATATGCCATTCAGTTGTACTATCCACAGATTTAACCAGAATAAAAGCAGGTTTAAATCCTAAATAAATAAATGTGCCATCTGCATTACCATTNCCTGTATAAGTTCCNAATTTTGAATATCCTTTTTTTTCTGCAAAACAATAAGCTATATATTCACTTCCTGAATGATTTTGATTTTGATTANTGCCTGATCCAGCTTTGAGTAATAATCTTCCAGCAGTTGTTCCTTTGTTTGGTGTTCCACCATTTGCGCTAGTTGTTTTAGCAGCAGTTGAATTTAAAAGCAAACAATGATTTTGAGCATCTGTAACACCATTAACATAAACTAACCATTGAGTTGTACTGCCACCAGATGTTAATGGTTTTAAAAAAACTAATTTTAATTCTTCTGATAATCCAGTTCCTATTTCTTGATCTGTATTTGCTCCATCACCTGTCCATTTAACAATACTAAATCCAGCAGTAGTGTTTGCTGATACATTTGAATTTATATCACCATCTGTATTTGCTACAGCTGTGCCACCACCTTTCCAATTCCATGAAACATAATTTTCACTATTATTATTTGCTTTGACACTACTACCTAAACTAAAACCATCTGAATCAAAAGATGTTATACCTGAAACAGAAGATTGTACAAGACTTTGCGAACTATCTATCCAATTAGTTGCACCTCTTACAATATCAAATATAGCATGATCTCTAGTTGCACTATATGATTTTATCCAAGTCCAATCAGGTTGAAATCCAACTCCAGTGATAGATTGTGTTCCACTATTACCTGTATAGATTAAGGGTTTAAAATATAATTCAGGTTTGTTAATTGTTACATAAGCCATAATTTTTATCCATAAGTGTTAATGTTTTTTGTATTTAATGCGTAATATCCAGATGGTACATCATATTCAAACAAACTTCCATTACCATTTGAACCTGCTGAAGTTATAGCTGTAGTACCAAAAAATCCATTACCAAAATTAAATTGAAAAGTAGATGAACCTGTACTATTGTTATCTCCAAATCCAAATCTATAAAATCCATCTATGGTAGAACTAGCTGCTGTTATTGTTTGACCATTTGCTCCTGTTGATGGATTACCACTAGCTACAAAAGTTCCATTTTTACTAAAATAAATTTTATTATTATCTAAATCTAAAGCTATACCTATAATATCATTTGTAGTCCAAGTTGAACCCCAAGATGTAGTTGTTGCACTATTAAGTTTTAAATTACCATTTGTTTGAAAGGCAACTTCATCTTGTCTGTCACCAATACCATTAGTGGTTGCTGTTGATGGTCTTGCTACNACACCTATTCTTGAACCACTTGAATCTGCTGCTGATAATTTTGCTTCAACATACCATTTACCTGAACTTACTCCNAATGTACTTGTGCAATATGTATAAGAACTGCTAGATCCTGTAGCAGTATTATTTCCATTTATAAAAGTACCACCAAAATAATAATTATCTAAAGGATTCATAGTGCTATAAACATTTGTTGGTGTATCAAGTGCTTGTTTTAAATCTCCATTAACTGTAAATGTGTTTGAATTACCAGAACTATCTGTACCTAAAGCACCAGAGTTTTCAAATTTTAAATGAAAACCATTTGTACCCCAAGTAATACCAGTTGGTGATTTAAATTTCCAGATACCTGATGTAGAATCTGTTTCACCAAATGATGTTGGAGTTAATTGTTGTCCATCTACAAATGCAGCATGACTTATGTAACCATCAAAATAACTATTTGAACCACTATTATAACCACTTCTACCTATATAATGTATTATATTATTATTAAAATTAAGGTCTGCATTTTGACTTGGGTAAGTTGAAACTGACCAACTTGTTTCTTGCACACCATTAATATAAATTTTAATTCTATTTGATTGTGTTGCTTGTGTTGTATCTACAGCACACACAAAATGATAATAACCATTAGTATCTCTAAATTTTCTATTACTTGTAAAATTTACTATTGCAGAAGAACTAACTACACTTTCAATATTTATTGTATCATTTGTTGGGTGAAAATATATTTCATCTCTATTATTATTGTCTGAATAGCAAGAGAATAATCTTCCATATTGACCACTCCCAGCAGTGCTTTTTTTAAACCAACATGAAAAAGTAAAAGTCTTTCTATTACTAGATGAAGATGGTGTTTTATTTAAATAACTATTTGCCATAATATTATCTTAGTTAAATTGTCCTGAATTATTAGCTCCTACATTAATTGTAATACTAAATGCTCTATCAGCAGTTTGACCTTCTGCATCTGTAGCTCTTAAAGTAAAACTAAATGTTGTATCTGATGTTGTTCCACTTTCTGTACCACTTATCACACCTGAAGATGTATTTAAAGATAAACCTCCTGGAAAAGTACCAGAGGTCTTTGAAAAAGATGTAGCATTTGTTGCGGCTACTGTAACTGATATTGGGTTTCCAGCAGAAAAAGAACCTAATGATCCAGCAGCAGTTGTCCAAGCAGGAGCATCTGAAACTGTTAATACAGCAGATGTTTGTACTGCGTTTCCATCTGGGTTTTCAATATATAATAAATAAGTTCCATCTACAGATATTGTAAATTTAGCAGTAATGCTTGAAGCTGAACTAAATGATACTTCATCTGCAACTATCAAAGCACCAGTTGTTGAATTGATTGCTGTAACCAAAGGAACAGATACAAAATTACCACCTGATATAGTAACTGTAGTTTGTGTGTTTTCAATTACAGATGGACTTACAGATGAAAATGTTGGTCTTGTTTCACCTTGAATAGTAACAGATCCACCAAGACTTACACTTGAACCATTAATAGTAATACCTGAGTTTGTCAAAGCACTATTAGGTAATGTGCTTGTCGAAGCTCCTGAAACTAAATTTGCTAATGTTCTTGGCTTTCCCATATTATTTTACCTTGCTACACATGGTATGTTATTTGAACCTACTAATGGTGCTTCAGCAAATGCCATATAAATATATGTTCCACCTGATGCGTTATGAGAACCATGTGTTGTTCTTAATTTAAATCCATTTGATACAAAATCTATTCCTTTATTAGTATCAGAAGTATCAGCACCACTTGTATCTGCTAGTAAATATTTCTTTACTTGATTTATTGGATCTCTTTTATTGTCATGTATATGCCAATTATTTGTAGTATCTGTTCTTCTTATTATAAGATAAGCTGGTTTAAATCCTGTGTAGATAAATGAACCATCACCATTACCATTACCAGTATAAGAACCAAACTTGCTGAAACCAGTTTTTTCTGCAAAGCAATAAGCTATATGAGTTGACCCACTTTGATTTACTCCAGCTTCAGTTCCAATGGAAACGACAGAACTTGTTGGTGCAGTATCATTCCAACCTTGTGATAAAGTTTGTTGTGCATTTGTTAAATCAAGATAAATTACTTTTGTAGCACCAATACCTTGATGATATATAAACCAATTTTGAGTAGCATCAATATTTTTCACAATAACCATTTGAGGTGCTACTCCAAGTCCATGACCAAAAGTTGCGTTTGAACCAGTTCCCTCATATTGTGATATTGAAAAACCTGCTGTTGTATTAACAGAAGTGTAAGTAGTATTTATAGAACCATCTGTATTTGACGAACCTTGACCACCACCAGCTTTCCAGTTCCATGCTACATAAGTGTCTGAACTATTATTATAATTTCCATCAGTTCCTAATGCGTATCCATCTGATGCAAAAGCTGTTAAACCATTAGCTTCAGTTGATTCTGCATTAGTTCCATTTGAAAATAAAGCTTTTGTGGCACCCCTAACAGCATCAACTAATCTATGTCCAGTTGTACCATTTCTTTTTTTAGTCCATGTCCAATCAGGTTGAAATCCAACTCCAGTTATATTTTGTGTAGAACCATTACCAGTATAAAGTTTTGTATTAAAATGTGCTGTAGATTTATTAATTGTTGTATAAGCCATATTATTCGTTTAACCCATTTGTTGAAAAAGCAGTATATCCTGTTGGAACATCATATTCAAATATTCCAATACCACTTGCGTTAGTTCCTGCACTAGATACTGCTGTTGTTCCGAAATATCCATTACCGAAATTCAATTGTATATCATCTGCAGAATAGTAAGTTGAAAATGCAGGTAAGTATGTATAACCACTTGCTATACTAATTGCACCAGTTCCAGTTGAACCTGAAGTTGGATCTCCACTATTTTCATAAGTTCCATTTCTATGAAAATAAAGTTTACTATTATCCAAATCAACAGCAACTCCAACTATATCTCCTACATTAATTCTATTACCATAAGTAGTAGATGTACCATTATTTCTTTTAGTTCCACCTTGTTCATAAGCATAACCTCTTGCAGCGTTAGCTATTCTTCCATTACTAGAAGTTATTTGGATCATTGTTTCAGCATCTGCAACACCAACCTCAATAGAATTACCACTATTAGAATAAGTAGTGTTTAATTTAAATTCATAGTAAAATTTTCCTGAAGATGCACCTATAGTGCCATATAAACCTCTCCAAACATTACTACCATTACCATTTGTTGAAAGATTACCATTTTCTATTGTATATCCAGCTGCTTGTCTTCCTAAAACATTTATAGTAGCAAAAACATTACTTGGACAATCTTTTGTAGGTGTAAGTGTGCCATTAGCAACTGTAAAAGTATTTGAATTAGGTGAATTATCTGTTGTGTTAGTATTATCTTTTAACCACCAAAAACCATTAGTTCCATAAGAAACACTTGGTTCAGTTTTAATTTTCCATTCTCCAGTTGTGCTGTCTGTTTCTCCAAATTCTGTAGGTGCATAAGAATAACCATCACATAAATGTACATGAGACATTAAACCATCAAAATATCCACTACCTGTAGTGTACCAACCTAAATGAACTGCATTTCCACTTTGATTAACATGAGTATTATAATTTTGAGAAGGATTTACCCTTGTACCAAAGTCAGTTTCTTGCACTCCATTAATATAAAGCCTCATTCTATCATCAGCTGTAGATAATGTTGTGTCAACTCTTACAAGGATATGATACCAAGCGCTTATATCTCTAAACAATCTATTTGTAACTAATCTTCCATTATATGCACTTCCATAATCCCAGAAACCAAGAGTATTATTACTATCAAAATACAAAGCAAAATTATTAGCACTATCGCTTCCTTGTGTAAAAAGATACTTAGTAGTTCCTGAATTAATTTCAGATTTTTTTACCCACAAAGAAATAGTAAATTTTTGTCTATTTCCATTTGTACTTACTGATCTTGATAAATATGTATTAGCCATTAATTAAATTGTCCTCCTCCTGTTGCACCGAAGCTAGATGTTAAGCTAAATGCTCTATCCACAGTTTGATTTTCAGCGTCTGTAATTCTTAAAGTAAAATTATAAGTTGTTGGTGTAGTTGAACTACCACCAAAATCACTTGTTGTTATCACACCTGTTGTAGAATTTAAAGTACAATTTGCTTGTGAAGCATTTGTTAATACTGATCCTACTTCTGAGTAAGCTATAGTTGAATCTGAAGTTGCTGCTACTGTTGCAACTGTTCCAGAAAAATTACCAGCAACTGATCCAAGTGAACCTGCAGCTGTTGACCAAGTAGGTGCATCAGAAACTGTTAAAAGATTTGATCCAGAAATAACTGCGTTACCATCTGGATTTTCTATTCTAATTTTGTATTGTGCATCTACAGTTAATGTAA
>FUFK010073120.1_pt1 | contig 16990 bp, 14 predicted proteins | sample 1021851 | NCBI WGS metagenome assembly FUFK01 (sample SAMEA51879418, study PRJEB19060) | metagenome | reverse complement strand
CTGTACTTGCTGTGGTTAGGCAAGCTCCAATAGTAATGGGATCGAACATATTTTACCACGGTTTTCCTGATCCCTGTGTGGGCTTTTTTGCTAAATTTAGCTGATTTTGTACTGTATCCTCATACATCTTTACTTGTTCATCACCCATAATAGCTTTACACCAAGTCAGACAATTTTCGTGTGTTACCTTTGCATATTCTATGAATATACCTGATGGCTCTGGTATACCTATTGATCCATACACTCTACCTCTATGCGTTACAGTTTCGCCATCAGTTGTTACATCCTCACTGTCTGTACATTCCCAATATAATCTAGTTATTTGATTATCACCTTTTGACCCTTTGATGTCATATTGAGTATTTGTTATTTTCCATGTAGCTGCCATTTTATTCTGATCCTTGATTACTAGCTTCGGTTTTTGCATATTTTTCCATAGCTGATATTGAAGGCACAGCATTTTCTGGATAACCCCAATTATTTTTAGCAAAATTTATTAGCTTTGTTTCTAATGCTGTTCCAGATAGAGAATTTATATCTGTAAATTTTGCATCATCTCTAGTTATATCAGGCAATGCTGTACAAAAAGACTGAGACCAAGCTCTTTTTCCAGTTTCTTTTGCCATCATATTTAATGTAACACTTAAAACAATACCATTGTCTGATGGATTAAATTTTGTTTCTATTACTGTATATGTAATTGTCGCTGACATTTTACTCTCCTATTAACTAAATGCATAAGATGCACCTGTGCTTACATTAAAAGCTCCACCACTTAATTCTATTGAACCATACGCAAAGTTACTTCCTGCGTTTACTGTAACAACATAACTTGCAAGATTTTTTGTTATACTAACACTCATAGTAGACGAATCATTAGCAACTACAGTTGCATTATAACCATTACTAGAAGAAAACATTGATCCACCTAATTCAACAACAACATGTGCATATTGAGCATTTCCATCACTGTAACCTATTTTTAATGTAGCATAGCCTTGATACATTCCAGTTATTGTATGAGTTTTAGAACCATTAGGTGCTATTGAAACTCTATTAGAAACAAGAAATCTATGAGGATTACCACCAGAAGTGTCACACGTATATACTTTACCACCACTAGCTAGTCTTAATCGTTCAATTAAATTTCCACCATTTGCCCTTGTAGTAAAACGTAATGCAGTAGCATAATTTCCATCAGTAGTGTTTTCTTTTATTCCTTGTACAGTTGCAAAATTTGTTGTTGAACCACCATTATTATACTTACCTCTAAAAGTAACACCACCACCAGGATTTGTGCCATTGTAAGCAGTTCCAGAATCAAGAAGACATAATGTAGCTAATCCACCTCCAGAACTAATATTTGAACCTTTTACAAATAATGGATAACTTTCACTATTAGTTGAACCAATGCCTACACCACCACTTGAGTTTACAGTAAAATGATCGCCAACTCCATTTTCATGAATTTGAAACACACTAGAACTTGCTTTTAGCCACCATTCTGATGTACCATTTCTACTAAATTCCATAGCATAATCTGTATTTGTGCTATCAAGTGATAAAGGATAATAAGTACTATTACCAACTATATTTAGTCTTTTAGGAGTACTAGTCGTATTAATACCAACATTACCTGTGCTATCTATCCTTATGCGTTCTGATCCACCTGTAGAAAAAGCAAGTGTGTTTGCAGCAGCTCTAAACATTCCAGTGTCTGCATCACTATAGAAAGTGTGTGTTGGTGCAGATTCTGATCCGTTTGTTGGTCCAATTGCGCCACTTACACTTAGCTTAACAGCACTGTCTGGTGTCATTGCAACACCTACATTACCAGAATTATCTATCCTCATGCGTTCAGTAGGACTAGCTGCACCATCAGCAGTTGTTGAGAAAACAAGTCTTGTAGGCATATCATTTTCACCCGGTGTGCCATCTACCACTGCTTGTATTGTAGCACCATAAGTATCAAGGTTTGTTCCATCATCACCAATAAAGGTAATACCACCGAGAGTATCACCATTTGCAACTATTGAATAATTATCTGGAGTTGTGCTTTTACTTTTAGAAAGTATTAAAGCTGGTCCATAAACACCACTATCTCTTCTAGTTATAGCAGCCATTCCATCAAATCCAGAACCAATAACTTGAAAAGCAGGTTTACCACCTGATATAGTAGTGTCTGGTGCGTTTTGTCCTATAACTAAAACATCATTACCGCCATCTACAAATAACATATTAGCGTTACCACCACTCTCAATACGAAAGTCTAGGTCTGCACTAGCGTCATTTATAACGCCACCACTTTGTAGATTAGCAATGTCTCTTGCTCTACTCATTTACCAAGGCTTTCCACTACCCTGTGTGGGTGCTTTACTTAATGCAATCTGATTAGCTACGCTATCCTCATAAGCCTTAACTTGATCATCACCGATCACTGCAAGTAACCATTTTTTTGCTTGCTCTTCTGTAACTTTTGCGTATTCAATAAACGTACCTGATGGCTCTGGTATGGCTGTTGATCCATAAATTCTACCTCTATGTTCTCCATCCTCATCAGTACATTCCCAATGTAATGTTGTTATTTGATTATCACCTTTTGATCCTTTAATATCATATTGGGTGCTTGTTATTGTCCATGTCGCTGCCATTTTTAAGCTCCTTCTAATTTAGCTATTCTTGCTTCAAGTTCTTGTATTGTTTTTACTAATAATGGTACTAATTTACTATGATCTATACCTTGATATTCTGGATTACCTTTGTCATCTAGTTTATCTTTCTCACCTATTACACAATTAGATACAACAGATTGAGCTTCATGTGCTAAAAAACCTGTAATAGTGTTGTCTGTATCTGTTTTAAAATTGAACTTACAAGGCTTTAACTGTTTAATCGTACTAGTTGCATCCCAATCATAATTAACATTTTCTTTTAAACGATAATCAGAAGAAGTATTAAAAGCTGTAGCACTACTTGTCATAGAAACAGAACCTACAATACTATTACTTCCATTAATAATTAACATAGGATACCTAGTGCCTGTATTATTTTCTGCGTGAAAACCATAACCAGTATAACCTTCTCTGGCTCTACTAACAATACAACCATTATTTTGATTTTCAGCATTAATGAGCAACTTAGAAGCAGCAAAATAATTAGTAGTGTTTACAGTATCTCTAATCATTAAAGCATAACCATTCATAGTCATTACTTGATATGGAGCAGAACCCGGACCAACACCATCTGGTTTACACCAAAACTCCATTTGTGTTCCTGCAACAGTTCCACTGTGATCTTGTGTTGCTTGTGCTACAATTCTGGCTTCAGCACTAGCTAGACTATTACTTGCTTCAGCATTACTATTCCAAGCATAACTTCCTAATTCTTCTCCATTTGAAGGATTACCACTATCTGCTAGTCTTGTTAGATTAACACCATGACTATCTTCATCTGCTGTTATTGTTAAACCTACTGGTGGAGATACTGTAGTTCCTATAGATACGTCACCTGCTGACCCTATCCTCATGCGTTCTGATCCAGCAGTAGAAAATGCTATCGTATCTGCTTCACCTGAAGGTTGAAACATTCCAGTATTTAAATCATTGTTGAAAGAATATCCTGGACTTCCTTCTGTTCGCCCAGAGTTTGTTGTACCTTGAATTAAAGGAGAATGACTATTTCCCGCCCCAAAACGCACATCACCATTGTCCACAATTCTCATGCGTTCTGTGTTAGCTGTAATTAATCTAAAATCCGTTGAAGTATATGTTCCCATTGTTAAAAATTGTTTTTGCCCACCTATATAAGCATTTAAGTCGCCTCCATTATGAACAAACGCAATAGCACTACCATCAGTACTTGCATTACCTGAACTTCCAATGACTAAGTCTGGCCCATCATTAACGTTTACATGAGAAATATTACTTCCTATTAACACATTACCTGAAATATCTATGACCATCTTTGGTTGATTGTTTATTTCAGTGCTTATAGTTGAACCTGCACTTGCAGAAGCTGCAGTAAAAAATTTGTGCGCTCCTTGATATTGAAGATAACGAGAAGCTCCTCTCTCTGATATATTTTTGAATGTGTCACTATTATCCACATAAGAATTGTTCCAGAGTTCAGTTGTTACACCACTATCCGAAAAGAGAGTTGCTTCTGTACCAAGCATTAAAACTTCTTGATCAGCTATATCATTACGCCAATTAGTATTAGGTGTTCCTCCTATGCCAACTCTACCAGAGCTATCTATCCTCATGCGTTCATTTGATGATGCTGCTTCTGAAAAAGCTGTATAAAATGCTAATGCACTTGCATTTGATGTTGACCCATGCCCACTTTCAGAGAAACAAGCAATACGACCACTTTCTAAGTTAGCATCACTTCCACTTCCCTCTCCACTAGTTGTAAATCTAATTGAACCTATATTTTCATTTGCACCAATTACACTGTCAATATTGTCAAAAAGCAAAACTGGTTCTACGTTTGGAGAATTACTTGATGATCTACTTAATACTGCATTAGTTGCTGTTAAAGTTCCTGTTGAAACATCACCTGTTGTAGTAATTGTAGATGAACCAGTATCAATATTACCAAAACCTGAACTAATACTACCACTATTTAATGCACCTGTTGTAGTAAGACTTGACAAGGTATCTATTGTAGACTCCATATAAGTAACAAGTAAATCCACATCACGATAGCCAATATTATTACCATTATCAAACATTAATATTGCATCATTATTAGCTATAGCTGTGCTTGTATCAACACTTACAGCTGAAAAGTCAGCTACTGTATTTAATTCTGCACCTGTAGCATTAAGTCCTGTTACATTATTAGCAGCTGCTGATACTGAGTCTACATAAGCTTTAATGGATTGTTGAGTAGCTAAAGCAGAATCTGAATTACTACTCATATTATCTTCGTCATTTATAGCTGTAACTGTAGAACCAGAGGCAAGAGTTAAACTTGTATTAGCTGTAATACCTCCACCATCAGCAATAGTAATAGCATCATCTCCATCTGTAAATGCTACTTTTGCAGTTTGTACTTCACCACCAACTTTTATATCTCCTGATACATCTACTCTAGTTGAAGCATTAAGATCAATAATAGCCTCACCATCAATAGTTAAAGTACCATCAGCAGACTGATGAATGAAAGATGCTGTATCACCAAACTGAATTTTCTGTGTGCTACTCATCAAGATGTTATCTGAAAACTGAAAGTAGTCCTCATCTTCCATCCAAGTAATAACACCATCAGAAGTATTAGCATTAAATGTTAATACAACATCTGTGTCTCCACCATTACCTACAGATAAAGCATCTGTTTCTAAGTTAATACCACCACTAGAATCTAATGTTACTGTTGTACCTACAGCTTCAAATGTACCATCTGCTGTAATTGTAATATTAGCTGCAGCTGCAGAATCATCAGTTGTGGTAATAGCTAATGTTCCATTTGTGCCTACTGTAATAGTTGCTGTATCACTACTAGAACCTGTCATAGTAATAACTTTACCATCTATAGCTACATCATCTACAGTAAGGGCAGTCAAAGTTCCTAAGCTTGTAATATTTGATTGTGCAGCAGTTGTTACTGAACCTTCAAGATCAGCTACAAGTGTTCCTGCAGTTATATTAAGATTTCCTGTATCTCCTGCTGATGCAGTAGTAGTACCTAAAGTCCATTTATCTTCAGACTCATCCCACATAATTAAAGCATCATTACCGGTAGATCCACGTTGTATAATAATACCTACATCATTAGAGTTACTAGAAGCTCCACTATTTAATTCTAATAAATTATCTTTAATAGTTGTATTCGTAGTATCAACAGTAGTTGTAGATCCATTAACTGTTAAGTTACCAGTTATTGTTATGTTTCCAGAAACAGCTAAGTCTTGAGACATTACAATATCACCATCTGCTTCAATCTGTAAAGCATCTGTATCTGAAGCAGAACCAATAAAACCGGCATCAGGTATTACTATATTTCCCCCTGTGGTCATTAAACCACCACCAGTATATGTACCACTTACATCTAAGTTACCATTAAGATCTACAGTAGTAGCATTAATTTCTATTTCTGTATCAGATACTAAATCTAGTACTCCATCTGCACTTTGATGAATATAAGTACCACTATCACCAAATTGTAGCTGTCTTGTACTATTTAGTAGTATACCAGTATCTGCAACGTGTGTCAAGCTAACATCTTGATCTGCACCAAAAGTTAATAATGCTGCATCACTATCTAAGTTTAAATCATCTCCTATCCAAACATCTTTAGCTATACCAACACCACCTGAAACAACAAGAGCAGCTGTATTTGTTGCACTAGCTTCTGTTGTAGCTGATAATGTTACTACACCTGCACTAGAGATGGCTATAGCGTCTGTATCACTCGCAGATCCTATATTACCTGCATCAGGAATAACAATATTACCACCTGTAGTCATAAGACCACCACCAGTGTACGTTCCACTAACCTCGACGTTACCTGTAACATCAACTGTAGAACCAGATGTTAAGTTTATTTTAGCGCCTGATGTAATTGTTAAATCAGTGTTGTCTCCTTCTATCTTTTCTCCACTACCAAAAGTTATACCAACATTTGCAGGTACAACTACATCAGCTACAGCAGTAAGATTAATATTATTACCACTAATAGTTAAGTCAGTACCATCACCTTCTATTTTTTCTGCATCATCACCAAACGTCAAACCTACATTAGCCGGAATATTAATATCAGCAGTAGCAGTTAAATTAATATCATTACCAGAAGCAAATGTAAAATCAGTACCATCAGAAGATATGTGTTCTCCACCCTCATCAAAAAAGTAGACCTTTCTGTTGTCAGCAATGCGCATAACTTCATTGCCATCAAACTGTTGAAATATAAGATCTTTAGAATCTACTTTAGTTTTTATAACAACATCAGTGGAAGAATTAAAAATTTGTAATAGTGCTGTTCCATTATCTGCATAGGTAATACCTGCACTTGCTGTATCAGCATCTAAAGTAATACCACCTGCAGAGTCTAAAAAGATAGAATCAGCAGCTGTACCATCAGAAATAATATCTAAGTCACCATCAGCATTAGAATGAATATAAATTCCAGTGTCTCTAAAATAAAGTTTTTCATTTGTACTTATAACAATATCATCATCAAATTGAAAATAGTCTTCATCCTCCATCCACTTCATTACACCATCATTTGTTTCTCCATCAAATGTGATAGTAATATCTGTGCCTGCAGTAGCATCACCTATCGTAATACTCATACCTAATAGTTTAGTAATAGGTCCACCCTCTGCAGATGTCCCATCATGACTATGACCTGTGGAAGCTGCAAAAGCATTTACAACAGCATTAAGTTCAGCATTTATAGGTGCTGACTTAACAACTTCATCTGCTTGTATATCAGCTGTGTTTGTTCTTGTGTAACCTGTTCCCATTACCTTACATCTCCTAATCCATAAGTGACTGTAAATCCTTGTATACTGTGTGCTGCATTAGTATCTTCTGCAACAAAACGAAAGGATATTGATTTACCTGATCCTGTAAATGTTGAAGTTTCTACAGGTGCAGGATTTCCATCATAAATTTGTGTAGTATCAAAAATAGCTGAACCATAAACAGCTGCAGGACTTGTATTTTCTATTAATAAGTTTGAAGGGGTTAAAACATCAGTATCATCAAAGTCATAAACAATACCTAATGATAAAGAGTTTACACCTTCTGATCTTAAATAAGTAGATATATCATAAAATGCTTTTCTCATTCTTGGATTACCAAAATATAAAAAAGGTGTTTGATAAATACTTAATATGTTAGAACCTGCAAAAGATGTTCCTGATTCCTGTGCATAAACTTTACCTGAAGAATCACCGTGTAAAACTGTTTCTGATGTTCCTATATATCCACTATCTGCACATGTAACAGAAAAACCAAATAAGGTTGAAAACTCAAAAGTAAATCCACCACCTTGAGGATTTTCTCTTAATGCACCTAATATGCCTGTGGAACTTGTTCCTGAAAACATATATCTAAATTGTGATTTAGCTCTAATAAGAACAGCAGATAAACCTGAAAGTGTTTCTGTATCTATTGTATTTTGTACTGTCTTATGTATTTGTTTAGAAACAGTTTCAAGATTAACGTCACCAATCTTTGCAGTACCACCAATAGGTCTAATACCATCTGGAGCTAAAAAGATTAAGTCACCACCAATTTCCAACACACTATCTGTTGCTAGACAACCTAAGTTATTTGTAACATTCTCTAAATTAAAATCAGTTCTATTATTACCAACAAGTCTTTTAATATTATTAGTTCCAAATATATAAAGAATATTACGAAAAACTTTTATTGCAACAATATCAAAACCTACATTAATATTACCTGCACCGTTAGCAGGAGTAAAATCAGTTTCAGATAAAGGCGCACTAAAAAATAATTGATCTTTCTTTGCAGGATCACCTGCTAAAAATAAATGATTTTGATATATTTCTGATATAGTAGGATCAGTAGGTGCATTAGAATCTGTTATTTGTACATAACCATTACTTGCATCATACAAAGCTGCAGGATTAATACCATCTGTTAATACAATCTTAGGAGTTCCAAAGTTTAACCTAGTAAATCTTACTTTAGTTACACCAACCATAGTTGGAGATCCTGAGGTGGCAATAGCAGTCCAAGAAGATCCATTCCAAAAATGAAGATAGTTATTACCTGAAGATGGTTTTCTTGCAGCTAGTATACCATTGTTTATTCCATCAGCTACGCAAACACCTAAAACAGAACCAGTTCCTGTTACTGTACCGTAAGCATTTGAAAAACCACTTATTCTTCTATAACCACCTTGTAAGTCAGGTTCATAATTTANTAATTTTGTAGCACTGCCCGGAGATTCCTCTCCTTGTGATAAAACATCACCTGTAGTATTTAAACCACCTCTGCAGATGGCTTTAAATGTTTGTATATTGTCTGCCATTTATGAACTTAAACTTAACATGTGTGAAGAAAATTTAGGTCTTTGTATCATTGTAGACTCTACGTACAGTTTATCATCTAATAATAATCTACGCATTGCTTTCATACCTAACATAAATTTTTGTTGATGTATCTGTGCGCTTTGTTCGTTTGACCTAAATCTCATCATATAAACCATTGCACCATCTATAATAATATAGTTAAATCTTTCAGGTATTATAGGAATATCATGTGTGCTATCTGTTCCATCAGTAGCAACACCCGTAGTAGCATTAGTTCCTAAAGGATTTGGAAATTTATAATACACATACTCTATTACATAAGCTGCATTAGGAATAGGTGTAACTCCAAATTTTTCTTCTGCAGTTTGATACACAAGATTAGGAGCAGCTCTACCACCTGTACCTGAAGCATCTTCTATAGTTCTATAATTTCTAGTATAACTTTCAAAAGAAATAGTAGGTAGTGCTTTAGCTGTATTAGACTCTGAAGTTAGTGTCTTTAAATAAAAAGTATCCCAATCCACTGAAGACATGTCTGAAGGAAAATCATAAGTTCCTGTACCTGCCGTTAGTGTTTGGGATTGTGTTGTTTTTAAAAATGGAAACTCATGTCCATCTTGTAGTATTTCTCTTATCGAACTATTAATAGAATCTTTTGCTATAGCCTGAACATTTTTAGCCCCTGCAAAAGTATCTGTTGTAAGAGTCACTTCATTAAGTCTACGCAGTAATTCATTTGTTAAAGTTAAAAATGTTGTTGCCATAATTTACCTTTTCTAAAAATCTACACAGTATTCCATATAAGTACTTTTTAAAATTGTATCTTTGTCTTGCCATGTAGGTGCATAAACACATTCTATTTTTTCATATCCGTTTTGTTTAGCATAATTAAATCTATTATTTCCTATAGCACAACGGTATTTTAAATCTTGTTCTGTTGCTTTAGTTGGATCTATTCTGTGAGATTGCTCTTGTGCATAGATCATAAAAGTTTCTTGTAACCAAACTATTGGAGGCCAAAGCATACCTTTTTCATTTAAAGATTTATTTATAGCATTTCTAAATCTAAAATCTTGTAAAGCAGCCTCATCCATTTGCCAATAAACTTCATCTATATTAAAANTTTTAATATNCCATTCAGNAAGTTTATTTTTTGCTTTTAATATCATTAGATAAATTAAGAGGGCAAGTTNCCCTGCCCCCCTAAAGTTAATTATTAAGCAAGTAGATCTCTGTCTACTTCATCAGCTCCATCTGCTGCAAAATGAACAGTGCTTTGATTACCCATAGCATCTATATCCATTAATATAGCAAATATACGAATTTGCCCTGTATTAGGAGCAGTTGATGTTGCTTGAAGCTCAAGATCAAGAGTATCAGCAGTTGCACCTACAAAGAAAGGAACTCCTGCTTCTGCTGCAGGTGTAAGATAACCTACACCTGATGACAGAATAGCAGAGTCATCATCAATGTCTGCTCCTGCTATATACTGATCAACATCTGTTATACCTAAATTAACAGTATTACCATCAGCACCAGATTGAACTGATTCAATCATTTCTGCTCCTGCTGTTAATACCATAGTATTAGTAGGTATAGTAATTGCTTCAACAATATCACCTGCACTTAGGGCATCTAGATCAGCGTGTCCGAAATCTATAGTAGTTTGAACCATATAAGGCTTTCTACTTGGATTACCTACACCTCTAGCATCGACTTTAAATGTACTAATTGTAGCCATTGTTTATCCTCCCTTAAGCTGCGTTATATTTAGCAGTTACGATAGCTTCAGGTCGAAGTATCTTTCTGCCATATAAGTGCATACCACGAACAATGTCTGCAAATGAGTCAGGATCACGATATGTTTCTGTTTTACTTAACTGCTCGGCAGTAGCAATAGCAGAACCATGACCTGCAACAAGCACACCAAAGTTTGCATTTTGGTTTGCAGAACCTGTTGTACCTGCACCTGTACCCACTGAAGGTAAGTTACTAGATACATAAACTCTAAATCCTGCTAAGTTGTTTAGAACAAGACCATTCTTAACTGAAGCCTCTGCATAGTCAGCATTGACTAGCTTAGAATTTTCATCAGAAAGTAGTTCCATAAACACAGGATCAATGACTAACCATCTATCCTGAGTATCAACTTGCTGTTGATTTAAAAGTCTGTTCATTCTGTTTACAATTTGCATTGGTGATGCAGTTGCTGTTGGAACAGCTGTAGCACCATTTGGAACATTAGCCACAGGAATTGAATGATCTCCTGCAGAAGTTGTTGTTATGTTACCAAAAGAACTTTTAATTAACTTCATAGAAGTAAGAAGTTCATCTGATCCTGCTGTTGATACAGACTTAGAACCATTAACACTAGTATTAACAGCGTCAGCTACAGAGTGTAAACTTGACTGTGAATAACCTGATAGATAACCTAATACCTCTTGGTCATACTGGTCAGACAATCTGTATGCAGCTCTGTCAGTTGCAAGTTGCATAAAATTTACATGACTGTGGGCTTCTTCAATGTCATCCATTTTAAAAGCATAATAGTTTGCTTTATCAACGACAAGTTGAAAGTCCTCATCATCTAGATCTTGTGCAGTTACTTGTGTGCCTCTGGCATACGCTTTAACTGAAATTTCTGGTTCTTTGATAATCCTGACGGTATCGCCTTGATTAGCAATCTCTCCAAAATAATCAGAGTTTGTTATATCTCCTACAACAGTTGACTTACGGAATGCAAGCTGTACCTGTTTGGAGTAAATTACAGGTGAAAAATTACCATTAGGTAAATTTCCATAACCTGTTGCTGTTTGAAAAGCCATAATAAAATCCTCCTATTGCTTGGCTTATTTAAAAGCTAAACACCTTAGAAGAGGCTATACGTTCTAGAGTGCATTTAATAGTAAGATAGCAAGTCTTAAAATCAATGGGTCTATAATTATATAGGTAGTCTTTTATTAGTTTAGTCTTCGTATTACTTACACACAAAGGTAGTCTAAGTTAGAGGCTTTGTGTCTAAGGGTTAGTTATACTGATAAAATCTTATTTGTCAAGCTTTTATCTAGCATTTCCTGATAAATCATAGATTATTTTACCAGATCTATGAGCTTCAGTAATCTTGTCAGCGTGCTTTGCATATTCTGCGTCACTCATTTTGGCAATCTCAGATTCTTTTATCTTATCTGTACATCTCACTAGGATCTACTTTTGTCTTAGATCCTCTGTCTACCAACGAGGCAGCAGCTTTTCTTTTATTTTTCGTATCCGATCTTGTAAGTCCATTATCAACTTTATACAGATCAATAACACGTATAACCGAAGCAGCATCATCCGTATTCTCGTACAGAGCGTTCTGAACCCACTTAGGCTGTTCTTCAACCCAATTATGAAATTCATCGGAATCACGCAGTTTATCAAAGTCTGAATGTGCTTCCCTAATTTCATTTTCTGCACGACTCCTTGTTGCTTCTTCTTTTGCTTTGTTAAGTTCTTCAATTTGTAAGTTAGCTTTATCAAACATTTGTTTAGCTTTTTTATCAGCTATTGTTTCAACTATACCTGCTACATCTGGATATTTCTCTGCCCATGCAGCTATNTCATCATCTGATTTAGGTGGTACAAGTTTTTCTGTTTGACCTAACTTATCTTCTAGCTCCTTAATTTTGGCATTGTATTCTTTTTCTTTAGCAGCTAGATGTCTTCTTACATCTCCATAGCGAGTCTTAAAAGATTTTTCTTCATCGCTAAGTTCAACTTCTGGTTTAGCCTCTTCTACTTTCTCTTTAGTTTTTTCTTCAGTAGCTTGACCTTGTTGTTCCATCAGTTGTTTTAATTCTTCTTCTTCCTTTTTGATCTTATCTTTATATTTAGATCTACTTCTGCTCATATATCCTGCAGTTTTTTGTGCTTCTACATTTTCTAATTCTGGCATTTTACTTCCTTTCTTGGGGTCAACATTGTTGAGTAGCCAATTTATTTACTGCCTAGGCCCTTTCCTCTAGGCTTCTTAGGGTTACGTTTTGGTTTACTTAACAGTCCTCCTTTTTTAAATCCTTTATAATTTCCTGTAGCTTGACCTTCTTTTATTTTTCTTTGAGTTTCTGTTTGAGCTTTTTGAATTGTTTTTTGTTTCTTTTCAGATAGACCTTCAATTTTTTTCTCAGCAGCTTTTTTGTCTGAAGCTGATATATTAGCTCCTGTAGAACCTGTTAAATCTTTTTCATATCCTTTTTCTTTATTTCTTTCACTTATAGCACCCATATTAGGTTTTTCTTTTTCAGTAGAAATAATAGGACCTTTAGGTGTAGTAGGACTACCTTTATAATTAGCATAGCTAGGATTACTTTTTGTTACATTCTCAATGTGACCTGCCATCATCTTTTCACTAGTTAAGAAGTTAACCACACCTTTTTGTACATTATTAAGTTTACCATAAGCTGCTTGTATTTTTGCATCTATTCCACTAGTATCTAAACCTTTTGCTTCCATAAGTTTCTGAGCAGTAATAGCGTTAGCAATACCACCAGTCTCAAAGAATCCACCTATGATACCTAAGTTACCACCACCAATAGGTGCAAGAAGAGTATCTATCTCTTGATTCCATCTATCTAAATCCCAACCATTAAAGTTATATTGTGCTGGGTCTGCTCCCCAACCCGGAGGTGCGTCTTTTCTTTCTCTATCATCAGACTGTTGTGTTGTTGCTTGAGGAGTAGATGGTTTAATAGTAGACCAAGGTGGTTGTGTATATTGAGCATCTTCTGGAGGAGTTACAATACCATTAACAAATGTTACAACTCTAGACTCACCTGTTTCCCCATGATAATAAGTTACACTTTTTGTTATATCATTCTGACTTGAACTACCTGTTTGATATATAGGACTTACTGGAGTAAAACCTAATACAGCATAGTCAGCAGGATTAAAAGCAGGATTAGCACCTTCTACTAATTTTTGATCTGCTAACACACCTTCATTAGCATAGATAGGTCCACCTTGTGCTTTCTTCTTTTTTTTCTTTTCTGCTTCACCTAGAGCAATCATTGTAACAGATACAGGCTCACCACCTATTCTACCTGTTTCTTCCATTTGTTTAAGACCTGCTTTAGCTTCCATTCTAAGATCTTCAAAAAACTTTACACCATAATACTGAACAACATCTGCAGGAACAACATACTCACCATCACTTAATTGTGCAGGAATATCATCACGAACTTCTTTAGCAAGAGATCCCGGAGGAATATCATTACCACTTACAGGATCTTTTTTAAGTCCATCATCTTTCATTCCACCTTCTTCGAATAAGTTCATTTGTTGTTCCATAGTTATACTACTCCACCTTTATTGTATTTTGGATTTTTAGGTATTTGTTCAATAGCTTTATAATAATCGGGATTAACCTCTAAAGATTTATCAATAAACTTGTTTGGTAATTCTCTTATTACTTCTAAATTTTCAGGGTTTAAATGTATTATTTGTGGTTGAGTTAATGCATTATTTATTCCCATATTAATCTGATCTTGAATTTCAAGTTGTTCAGCTTTTTCTATATTTGCTAACGTAGTTTTCTTTTGTGATTCATTCATGTTTTTAGCATTAAATAATATATTTTTTAAATCTTCATCTTTTAAATATACTTTTGGTTCTGGAAAATCTTTTATTATTAAACCATCATAACCTAGTTCTTTTAATTTTTTAGTTATATTTCCACCTGTCTCAGATACTAATGGAGTTCCTGATCCAACCTTTGCTGTGGCTTTTAAATCTATTCCTGTTATTTCTTCAAGTTTTAAAACTGAATCAGGGGTTAAGACAAATGCATTTTTAAAATTTGTTTTAGCATGAACAGTTCTAGGTACACCTTTTGCAAAAGTATTAATAATAGATCTTTTACCATCATCTGAAAGTATAATAGGTTCATTAAAATATAGATTATTAGGATCTTCTAAATATACACCTTCTGATCCAAAAAATCCACCATCATCATCATATCTACTACCCTCATAATCTTCACGTTTTACAAATTGTTTAGGTTTATTTTTATACTCATCAAGAACTTCAAACTTTCCAGATTCAGGATTAAATTCTTCTATACCTTCATCTTTAAAACCATGCACTAAGTTTAATTCTCCAGAAAATACATTGTTATTAATTTGTTCTTCAGGTACTAGTTTATTAAGTTTTTTATTAATATTTCTTATAGCCATGCTTGCTGCATCACCAAGAACAGGTATAAGACCTAGTCCTAAAGCTACTGCACCTACACCCACTCCAATCCAATCACTATTTTCATAAGAGTCTTTTATCTCATTTGCAATAATAGATTCACCAACTACAGGCACACTTTCTAGTGCAAGTTTAGCTGCACCCATTGCTCTATTGGTTGAAGTTTTACCTGTTAAAAAACTTGCATCTGGATTATCATATAGTCTATTAATTAAACCTGTTTGATTGTTAGTTAGACCTCCCTGATTAAAGCCAAGAGGTGCAGGTTCTTTACCTTCTAAAAATGGTTTATCACTACCTTTAAGTTTCATACTTCTAGATCTTAATATTTCTTTAGAGTATCTAGAAATAATATCATGATATTTAACAAGGTTAGGATCAAGTTTACCTAAAAAATGTTCAAAACTTTCTGTATCACCAACAAGTTTATTTAAGTAAGATTTAAAATCTTCTTTTCTTTCAGGAGTAATATAATCTTTTGTAACTTGTTTACAGTATTTACAATCAAAATTTGTAGACCAACTAGGTAGAGTTTCACCATAATAAACATCTTGTGCATGTAGGTATGCATGAGAAAGACCACGTTCAAAATTTTCCCAAGGTAATATTGTGTTAATATAAGCTATTCCCTTAGTTGACTCAAGAGAGTCTAGAAAAAATATAATATCTTGTTCACGTTCTTCTTGAAGTTTACTTAACTGTACTTGTTTATCAGGAGAAACATCATATGTTTTTTCAATATTATCACTACTAAAAAAATCTAATTGATATCTAAGATAGTTTTCTATCATACGTTCAGCATGATGACCAGCTTCATGTCTAAATATTTCATCTCTTCGTTCAAGTAAATTTTTTCTAATAAAATTCATTCTTTCTTTACTAGGAACATCATAACCAAGACCTTCAAGTATTTTTCTTTCTTCTGCTAATTTTAAATCAACCTCTTCATTTTTTAAATCCTGTAAAGGAATCATTCCAATTCTAGGAAAATAATCAAAAACAATTTTTTCCCTTATGTTTCCTTCTTCATCTTTAACTAAAACTTTTCTTTCATGATCTTTTCCGTCACGACTATAATAACCACTTACAGCAGAAGTATCTTTTTCTAATAAATCTTTTTCTCTAAGACTAGTAGTTTCTAAAAACTCTGGAGATCTTAATTCACCAGTAACACCAAATGTAGGAGAAATTTGTAATTCTTCTAACTGACCTTCTCCTGAATAGTCATACATAAAGCTGCCTGTAGTATCATATAATTCATCAAGTGAAAGAGCAGGTTTTCCTGTAGTATCGTAATTCATTGTAGTCATATCAGATAAACTCTGTAAAGCTAATCCAATATTAGGGTTTTCTCTAGTTCTTTTACTATTAAAATGTTCTACAAAAAATTCTAAATCAGCAAAACTTTTTTGTTTTAAAACATCAGGATTAGATACAAGAAAATTATTCTTTGTTTGCATTACTATTTAACTCATCTCTAAGATATTTCATTCTACGTAAACAAGCAATAGATCCCTGTAACTTATATATCATAGGCATCTCAACTGTTTGCTCTAAAGTTTTATGTTGTTTAGCTATAGCATCATCTATATATTCTACAAATGAATCCCACAACTCTTTGTCACTAGTAAGTTTTCTTAACTTCATCATTATTGTATAGGTCCTTGATTACCTGTAAATCCGGGTTCTTGTGGAGTTGGTACTGAACCAGTTCCTATTGTACCACCACCAGTGCCTTGTGTATCTTCTACT
>FUFK010043956.1_pt1 | contig 16997 bp, 25 predicted proteins | sample 1021851 | NCBI WGS metagenome assembly FUFK01 (sample SAMEA51879418, study PRJEB19060) | metagenome | reverse complement strand
TGGGTGGTATATTGGCATTAAGATACATTAGTTAGCAAGTGGATTAGAAGATTTAACTTTAATTTCTTCTATCTGTACTTTCANTAACTCTATTTCTTTTTCAACTATTTTTACAGCTGAATTATCATGNGTATGATCAAAGTCATGGCTATGAGAAGTATCTGCATTTTCTAANGCTGCAACTTTTTCTTCTAATACAGCTATTGGTGCTGACCAATCTGTACCACNTGCACCTTCTAGTGCATCTAGTTTTGTAGTTATTTCACCATACTTTACAAATCCACCACCNATTGCGGCAATGACTCCAAGTAATGCTGCTACNCCTGCTAATTGACTTTTTATTTTATCCATTTTTTAATTGCTCCAGTTCTATTAGTATTTGTTGTTTCTTAAGATTTATTTGATTTAATTTTTCATTTACAATAGCTATAGGATCTGTAGATATATAGCTACTTAGAGTTGTGTTTTCGTATACTTGTCTAAGATCTTGTATTTGTAATTGATCTAAATAAATATCTTCACTTTTATAGAAGGGTACATTGTATAAATCTAAAGATGCTTGGTCACTAGCCATAGCATCTAATTTAATTATATTTTTTATCTGTAAATTTTTTGATATATCTTTAATATCTTTATCAACTTTGTCCATAATTTTATCTAATTTTACAAGCCTTGGCTGTGAAGTAGCATTTGTTGTTCTTTCTTTCGATTGTATAGTTTTTTGCTTTGTACTACTTTCTTTCTTAACCTCGGCAGTCTTAGTAGTTTTGCTATTGGGTTTCTCTTGTTTAACTTCTTCTCTTTCACTTGGTGCCTCTGTTAATTTAGTTGGTTCTTCTTCAATCATTTCTTCCTCTGTAAATTCTTCTTCNATAGCCTCTTCCGTAAACTCTTCTTCAATCATTGATTCTTCTTCCATNACTAACTCTTCTATCATTTCTTCTTCAATCAACTCTTCTTCCATAGGCATTTCTTCNATCATCATTAGAACTGGCTCAAAACTAACCTCTTCAAATTCTTCTACTACTTCCATCTCTATAGCAGGTTCTTCAAAAAAAGTTATTAGCTCTTCAAATAATTCTTCTATAGCTACAAACTCTAACTCTTCAAATACTTCTTCAACACTTTCAAATATATCTTCAATCTCTTCAACTATTGTAGNAGGTATNACTGNNGTATCATANGTCATTGTTACAGATATATTATCTACATTAGGGCCACCTAANTATGCAGGTGCATTAGCATCAGATGCAGATATATTTATGTTACCTACATTAGATCCTGTGCCTGTATAAATTAAGGTATCTGTAAAGTTAGCACCATTTATACCTGTAGTATCTGTTCTAATATTTGTATTAGATGCTAACACATTGCCATCTGAATCTTTTATAGTTAGCTGGTTAGTAAATGTATCAGCATTACCTTGACCACCCCANCAACCTGCAACAGCACANTCACCATTTTGTACTTCNATAGTTGAGTTTAAAGTAATACCATTATCNAACATGTTTTGTGTAATAGTATNTGAACTTAAATTAAAATNTTGATTAATAGACCCACTATCACCAAACTCTAAATCATAATTACTAGGTACATTATTAAGTTCACAACAATCATTTAATACTTGTACATCACCAGAAGTANTCCAACNATTAGCATTGCCAGTTTCAAAGTTACCATTGGTAATTAAATTACCTGTTGTTATTTCTTCAGCTTGTGCTATNGTAAATAGAAATAAAAACGCAATTAGCCATCTCACTCTAATATTAAAGAAGTTATTTTCTTCTCTCCCATNTATATTTCAACNTTAGCCTTAGANTGAATACATTTAAATACAACTCTATCACCAGNNCTTCTATCCTTCATAGCATAACGCTTTGATTTTAAACAATCTGATAACGAATCTTTTATACGATGCTCTACAATTTTATGATCTTGTAGAAGTAGTAATGCAAAAACCATTTCAACCATTAGTGACCATTCCCATTTCTAATTAATTTTTCTACATCTTCTTGTAATTTAGATGTTTGTTCTTTTAAAAATTCTATATTAACTACATTATTTCTCATTCCTTTTAGCTCCTCATCCATAGACTCAATCAACCCTGCCATATGCTCCACCAACATAAAAAGTTCTGCCTCCCCACTAGACTGACCCAGTTCACCCCGTGGGTATTTGATTCTAAATTCTGTGTTTTGTTCTAAATCTTTTTGAAATAATTCTAATTGTGTGCTGTGCTTATTGAGAGTCTCAATAACACCAAAGTATGCCCAGGTTCCGATTGCTACGAGTGCTATCAAACTAGCAACCGTCTTCATAGGCATTTGCACCTTTGCCTCGTCTGAAATTTTAAGTGCCATTATCTTTTTCTTCTTTTATTTAATAATTTAACTCTTGTATGCCAGCACCATTCTGTCATTTTAATAATGCCAGTTTCTACAAATGCTATTGAGTTATCTAAAAAACCACAAAATTTATATATTAATCTATCTATCATCTAGGNNNTTTCCANTCTTTTACTTTTNCTAAGTTTTNTTNTTNNNTATCTTCTAGTGCTTTTGCTTTATCCATAGCTTCTAGTTCTTCTGTAATCTTTGCTTGCATTTCTTCATCAGCTTTCTTTCTATCNTCCATACGTTTTACATATGTATCATAGTCTGGTCTTTCATGATCATACTTAGACCATAGTGCCTGTGCATCTTTACCTATCTTACCATCTATAGGACAAGGTGTACCTGCTTGTATCATAGACTCAAATACTCTTTCATCTTGNCATANTATAGCTACTGCTGCAACTTTCATACCAAAGTCATTAAGTATTCTAGCTAACTTTANTCTTTCACAATTCTTATCTATTACATGCTTACCACCACTAANACCTATACCAAATGTTTGAACACCCATTGATACACCTACAGCACAAACATCTTGAGTCATACTATTGTATGATGGTGCTCCTGCACTGGGTGGTGCTGATCTAATATTAGAATTAGTTGTATTTGTTGTAGTGCTATTAGANCTAGACCCAGACTNATATGTTGTTGTAGCANTTGAAGTATACCCTCCTTCAATAGCAGTATTAGATCCAGACGTATTAGTCTGTGTAGATCCTGCAAATGCTGCAGAAGTTANTAGTAATAACATAATTAATATTAGGGGGTTTTTCATACTTAAGTTTCGCCTTTAGTTTCTTCTGGATAGCATCCAAATTTTATATACATACGATGTGTATTAACATCATATGGTCCTATTTCTTCTATTTTTCTTATTGACTCTGAATAACCTACTAACAAACANTCATACTCACTATCAAATTGCATAGGATGTATAAATGGAGGTAAGCAAGACTCTGCTACATAAGAACATAATAAAAATGCTAATGTAATTTTCACTATCGCCAGCTAAAAAGCCAAGCAACAAATCTATCCCAAAGATTTTTCATCTTTTCTAATATTCTTTTGATCATTCTTTTCCTCCAATAATTTTATTTTTTTAAGTGCTTCTTCTAAATCTTCATTAGTACGTTCTAGCTTTTGCAAACATCTTTTATTAGCTGAGTCTTTGCTTTTGCCAGCATCCTGTAACTCGGCTACCTCTTGACGAAGTATACGAATCTGATCCTTATATTCGTTTATCAGTTCGAGACTGTTTTCTGACATTTACTTTTTTCCGTTACGAAAAATCTGTGTACCCTTTATACCATAAATGCTCGCCACGACAAGAATCCACAAATTTGTGAACCATGATGGGAGCTGCTGGAACTGTTCAAAGAAAACTTTTATCTTCTCCATAGCCTGCGGATCGTCTGACCATACTCCCCAGGCAATCACTAAAATTGGCAGCGTTAATACGATGAGCACGAACTCGTCTTTCCAATCCGATTGCCTAGCCTCTAATAATTTGCCCTGGTACTCGCTTTCCCCACGAGCCATCTTAGCAGCATGCATATGTTGTGCATCTGCCATAGCCATTTTAGTTTCTTGTTTCTTTTTGTATATATGCGTTGCCGCATTTAAACCTAACTTAAGTGCACTAAACCAAACCATGTTTCTCTAACCATCCTGGCACATCAAATGATGGACACTTCTTGCCTTCATCAACTTGATAGTGACCTATTATTTTTTGTATATCATACTTATCTTTTAATTGTAGTAATATACTTTTTAATGTTTCAAATTGTATAGGAGTAAAGTTATTCTCCCAACCCATGTTAATTGTTCCGCCACCAACTAATGCTACACCTATTGATGTACCATTAACTGCTACAGCGTGTGCACCTACTACGTCTTCGTCACGTCCTACTTGTAGTGTGCCGTCTCGTTTAATTAAATAGTGGTATCCTATCGTGTCAAAGCCACGATTCTTATGCCACTCTGTTACTTTTTCTACACCAAAATCCATATCTGCTGGAGTTTGTGTGCAATGTATTACTATTGTATCCGTTATTTCTCTTTTGTCCATTATCCAAATAGTCCTATTAGTGTTAAAATTGTCGCCCCTAGCCCNCCCAGTATTGCATATAGTAGATGATCTACCTTNCCATGCAACTTATCCACATCCTCATGCAAATGCTTCAGATGATTATTTTTTATTTGAGATATCTCTCTCTTTAATCCTGTGATATAACCATATATTGATATTAGATGTTCGCTGGTTGTTTTAGGTTGTTTAGCCATTATTTAAAATATCCTGCTACTACTTTTTGCCAGTCTTTAAATTTAAGATTTTTATCTTTATATTTTTTAAATGTTTTATTTCCAAATGTACTCATAAATACATAAGGATCAGGAGACTCTTTTAAATCTCTCATGAGATTATTAGCTAATTCATTTTCTTTTTGCAGTAACATATTCATTCTATCTCTTTTACCATCTGCTGTGTATAAACTGCCTGTTCGTGGATCATACTTTTGAAACTCAATTATTCTTCTTTTTTCTCTTAATTTTTTAATTGTAATTAAACCTTCAGTTAACATATCAGAAACAGTCATAGCAGATCTAAGTTCTTGATTAGTTATTGAACCCACATCAATTTTTAATTTGTTTCTAAATAAAGTAAATAAATCTTCAGATGCAGTTTCATAGGTAGTTTTAACTTTTTCTGCCTCTCTTTTTAAATCATATAGATCACTTAATTTTTTATTATATTTAGTNGGTACTTCTGCAAAAAATCTTCTAGTAACAATTGATAATCTATTTCTTGCTAAATCAGCTTCATCTAATCTTCGGCTAGGTCTAGGTCCATATGCTTCTTCATCCCATGCTAAAGTAGCCTCTGCTATATCAATTGGATATTGTGCTAAACCAACAAAATAATTAGTTAATAAATAATCAACAAAAATAGGAGATACTGGTCCTTCTCCACCCTTTTTCTTTATAGAAAACATTTCTCTATAAACATCATTTATACCATCAGCTATCGTTTCAGCTGTAAATTTAGTATTAGTTTTTATTAGTTGATCTTTAAATACACCTTGACTTTGGTAGTAAGGTTGTATAACATTACCTTTGTAGTTTTTATTTCTAATTAAATCTAAAATAGGTGAGGCTAAAGTAGGTGTAGCTAATCCAGGTAATACTTTTGCTAAAGAGTGTTTAGCATATGTAAATACAATTTCAGGTGCACCTTCTTGTATAGCTTCNANTACACCTCTNGCCATATTTGGAAATANNCCNAAATCATAAGGNTTNGGAACTAAGAAAAATGTTTTAATTTTTCTAGTNCCATCTGCTCTTAAATGTGTACCATCTGGTTTTTCATCTTCATAAATAGGTATANCATAATTTAATAATTTAATATCGTCATCTAATGATTCATATTCTGGAGTTTCNTTAGTTAATGTCCANAATAATATTTCTGGTGCTACTANCGTTGCNGTTACACCTGCTGCAAATTTACCAGGATTTTCTTTAGGTCTTCTTAAAACACCTCTATAAAATCCTTGTAGTCCAGCGTTAAAAAACATAGTTAATCTATTATATGCATTTAAANNAGCANTTGCACCTTTCATTCCAAAATCAGTAGATATTTCTCTACCTGCAAANGCAGCTACTAAATCTGATGCACCTATNTGTTTTGCATAAGTTAAATTCAGCTAATCTAGAAGCATACTCAACTCTGTTTACTAATGACGCATATCCTTTACCAGCTTCCATACCATAATATCCTATAGTATCTTTTAAAAATTTTAAAGAACTTAAATAATCTTTTTTATGTTTAATAGGACTATTTTTTATTTGAGTTGTTAATGTAGTTATTAATCTTTCAGTATCTCTTCTACCTGCAAAACCTAAACCAGAATTAAGTGCNTGTCTNTATTTATCATTTAAATAAAAGGCTTCTTTCATACCTTTTATTACACCTTTAAATATTCCATCAGATTTAACATTTTTAATTCCACCATCTAGCATATCTTTAGGTGCTTTAAATGTTNTNNCTAAACCNNNAAANGTNCTTAAACCAGGTAAAAATCCATATGCATTAAATCCAAATGCACTATTTATGCTACCTGCTANTGTATCTCTTATAAAGTTAAATGCAATAAATGGTGGGCTGTGTGTAATTAATGTTGGAAAAACTCTTGAAGCAGCTCCTACCTTTCCAAGTATACCACCTCTATTACCTTTACCTTTTATTCCATATCCCCAGTTACCATATATTAAATTTTTAATATAACTATTTGTAGTTCCACCTAAAGATTTGTACATATCTATATAAGCAGGATCTAATATTTCATATAATTTTAGTTTACCATTTTTATAAACTACATCAATTACTCTATTTTTACCAATATTTATAGAGTCTTTAAACGCTGCAACTTTTATTGAATCTTCACCTTCGAGACTTTGTTTAAATACTTTAGAATTTAATTTTATTCCAGANTCTTCTGCTTCTTTTAGTAGTGCNTGAACTACACTTTTTTTAATAGCTTTTACTTCTTTTACTCGTCTTATAGGTCTATATATTTCTGATGCTTTTATACCACCATTAGTTTTAATTTCTAATTGATCTATCTCATCATATACTTTTAATTTAGCTGCATTTTTTTCTGATGCTTTGTATGCATGAAACGTATAATTCATCATACTCTCATGTATAGGTGCAATATCTTTTTCTCCACCTATAATTTTAAATTGTGCAGGACCTTTTACTCCACCAGATATTGGAGGTGTGTCTCCTTCAAAAACTGCAGGATATCTTTGATCTAATTCTTTTTCACTTAACTTGCCAATTTTAACAGATCCTCTAGTTCCTTCTTGTAAAAGAGTTTGTTTACTTTTAGGATAGAATGGTGCATATACTGGGTGATCAATTAAAATTTGATCCATTTGCTGTTTAGATATTAAACCATTTCTTCTTTGTAATTCTAATAATATATTAGAGTATTCTAAATGTTTTTTAAATGCAGTATCAACAACTTCTTTATCAGTTCCTTCTAATGAATTAAATTTTTTTATTGCTACATTAATATCTGAAGTTTTCATTCTAGTTTTTTTGCCTAGTTTTCTTCTATTTAAAGAACTTCTAGCTTCAAAGTAATCATTAAATATACCCAGTAATTTTCTATCTGCAACTGGCTGTATTATTTTAATATAAGGATCTACTCCTGCATCTTCAAAGCCACCTTTAACAATAACATTTGTAGCTTTACCAGCTTTAGTTCTATCTGCAACAACAGGTAAAACAACCTTATGTAATACAGCAGACTCTCCTCTAGTAGTAGATGCTGCTAAAAATCTAAGAGCAGAATATGCAGATTCACCTGGATCTTTAATAAATATAGAATTAATTTCTGGATCTTTTTTTTGTAATAATTTTATTTCTTTGTTACTTAATTTTAAAGTACCACGTTCTGCTGGTTTATCTTTAAAGTAAGTATCTAATCTTTTAGCTAATGGATTAGTTGGATTGTCTGCTACATATTCAGTTAAAACTTTATCTATTTTTTTACTTTGCTTAACCATATCATCCACTGTACTTTTATAACCATACAATGTTTGTGAATTATTTTTTACTGGATCTGCAAAATCAAATACATTTCTTTTTATAGATTGATATGATTTATCTAAGTTTAAATCTGATAATTTAGATTTAGCATAAAAGTAATTTGTAGGTAATCCAGGAATTATACTAACTCCTGCGGATAATCCAGCAACTTGTAAATTTCTTTCTAAATCAAATTTCTGACTTAATCCTAATTCTCTTTCTGTCTTTTGTACCATAGCATCTACAGATGAACCTATAAGTCCATCTACACCTGCTTGAGTAGTAGTACCAGCAGCAACAGCTTTAGATAATGCAAATTTACCACCAGCTTTAGTAACCTGTTTTATAACCTGTCCACCTACTAGTGGACCTAATAAGTTAGCAGGATCTACTATACCTTTACTAAGATTAGATACTATACCACTAATATATCCTCTACCACCATCTTGCCAAAAATTAGGTAAGTTGTTCCAATAATTTGTTAAATATTGCAATCTTCTTTTTTGATCAATACTTACAGCATCAGATGTGGCATACAATAATTCTTTACCTATACTATAGCTGTTAGCTTGTTTCCAAGTTCTATCATCTATAAATGATTCTACAACTGCTTCATCATCTTCGTAGTGAGTTCCATCTCTTTCATAATAGTAGGCTCTAGCAACATCTATCAATTCTTTATCTTTGTACATGCTATTAGGTGCATCTTTATCAAAAGAATATTTTCTTTCACCATCAGGTTGTTCACCCAAATCAATAACATTATCAGGAAGATCTAGAGTCTTCCCCTTATTCATTCGATCTAGATATTTATGACCTTTACTTAAAGTTTCTGCCATTACATTTCTTCTGCATCTACTTCTTTTTCAAATCTTTCAAAGAATGAGTAGTATCCTTGCTCACTAGGAGTTAATGCATTAAATTTTTCTCTTATAAATCTTTTATATGCTATTGATCCATCTGTGTAAGCTCTTAGTAATCCATCATTTGCTTTAAGAAAATCTTGATATGTAACATCATTATTAGCACCAATTTTACCGCTTGAGTAATTTTTACTTTGAAATAAAGTATCTGTGTCAGTTTTAAATTTAGAGGTAGATGCTTCTAATCCTTTTATCTCATTAGCAACTTGCGTAGCAACTTGTGAATATCCAGCATTTGCAGCAATTTCAGGTGTAAATCTTTGAGTAACTAACTCTTGAGTTAAAATACCTTTGTTTCTAGTTGCTTCATCAAACTGTGTTATAAGATTACCTTCTTTCATATAAAATTGTCCATCTAAACCTACATTACTAAATGCAGATTGCACAGTATCATTTAATCTTAATCTAAATTGAGGCTTTGCTGCAAAACCATCTGCACCAGTAGATTCTAATAATCCTAGCTCAGACATTGAAGGCACAGTGCTTGTATCAAAAGTAGAAGGTTGGACACCCTCAGGGACTGGTGCTTTTATCATAAAGTCAACTGTATTTTTACCAAATTGATTATTTATTAAACTATCTTGTGTTTTTTTATTTCTCTCATTAAAATTCATTGATCTTGTTATAGCACCACTACTATAATCATAGTCACCAAAATTAATATTTGCACTTTTTAATTTATCTATAAATGGTTGATCAGCATTTAATAATGTTTCATAACCTGCTTTAGTTTCATATAAACCTTTTGCAAGACCAAACTTAGCAAGAGTTTCATCCTTGGCTGCTACAGTATTATATCTATTTTTTAATTCGTTTTCTTTTTCTAAAAAATTAGGTAATGTTGTATTTAAATATGTTTCAGATATTCTATCTGTTAAATCAGCTAATCTTTTATCTTCAGCAATTTTAGTATCTACTGCTTGCCCAATAAAGCCTTTTAAAATTCCTCTTGCAATTGACATTAGTTCTCCTCTTGTATTTCAGGTTTAGACATCAGACCTGTTTTTTTAACATCTGATTCTACAGCTTTAACACTTTTTTCAAAATCTTTTTTAGATAATTTTATTTTAGCTATATCAGACATCTGCTTACTATTAGTAATATCTTGCATAGACATTCTAATATTATTAAGACCTGCTCTTACACCTATTGCCATTAGCATTTTCATTACAGGTTCTGTTATTAAAAAACCAACGTCAGGTGTAAACTTACCTTCAACAAATCCTCCAAATACAATAACTCTAGCAATAGCTTCTATAGGAACTCCAGCATCTAACATACCTATAACTTGTTCCATAAATTCTTCTGTATGTAAAGTTTGCCATATAAACTCTGTTGCCTCTTCAGGATCTGTAAATTGTGGTGGGTGTTCCCATGGGTAATTACCTGGAGTATCTGTTAAAGATTGTCCAGGAACTGGTGCATCAAATGGGTTACCTACTCCTTGTTTTTCTTCATCCATATTTTATTCCTACTGATGTTAATTTTTTATTCATTGCTTCTTTTCTTGCATATTCTGATAATCTATAATCCCACAAGTATTTTAAATCTTCATAATCTGTTGGAAGTTTTTTAATAGGATCTGATGTAGCTGATCCAGCTCTATATGTGCCTTCCATATAACGACTAAAGCTAGGTGCTTGTACACTGTANCCNCCACCTCCTCCAGTAGGAGCACCAAGACCTAACACACTAGTAGCTAGAGCACCACCTATTTTACCACCTATACCAGGTATAAGTTTACTTGCTCCAAATATAACAGCACCTTTTACTGCTGTTTTAAACAAATCTTTTAGTTTCATGTATTACCTCTAATTACTATTATTATATAGTAGAAATCCAAATCTACCTATTAATTCATATAAAGAATCTTTTGATGCTTGATCTTGTAAATCTAAAGCTGTTGATCTTTCAAGTGCTGCCATAGCTAAGTTATGATTTCTATTAGCTGCATTTTCTGAAGATGTATTTACCCAAGATGCTTCATCTCTCCANTGTTGCCACATAGATGATAAAGCCCAGTTAGATATATTTAATAAATTTTGTGCATTAGTTTGATTAGCTGCATTAACAGCAGANGTATTGGCAGTATTAATTGCTCTTCTCCAAACTACATTTGATTGATCTATTTCTCTTTGATTAGCTACATTAAATTGNTGTCTTTGATTTTCTAATGTAGAATTAAATTGATTAATNGCTGCTTCTCTTTTTGCATTAGCTTCATTAACAGCTANAGTATTTTGTGCATTAAGTGCAGCTACTTTATTTTTTTCTGCTTCNGAAAANTTTTGCATNCCATCANTTCTAGCAGCATTTTGATCTGANACTTGTGTTGCTAACTTATCATAAAACTGATTTACCTGATTTTGACTTTGTGCATTAAATTGATATGATGCATTTGCTGCAGCCTGATCAGATAATAAAAATGCTTGTCTTGTATTTATATTTTGTAAATTAGCTTGCTGTCTATTAGACAAGTTAGCCATATCCATTTGTAAATATGCTTGTGCATTTGTAATAGCTGCTTGCTGATTNTTAGATAAATTTTGAAATATCATCTGCTTATATGTAGCAGCATCTTGAGAAGCTATTGGTATAGCAGAATTCATAATACCTTCAGCTAATGCTTCAGCAGCCATAGAGCTTGCACTCATACCTCTATTAGCCATTGCAGCTTCNGTTGCTTTTGCAGCACCTCTAGCCCATACTGGTAAAGGATTACCTGAAGATATAGCAGTTTCTACTTCTTGCTGTAGTCCTGCTAATTGTCCTTTTACTGTAGCATCAGATGTAATAGTACCTTGAGCTGCAGTCATAGGAGCTGATACAGTTCCTTGTGCAGCTGTAACTGTAGGGGCAGCACCTGCTACCTGTGCAGCTGTAAATTGTGATGCAGCTTGTGCAGCTGGTCCTGTTATTTGTGTTCCTGTTACAGTTCCTGGTGCAGCTATTGTTGGAGCTGTGGGAGCTGTTGGAATATTTGCTTGAAGTGTACCTGTCACACCTGGAGTTGCCATTAACTCATTTGGACCTACATTTTGTAATTGTGGTGATATAGTTGTACCTACAGGTAAACTAGCTTTAGTTAATAAACTATCAATTAAAGATACAGCTTTTGAACTGCCTGTTTGCTCTTTTTGAGCAGGTGCTATTGCACCTTTTTGTAGAACCACATCTACTGGTGTTGCAGGTGTTTTAGGTGGTGTTGTCATTATCTCCCCTGTCGATTATATTTCTTGAAGCTACGCTTCTCTTGTTTGTTTTTATTTTTTTTGTGAACTCTTGGTCGTTTCTTAGGTTTTGGTCTAGGTACAAAATCTTTAAACTTCCGTGCCATTATGGTTTAGTNGGCCATGTAGCATTATTACATTTTTCAACAGTATCTTTACCATCAGGCAAATCCCTAAGAGCTTGTCTGTAGTTTTTCCAGTCAGTAGAAATAGTGTTACCTTTTTCTAACTCGGATAATATTTCCCAATCAGACTCTTGTAGTAATCTATTTCTTTTAGCTCTAAGGTCAGCTAAAGCTCTAGCAGGTGCAGCATCTGCTACTGCTTTTTCTTCAGCGTCTCTTGCAGTTTCTTCCTCAGGTGTTAATTGTATTCTAATACCATTTTTTATTTTATATCTAGGCATAATTAATTTTTAACTCCATACATAGTTATTGTTCCTGCATCTAAATTTCCAGTATCCATTTGAAATTTTATTCCTGTAATTGCACTAGTTGTATTTGCATATCCTTGACAAATATATTGTTGAGCAAAATTTGCTTGATGATAATTTTGTATATTTGAATAATAGTTTTTTACAAAAGTTGTACTTGATGGATTATATAACCAAAATTCACCAGAACAAGCTTGGTCATTATCTGTTCCTAAACTATGTCCAATTTTTATAGTGCCTGTAACTGCTTGCGAACTAAAAATTGCACTTATTGCTAAAGCTAAATCTGAACCATTTGCCTCATTCATATATTGTTGATGACCACTACCAGTTTTTGTAACACTATAAGAAGAACCAGCGTCTGTACTAAAATTAAATGTTAAATCTTTATCGTCTGTATCACAATGAAGACTTACAAATCTAAAACAATAAATATTATATGTGCTATCAATTCCAGAAGTAAATTCAACAGCACTAGTACCACTTGATATAGTAGTTGAACTTATTTTAACTAAATTAGTAGCATCAGATGCTAAACCTCTTGCATTTGTTGTTATAATTGACATGTGTTATCCTTTAGGGTTATCGTCTTTAATTTTTTTAATTCTTGCTTTCCATGCATCTATGTCTTTATATATTTCATCTAGCTGATCCCCTATGTCTCCATATAATTCTTTACGAGTAGATCTAACTGTGTTATTAGATTCTTCAGTGTTACCTGCTGTTTCATATGATGCTATTTGGGAGTCTGTTGGTTTTAAAATATCTAAATTCCATTCCTTAATGTATGCACCTTGACCATTACTGTCATCCTGCAACTTAACATCATTTAAGAAATCTACATTAGAAACTCCATTAGCTTTGCAGTATAATTTTATTTTTGTGCTTAGTTGTGCCATAATTTATCCTATTCTATAATTTTAAATCCTTGAAAAAAAGTGTAATTTTTATTTGTAGTTACAGTTTTTGAACCACCACTATTTTGATAAACATCTACTTGAAAATAATCACTTGAACCATTTGCTTCTACTATTCCAGAAACTGCAACTGAAGTATAGTCTGAATGAAATTGAGTAAAATTATAAGCTAAACTACCATTTTTTAATATTCTTAATATAAAAGTATCAAAATCTACATCTCCACTATCTAGTCTAACAATTGAATGTAGAAGATATTTACCTGCTTCTCCTGGGGTAAAACGACCATTTGATGTATCATAATCACTTCCAGTATCATAATCTTCTTGGTCAAAAACCATGACAGTTGTCGTATTATTAGATATTGTTTGTTGTCCACTACCAGATTGATGAGCATAAAAATTAGGAGTATTAGTTGGTTTAATTAAACTGTAATCAATTCTTTTTAATGTTCCAGCATCAGAAATTAAAAGCTCATCTGTATCATCTGGTGTTGCAGCAAGTTCTGTTTCTCCAGAAATAATATCTTGTGCTAATTTTGCATTAGTTACAGTTCCATCGCTTGGAGTTCCAAGATCAAGAACATTACCTAATATTTGAACAAAGTCAATAGAATCTCCTGTTGCTAGATTCGAGGCAAAGGTCATCGTACTACCTGAAATAGTAAAGGATGATCCTGGTTTTTGTATGACTCCATTAAGTGACACAATCATATGATTAGCACTTTCTGGGATTACATTAGCACCCCCTACCTGTAAAGTATAGGCTGCCTGTCCATTTACGACTGATATCGCATCACAGATTTGAAAATTGCCCACTACTGGTGACTTACCTATATATGCCATTTATTACTCCTTTGGATATTTATCTTTAGTTGCTTTAATAGTAGCTTTCCAACCATCAATTCCATTATGATAAATATCGTCTAATTGATCCTTAATTGATGGATATTCTGCTGCTCTATCTCTTTGATATTTTTTATCATCCCATTGTGACTGTAAATTTTCTAGACCTGTATTACAATCTGATTCTGATGGTAAAGAATGAGGATTATCAATAATTGTTTTATTTACTGCATCCCATATTTTTTCACTTAATCTTAAATTTTTATATGTTTTATTATTAACATCTGTAAAGTAAAACCAACTTTCATTATGTAAAGTCATTAAATAGTCTTCTAAAAGATTTGGTCTACCATTAATATCTGCCATTTTATGTATCTCCTAAATAAAAAAATTCTACCCAAGTTTGATTTGCAATACCACCTGTAGCTTGCATTTCAGATGACATTTTAACTTTACAATTTGAAACATCTGTAACATCAAAAAATGCACTCATATATGTAGATATATAATAATGACTAGCATCTTGTCCTGTATAGCCACTTACTAAATAACTGTAACTACTATTGTTTGTTGTTCCTTGAATTATTATTCCTCTATAATTTGATGCTTGAGCTGATGCACCAACTAAATTTGCAGTTATTTGCCACTGACCTGTATATGGAAAAGTCCAAATTCCAGATGAATAAGACATCGCTGTGCCTACTGCATATTCAGAATCAAAAGTACCTGTAATATCATTAACACCTGTTGAAGCAGTATATGCTGTATTTAACTTCCATCTGTGAAATGCAACTTTACCTTTTGAATTAGTACCATCATTAATAACAGAAGCAGAGGGTACTATTCCACTAATTCCTTTTGCTCCATCTATTTTTGTTATTGCCATTATTTATCCTTTTGACTAGCTTTAAAAGTTGTCCAAGCATCTTTAACATCTTGTGTCCATACTGCATTACATACTGCTTGAACCTCTGCATGTTCGTTAGTTATGTCTGCATCTGGCATCAAAGAATGTCTATGATACTGTCTTGATAATTCNTTGCCATCTTCNATAANTACAGTATCNGTTCTTACTTGAACTGATTTGTATTTTCCGACCACTTCGATTTTACCAATCTGTGTCTCTTTAGTTATTGCCATGTATTGTCTCCTTTATTATTAAGTTGTTTGATATACATAATTAAGAGCTATTGCTCCACCATTTCTTAGAGGAGTGCCATTAACTTGTTGACATCTTGCAAAAATTGAATTTGTAGCGTTTAAATAAACTGCAAAAATTCCATTATTAGAATTATATCTATATGCACAGCATATACTATCTTCTGTATGATCTGCTGTAAAAGGTATTCCTGTTATTGTAACATTATCTTCAAGAGCTAAATTTCCTGATGAATTACCCATTTGAAAATAAGCTCTAACATTAACTGTGTTACCAATCTTTGTGTACTTAGCATGTGTAGTACTGGTTATTCCTGTACTAAATCCATTTGCACTATTTACAACTGGTGTCCAAGTTCCTTCTTCGTAATCGTCTAATAAATTAGCTGCTGTCGCAGATGTAACTCCTAAATAAACTCCTTTACTAGCTGTGCCAAAAACAATATTTCCAGTGCTAACAGTTACGTCTGTAGAGTCTATTTTAAGTCTATCTGTTCCACCAGTTTTAAAATCTATTTGATCATCTGTATCAGCAGTTATTGAGGTATCCTCATCTGCATCTAAATTTAATTCACCGCCATTTATGCTTAGCATAGATGTAGTAACACTATTAGTTGCTGGTGTTACAGTCTGTAATGCTTGTCCTAAGAAAATTACATAGCAACTATCTGAGCTTGATATTGTGCCACCTAAAGTTAAAGCAGTTCCAGATATTGAATAGGATGCTGGGTCTTGCCTTACATTATTTACAAAAATTGCAACATCATTAACTGATGCTACACTATGATCTAATGTATAGCTTGATCCATCATTGCCAGTTATAACCTGACGTTTTAAGCTTACAAAAGAATTTGAAGGTTCTAGTCCAATATAGGCCATCTTACGTTATCTCCATTATTGACAGTGTGCCTGATAGTTTATCTGCAACTGANCAATCNATTTGAATTTTATCTCCNNCNTCAAGAACNACTTTACCACCAGATAAGATCTCAAGTGAGCTACCTGTGGGTATAGATACATCCTTAATTAAAAATGCTGTACCATTTGTAACATTATTAGCACCTCCTCTATTTGCTGTTGTACTAACAAGCTCTACTTCTGCAGTAACCGCAGTTGTATTAATGTTAGACAATACCAAACCTAGCACAACTGTTGTTGTACTTGAAGCTACTGTATACATTACATATGGCGTGCCAGCTGAAGCAGGTTCTGCTGCAAAGGTTACTACCTTAAAAGTATTTGCCATTTATTTTCTCCTATTTACTTGTATATATTATATCGTTGTTTTTAAAAAAGTCAATGATTATTACCTAGCCTAACGCAATTGCTAGAGCTGTAGGGTCATCTGTTACAAATCCTTGCCCTGTCATAAAAGTTGTAAGTCTAGATAATGCAGCTTTTCTATTTGTACCACCTGCACCATCATCTACTATAATTAAATCTGATGTAGTTAAATCTGCACCAATATCTGTACCACCATCAATATCTAAATCTACTAAAGGTAC
>FUFK010043248.1_pt1 | contig 16997 bp, 18 predicted proteins | sample 1021851 | NCBI WGS metagenome assembly FUFK01 (sample SAMEA51879418, study PRJEB19060) | metagenome | reverse complement strand
TTTCTTGCATTAGATCAACCCAAAGACACTAGGAAGCTTTTATCTTTAGAACTCACTGGGGCATTTGTCAATGAAGCGAGGGAGCTTCCAAAAGCCGTTATAGATGGATTGTCTCATAGGGTAGGAAGATATCCTTCTATGGCTGATGGTGGATGTACCTGGCGAGGAATATGGATGGATAGTAACCCATGCGATGATGATCACTGGATGTATAAATTAGCTGAGAAAGAAAAACCAAAAGGCAAGTTTGCCTGGCGATTTTATCGTCAACCAGGTGGTGTTTTAGAAGTGCCATTGAAAGATGTACCAAAAGAAATACCTGAAGCNCAGGGTTATATATCGGCTGGTGGTCGCTGGTTNAAAACTAATCCAAAGGCTGAGAACTTACANAACCTACCTGATGGATANTATGACCAGCTACTCGGTGGTAAAAATTTAGACTGGGTTAGATGNTATGCAGAAGGNAAGTATACCTATGTCCAGGAAGGAAGACCAGTNTGGNCNGAGTATGANGANAGCACAATGTCTGCTGATCTAGANGTNGATGAGAATATACCAGTACAAGTAGGNCTGGANTTTGGTCTNACACCTTCGGCTGTCTTTGCNCANAAAATGCCTAATGGTGCATGGCATGTNTTACATGAGATTGTAACTTTTGATATGGGCNTGGATAGATTTGTGAATCTANTGAAATCAGAAATGGCNANCAGGTTTCCAAAAAANAANGAGTTCATGGTTTGGGGNGANCCNGCTGGNGCTTCCAGGGANGGTATNTATGANCAGACATCTTTTGAGTTTNTAAAAACANATGGNATACTNGCNAGACCTACAGCAACNAATGATTTNAAAGTTAGAAGAGAAGCAGTNGCTATGCCGATGAATAGACTGATACAAGGCAANCCTGGCTTCCTGGTNAACAGAAAATGTCTNAGGCTAAGAAAATCACTATCAGGTGGTTATCACTTNACCAGGGTAGCTGTAGGNGCTGGTCAAGAAAGATTTAGAGATAAACCAAATAAAAATGAACATTCGCATGTTGGTGATAGTCTTGGGTATTGTCTGCTTGGTGGTGGCGAGATGAGAAGAATGACTAGAGGAACAAAAACATTTAGCCAGCCAGTCGTAGCACAAACAGATTTCAATGTATTTGCATAGGGGGATATATGTTTACATCAGAAGAAATTATGGAAGTTATGCAGTTGGATGGAATAAGACATAGAGTTGTTCCATTTCATCAAAGACATATCCATATGGCAAACTTTAGATCATTTGAAAAAGAAGTGCTTGAAGGATATGGAAGACCACATATAGAAGATTATGGTGTCGAAGGTTTGTCTTTCACCGGCATAAGAAATGCCAAGGTAATCGTAATATGGGGATTGTATCCATTATGGAAAGGTGTAGCTGAAGCCTGGATGCTTCCAACACATGATCTTGAACCTAGCAAAATGATTTTTCATAAAGGTGCATTAAGATTTTTTGACTATGCAACAGAGAAGCTCAAGCTTCACAGACTGCAAACATACGTTTGTAAAACAAATAACAGAGCCGTTAAATGGATGGAGATGTGTTACTTTGATAGGGAAGGGCTGTTGAAAAAATATGGTCCTGATATCAAAGACTATTATGTTTATGGGAGATTGTTTTAATGGGTGGTTTATTCGGTGGTTCAAAGCCACCACCAGGTCCTTCTCAGGAAGAGCTAGATAGACAAGCAGACAGAGAAGCAAGAGCAACAGCACAAGAAAACGAAGAAAAAAGAAAGATAGCTTCAAGGCAAATTTCTAGAAGTAGACGTAACCGAATGCTTATGTCANGTGATGTAACTGGTGTTGAGCCACCACAAAGAACTTTAGGGCCAGGTAGAAATCCAAGAGTATGAGATCGTATCCTCGTAATCCTAAAAAATTTGAAAAGGGTTTACCTATTTGTCCAGTCTGCAAAGTTGCTATGGCTAAGGTAGAAGAGGATGACGAAGTAAAGTTTGAATGTCCAGCTTGTAAGTTGAAAACAGATGGTAGCTAAAAAATTTCAAAATCCAAANGGTGGATTGAACGAAGCTGGCAGACAGCATTTTAAAAAAACAGAAGGAGCAAATTTAAANAGACCAATAAAAACCGGAACAAGNCCTAGNAGAATATCTTTTGCTTCAAGGTTTGCTGGTATGAAAGGTCCTGAAAAAGATGAAAAAGGAAGGCCAACTAGACTAGCACTNGCTTTGAAAGCTTGGGGNTTTAGATCAAAAGAGAGTGCTAGNAACTTTGCAAATAGGCATAAAAAAACATGACAAAATTAAATCCAAAAGACCTAAAGAAAAGATTTGATCAAGCAGAAAGACAGAAGGCTCACTGGCGAGCTATCTATGAAGATGCTTACAGATATGCTCTACCAAACAAAAATTTATACGATGGTTATTATGAAGGTAGTGTGCCAGGCCAAAATAAAATGAGACAAGTCTTTGATTCAACAGCCATGCAATCGACACAAAAGTTCGCTAATAGAATACAATCAGGTCTATTTCCTCCCCAGCAAGCNTGGTGTCGGTTGCAACCAGGTGAACAAATTCCTGAAGAAAGACAGATAGAAGTTCAACAAATTTTAGATAGATATGCAGATCAGATGTTCTCAGTTATGAGACAATCAAAGTTTGACCTGGCCATCGGTGAGTTTCTCCAGGAACTTGCTATAGGTACAGCCGTTATGTTGATACAGCCAGGAGATGATGTAGAGCCTATCAGGTATACTTGCATACCAACTTTTCTTATTTCATACGATGAAGGGCCAAATGGCAGTGTTGAAAAAGTTTACAGAAAAATGAAAAGGCCATATGAAATTCTAGATCAGGAGTTTCCTGACATAAAGATACCACAAAGCATGGCAAAAAAGTATGAGCAAAATCCAACTGATGAAGTAGAACTCATTGAAGGTACATACTTTGATAAACAAACTGGTAACATTCATTATCAGATTATTGATTATGCTGGACAAGAAGAACTTGTGTATAGAGAACTCAAAAGTTTCCCTTGGGTTATATCCAGGTATAGCAAAACGGCTGGCGAAAGATATGGAAGAGGTCCAGTGTTGTTGGCACTGCCTGACATCAAATCACTCAACACTACAAAAAATTTAGGTTTGAAAAATGCTAGTCTATCAATTGGTGGTGTATTCACAGCCAGTGATGATGGTGTCTTGAATCCAAATACAGTTCGTATTGTGCCAGGAGCTATCATACCAGTAGCAAGAAATGGTGGCCCACAAGGTGAGAGCTTGAAGCCTTTACCAAGATCAGGTGATCCACAACTTACACAATTCACAAGTAATGATCTCATATCATCTATAAAAACAATCATGCTGGATGAAAGTTTGCCACCTGACAATATGTCAGCAAGATCAGCAACAGAGATACAAGAAAGAATGAAGCAGTTATCTCAAAACCTAGGATCAGCATTTGGAAGATTGATATCTGAAACTATGTATCCGATTGTAAGACGTACACTAGAACTAATGGATGAGCTTGGCATGATAGAACTGCCGTTGAAGGTCAATGGCTTGCAAGTAAAGATCAGTCCTACTGCACCACTTGCTATGGCTCAGAATATGGAAAAAGTACAAGAAGTTTTAAATTATATGCAGATACTTCAGGGGCTAGGGCCACAAGGCCAACTATTTATGAACCAGGAAAAGGCTATGGATTTTATTGCTGATAATCTTGGTATACCAGCAAGCTTGAGAACGACACCGGAAGAAAGACAAGCCTTGTTGCAACAAGCTCAAGAGGTAGCACAAATGGCACAACAAGGAGGAATGATGGATGGACAAGGACCAGGCACAGAAGATCAGATACCTGAACAGTAATAGTGGCTGGGAAGGCATTGATGAAGAATATGTTGTTTACAAAAACGAACCCAGCGAGATTGATAAAATTTATATGAGATGTTTTTCTTCTGAAGAAGGACAAAAAGTTTTACAGCATTTACAGTCAATAACAATAGATCAACCAGCATGGACACCTGGTACAGAGCCGTCTTATGGTTATGCCAGGGAAGGACAGAACTCAATTGTAAGAGAAATTATTCAACGTATGAGGAGATGCAATAATGAATGATGAAAAAGATGTAGTGCAAGAAGAACAGCAATCTGCTGGCCTTATGGCTGAAGAAGCACAAAACATAGAAAGCGAGGAGAAAAATGCCGAAGAAGAAGGAATCTCTCACATCCAAAATGAAGAAGCTGGAGCAGAAGAAGAACTTGGAGAAGGCGAAATCTACGAAAGGCCGGACTGGTTTCCTGAAAAATTTTGGGATGAAAGAGATGGTCCAAACATTGAAAACATGGCTAAAAGCATTAATCACCTGGAGAAAAAATTAGGCGAGACAGCACCTGATAAATATGATTTATCTGAAGTTGGTGTTGATCCTGATGATGCAGTCATCCAGGCTGTACTTGAGTTTGGAAAAGAAAAACAACTATCAAACAAATCTGTAACTGGTTTGATCAATAAAGTTATAGAAATAACTGGTGGTGTACAACAAGAAGAAGAAATTAATATAGCCCAGGAAAAAGAAAAGCTTGGTGTCAATGCTTCAGAAATAATTCAATCGAATATTAATTGGAGTAAAAAACTTGTAGCTGATGGTATCTTTACCAAAGATGACTATAAAGAACTTGAGGTGCTTGGTGGTACTGCTGAAGGTCAAAGAGTGATGCAAAAAATTAGAGGTCTCATAAACGGCAAGCAAGAGATACCAACAGTTTCTATTGAAGGTGATATGCCTGATAAAACAGAACTCCAGGCAATGGTAGCTGATCCTAAATATCAAACTGATCCGGTTTACAGAAAGAAAGTGGAAAGAGCATTTGAACAAGCCTATGGCACTTAATGTATTCTAGACTTTACAAACTACTATATGTTGGTGTATCGTCTTCTTAGATCGATAACTCTCGTCAGCCGATCATACTTGTATAAAAGTTGAGGTCGGATTTTCCGGTAACCAAAACGATGTAATAATTTAACTATGGAGAAGCTTTATGGCTACAACACTAAGTCCAGCATTTGTGACTTTATTTGAAGCCGAGGTTCATCAAGCTTATCAAGGCTCTGCCACTCTTAGAAATGTTGCTCGTATGAGAACTGGAGTGGAAGGTAGNACTGCTAAGTTTCCGATCTTGGCTAAAGGTTCAGCTTCAGTTAGAACACCTTCAACTGATGTTGTTCCATTAAATGGTACATTTTCAAGTGTAACTGCAACTCTTACTGATTANGTTGCTTCTGAATATTCAGANATATTCAACCAGGCAAAAATCAACTTTGATGAAAGACAAGAGCTTGCAAAGTTAGTTGGAAATGCAATAGGAAGAAGAGAAGATCAAATCATTATTGATGCATTGATAGCTGGTTCTGCTGGCACTACAGTGGCTAACACTGTTGTGACTTCAGGTTCTGCAAGTGCTTCAGATTTGAATGTAGGAAAGATAATCGAAGCGAAAAAAGGTNTGGATGCTAAATCAGTTCCACCTACAGATCGTCANATGATTATCCATGCCAACTCACTAGCATCATTGCTTGGCGATGAAAGAGCAATCTCAGCAGACTTTGCTCAGGTTCAGGCATTAGTCAGAGGTGAAGTAAACTCATTCATGGGTTTTACTATGCACATGATTGGTGATCGTGATGAAGGTGGACTTCCAAAAGATGGGTCTAACGACAGAACTTGTTTAGCATTTCATAGAGATGCTATNGGTTGTGCTGTTGGTATCCCACCTAAAACAGAAGTAAACTACATTCCTGAGAAAACTTCCTTCTTGGTAACAGCAATGTATTCTGCTGGAGCAATCGTGATTGATGCGAATGGTCTAGTCGATATTACTTGTAGGGAGAGTTAATATGGCATTTAGTAGAACTGGATGGAATCCAATTGGTGGTCAATCCAAAAAAGGAGTAGCACCACAACTATTTACTTACACTACAACTGATGCTGTCGGCACTATCGATGCTTCAGGATACTTCAATGATGTATCTGATGATGTAAGTGTAGGCGATGTCATTATATCTGTAACAAGNACTGGTGGTACATTAGCATCATCAATACACACTGTAGTTTCAAATGCTTCAGGTGTTGTTGATATTTCTGATGGAACATCAATTTCTCAGACAGATAGTGACTAANAACTAAAAGGCGAGGATATGGCTGAAGGCGATACTGATGTAAGCATTTGTTCACAAGCTCTCCTTCTACTTGGAGCAAATCAAATCACTTCGTTTGCAGACGGCACAGCCCCTAGCTCAGTCTGCTCAGTGCTGTATCCTCGTGTCAAAGCACAAACCCTGGGAATGTATCCTTGGTCCTTTACACTAACAAAACAGCAGTTAGGTCAACTTACAACGACACCTACGAATGTTTACTTGTATGCTTACCAATTGCCATCAGATATGTTTAATGGTGTTCCTAGGGCTGTATATGCTTCTTTATCAACTGGCACATTGCCTAAGATAACTGAGTATGAAATCCAGGGTGATCAATTATTTACAAATGAAACAACAATAGTTTTAGATTATCAAAAGCTAGTNTCTGAAGTTGATATGCCNGCATANTTTNNACAGNTGCTNGTNTANCANATGGCCTGGCATTTAGCCGAGCCAGTTACAGATCAAACAACAAAAAGTGATTATTGGNNAACTGTAGCNNTNGGAACACCTTCTGANAATATGAGAGGTGGATATTTTAGNCAAGCAATNAACATAGATGGNGCTGGACAATCNAAAACAGTNATAGCTGATTATTTACTGACTGAGGTACGATAATGNCNAGNGTTACCCANTACCAATCAAACTTTACAGTAGGTGAGATTGATCCNCTTCTATTTGGTAGAATTGATATACAACAATATGCATCAGCTTTAGAAAAAGCACAGAATGTTGTTGTGCTTCCCCAGGGTGGTTTTGAAAGACGGCCTGGTTTGAGATTCATGCTGGATATATCATCTCACCTGGGTGGATCGTTTACTACCTTAGATGGCATTAGATTAGTTCCTTTTGAATTTTCTACGACACAATCATATATGCTGGTGTTTGTNAAAAACACAACNAGNAATACCAGGATGTTTGTNTTTGCNAATGGNCAACAGATNACCAACATCAATAGTTCAGGTAATGATTTTCTTGTTTGTGCCTTGGGTGATATCGATCTTGATCGTTTGTACTTTACTCAAAGTGCAGATACTTTGATCCTGGTCCATGAAGATATGTCTCCTAAATCTATAGTAAGAGGTGGTAGTAATTCTACCTGGACATTTTCAACTATATCACTGACATCTCCAAAACATGCATTTACTTTATCAACTAGCAATCCCTCTGCTACAATAACACCGGATGCTGTAGACGGCACAGTCAATATTACAGCATCATCTTCAGTCTTTTCATCATCCCATGTTGATCAGTATATCAATGTTCTTAATGGGTTTGGAAGAGCTAGGATAGTTGAGTTCACCTCCGGAACGGCTGTAAAGGTTGTCACCGAGTTTCCTTTCTTTGAAAAAGATGTAGCTATAGCATCCGGTTCTTGGGAACTTGAGCAAGGGTATGAAGATGTCTTTTCAAGCACTAGAGGTTTTCCAAGGACATGCACATTCCATGAAGGAAGATTATTTTTTGGTGGCAGTAAATCTTTACCTAATGCTTTGTTTGGATCTAAGATAGGTGACTTTTTTAAATTCAAAGCACATGAAGCTTTAGATGACGATGCTTTGTTTGTGACGATAGCCACCGATAGTGTCAATGCTATTACAGCTATGAGATCAGGAAGAGACCTACAGATATTCACAACTGATGCAGAGTTCTTCGTTCCCCAGGCTGATCTAGATCCTATTACACCATCTAACCTGGTTATCAAAAATGCTACAAGACGAGGATCAAAAGAAGGCATCAAGCCAGTGTCGGCAGAAGGTGGTACATTATTTATTCAACGAGAGGGCAAGGCTCTTAGAGAGTTTTTATTTAGTGATGTTGATCTAAACTACCAGGCTAATAATATTTCATTGCTGTCATCACACTTATTGAAAACACCTAGGTCTATGGCATTGAGAGTTGCAACATCTACTGATGATGGTGATCTTCTTTTGATTACAAATGACCAGGATGGCACAATGGGTGTATTCTCTATTTTGAGATCACAGAATGTTGTAGCTCCTTCAGAGTTTGTAACCGATGGTAAGTTTCTTGATGTAGGTGTTGATATCACAGATATTTATGTTGTGACAGAAAGAACAATCAATAGTGCTACAAAAAGATATGTTGAGATGTTTGATGATCAAAGAACAACAGATGCAAACATACAATACTTTTCAGGGGCAACTACTCCTGATCAATCTTTACCAGGTAATACAACTTGCTCCAACCTATCTCACCTAGAAGCTAAGACTGTTGATGTCGTTAGAGACAACTTTGTTTTGACTGACAAGACTGTATCGAGTGGAGCTATAACTATAGATGAAGCACCAACAACATTTGTTGAGGTTGGACTTCCCTACACTGTAGAAGTAAAGACATTACCAGCAGAACCAAAGTTATCATCAGGAGTTGTTGTTTCTAGAAAGAGAAGAATATTAGAAGCTTCTCCGGTTTTAGATCGTACACAAAATATTGCTATCAATGGTTTTGAAGTGCCATTAGAAACATTGCCATATACTATGAGTTCTGTTCCAACAACATTTACTGGCAGAAAAAGAATAGCACCTTTACTAGGATACAGTGACACAGCACAAATAACATTTACACAAACACAACCTCTATTCGCTACTGTATTAGGAGTAGAGTACAAACTAAGTACTGGACAGTAACATGACAGTAGCAGTCGCATCATTAGTATTATCAGGAGTGAGTGCATTTGCTCAGATAAAAGCCGGAGAAGCACAAAAGAAGGCATACTACTCTCAGGCACGATTTAAGGAACTTGAAGGCCGTATAGAAGCAGTAAAGGCAAAAGAGCAAGGCATAAAAGCTTTGGAGAATACAAGACGAGCTTTAGCTTCTGTAAATGCTACAGCTTTTGCTGGTGGCCTAGAGCCTACAATCGGCACACCAAATACATTTGCAATCAATGAAATTATAAAACCTGGCACATCAGACTTTTTTACTGCCAGGGATAATGCATTCTTAGCAATAAGTTCTTCTGAAGCTCAAGCTCAAGATTTACGTTTTGCTGGAAGGCAAGCAAAGCAACAAGGATACATAAGTGCTTTAGGAACTATTGCCAGTGCTGGTATGAACTATCAATTATTAGGTGGTCCTGGAACTGCTGGAACAACATCCACTAGCACAACATCTACTGGCATGACAAGAGGTCCAGGTCCTGGTTTTTATCAGGCAAGGTATGGAGCTAGATAGTGGCTAGAACTAGGTTTCAATCATTATCATCTAGAATACGACTTGGTAATATCCAAGGGCCTTCCGGTATTGGAACAAGAGAGCAAGCTAGAACATTGAGTTTGTTGAGCAGTGAACTCAACAAAATGAGTAACTTTTTTTTCAAAAGAGCAGAAGCAGAAGCACAAATACAAGGTGAAAAATTTGGTGCTGAGAATACTCCTACTGTACAAGACTATCAAAAATCTATAGCCAAAGGTGAAAACCCTTTAGATCAATTTGATAGAAAAACAGTTTTTGGATCATCTGCTTTTAACCAGGTAGCCAAGACACTTGGTAACAGTTTGATTGTTTCTGCCAGTAATCAAATGAATCAAAAACGTCTAGACGTAGAACAAAATCCAATAAACATTGATGAATTTAGAAACGACCTAAATGCAATAATTTTAGAAACATCTAAACTAGCATATGACATTTCACCTGGCATTGGTGAACAAGTAACATCTGACCTAAGTATTAAGGCTAATGGTCACTTCTACAAGTATGGTGTACAGCTTAATAAAATTACAACTCGTGGTTTACAAAGTGGTGCAACATTAATTTTAGATAATCACTTGACTAATNTNGAATGCTGAAATTTTTGCTGTTCTTCCAAAAAACACAGACACTGTAAATCAAAAAGAACTTACACAAAAAATATATGGCAAGGGTGGCATAAAAGACAGTCTTCTTAGTAAATTTAGTCAAACAATGATTGGTGCTAGATTTGAAAGAGAAGCATTTAAATCAGGTGTTAAGGAATGGAACACAGCATTTAAGACAAGTATGTTTTCAACAATCAAAACCTTGGCACTGAACAATGCAAAAGATGTATCAGAGATAACAGATGATCTAAGAAGAGGTAAAGCCACTGGTGATAAAACTATAGATGCTTTGGTATCAGGCTTGTCTTTAGATGATAGACAAACAACTAGCCACAGAAATCACAGCTATGGTAAATAATCAAAACTCAATAGAAGATTTAGCTGATGAAGAAAAAAATGCTTTGGCTGGTGCAGACAGTTTCAGAACTAGAAGTAGCTATAACAAACGATATAGAGCAAGGTAAAGATCAAGCAACTATTCAAGCTAANCTTGCAAAGTTAAAAAAACTTGTTGATCTTGATGAAGAAAATAATATTTGGGAAACCTTGACAAAAAAGAACAATAAGGCTGGTGGTGTTAGAACTGTCAGTAATCAAGTAATATTAAGAGACTTAACTAAGAAAGCCGGTTTTGGAACACTAACATATAAAGAACTTAATAAAAATGCCGATCAACTTTTACCTAAAGATTTCAACACTATACTTTCAAAACTTAATGGACAGCAAACACAAAGCTTTGCAGATGCTAAAACTATACTAGCAAAAGAATTAGGATTTTTGGTTGATAGAGAAATTACTGATCAAGACGATCCACAATATGCAAAAGGCGAAGTGTTTGTACAGATACTAGGTAAACTACAAGAAGAAGAATTAGAATATAACAAAACCAAACTTGCACAAGATGAACCATTTAATCATGTCAAAAGAGTAAAAGAGTTAGCTAAATCTGATGGTGAAATAATTTTACAAGAAATATTTACAAAAAAAAGAGACAGCTTCAAAAGAAATTACTTTGACACATTTGTAAAAGAGTATCCTGAATTGATATCTGCTGATCAGCCTATGACAAGAGCAAATGTTTTAAAAATGGAAGACAAGCTTGAAGATATGCTAACAGATGCAGAACAAAGAAAAGGTCTATTTTTGTCAGGTAACGAGAAAAAAGAAAAATCAAGAATTGAAACATATATATCAATAACAAAAAGTATGCTTGCTGAAGAAAGGTTTAGCGAATGATTATATTTGATGAAGATCAGATTTTATCAGAAATATTTGCTAGTAATACACTTAGAGACAAAGGTGTAAATCTGAATATTGCTATATCAGAAAATGGTGCAAACATCCAAAAACAAAGGACTATTATTGATGAAGCAGTTGATGTTGTCAAAGCTACTCCAGGTGCTGTTGGTGATTTTGGTGTAGGTGTTGCTAAAGGTGTTCCGAGTGGGTGCAAGTAAGTTTGGAACTGAGATAATGGACACTATTACTAATGGTGCATACAGCAAATCATTTATACCTTTTGTAAATGAAAAGTTACCTATCATAGGTGATATAAATAATTATATTAATAATTTGTTGAAGCCTGAAGGTACTGCACAAGAAGTTGGTTCAGCAATCGGTGAGGGTGTTGGCCAGGTCGTTTTACCTGGTGCTGTGGGAACAAAAGCTCTTCAGGGTGTTAATATAGGATCAACATTTGTAAGAAATGTTTTAGGCTATGGTAGTGCAGAAGCAATAGGAATGAATCCACAAGATCAAGGATTGTTAGAGCTAGGAACATCTTTTTTTGTAGCTAATGATAATTTAAAACAAGAAATAATAAACAGCCTGAAAGCTAATGAAGATCAATCTGTATTGATGCAAAAAATACAAAAAGCACCACAAAGGTTTTTTGAGGGTGGTATTGTAGGAGAAGCATTAGGCAAAGCCGTAGAGGGTGTTGGTGTTTTATATAGAGCTATGAAGGGTAGCGATAAAATAAAGAATGCCTTGCAGAACATAGGAGAAAAAGCTCAGGGTGAACTAGATCTAGAAGGAAATACGACTACTCTATCAGCTATGGGTGGTGGTGAAATAGATAAAGGCATCAATAAGATATTGTCTAAGTTAGCACCTGATTATCAAGAAAAAATAAAACAAATAGCACTAAAAAGACCAAATATAAAAAATAAAGAAAATCCAAAAATAATTGTACAAGATTTACATGATTTTTTTGATCAAGAAGCAATTAGAAAACATGGTAGAAAATTATCTTTGTTTGATGAAAAAGATTTCAATGTTATTAAGAACTCTTTAATTGATGATATTGAGGTGCAGTTAAAATCAGATGTTACTGGGCAAGGTTGGTATGATGCAGATGTTTTAAAAACATTTAATCTTGCATCAAGAATACCTGGTTTTGAAAAACTTGGTACAAGTGAAACAGACAGAGTAATTTTATCAGCAATATTGGGTGCAACTTCACCAGGACCAAAAGTATCACAGAATACTAAATCTGCTTTGGCACAATATTTAAAATATAAAAGAACTGGTAAGTTTTCAACAGAAGCACCACCCCCAGGAACAGCAGTAGAAGGAATTGAAAAAGCTGGTTTTGGTCAGTATGGATATCCTGGTGGTTTAAAAATGTTACAATTCCTTTTAGATAAATTTGGTGAAGATGGATTTGCAGATTTCATGTTGTCACCTCATACAAAAAAAGAACTTACAAAATTAAGAGCAGAAGCTGGATTTAAATCGCCACCAGCCGGAATGAGTGGTACTGGCGAAAGTTTACATTTTGGTATGTCAATACTTGGTGACAAAGCCGGTAAGTTTGCACTTAATATAAATGGCTATCAAACTACAACAAAAGACAGATGGTTTGTAAGAAGCATAAGAAGAACAGAAGGTACTTTCAAAGATAACCTTGCAAAAAATCAAAAAGGTGAAATGGGTGAATTAGGACAGCCTAAAAATCAAAGTGAAAGATTGTTAATGGATAAGTTAGTTAAAGAGATAGTTGATGATTCAAGACTGAAAGATTTGAAATTGACAGAACAAGATGCTCAGGCTATTTTGTGGTACAGAGAACAAAATTTATATACAGATTTGGGTGTTGACTCAAGACCTGAATCTTTTTCAGAAGGAGTAGAAAATGTCTCTAAGCAAGAAGGATTTGGAATTCGCACAAGCGATGAAGACAAAGTTAAGATTGAACAGGGAGAAATTGAACCTACAGGGTTCAGAGAGTTCAGCAAGAAACAACGAGCAGTCAGAAACAGCCGTAGAAGATTTCAGGAACTCAATAATCCAGGAGGGGCTGGAGGAATTTCCAGGACTTACGAAGGAGGAAGCCCAGGAGATGCTGGAGGAGATGGGGGGCTAACATTTGAGCCTAATGCCGATATCAAAGCTCGTTATGCCAAGGCTGGCATAAATGCCCCTATAATTAAAAAAGTTGATAGTAAAACTTCTGCAAATGCATACAGCAAAGATATGGCTGATGCTATGTCTAATCACAAGTATGGACTGCAAGTTACAATTCAAAAACCTGAAGATCTTCTAAATTCAAATCTTTACAGAACTGAGTATGGTGGTGGTTTTGTTATAAAACCTGATGGTGATGTTGTTGGTGTTTTTAACAAACCTGGTTCACCACCAGGTTCAATATATGCAATGATGCAACTAGCTGTCGAACAAGGTGGAAAAAAGTTAGATGCATTCAATACATTTTTGCCAAAGATATATGAAACAGTAGGTTTTAAACCAGTTTCAAGAGTTAAATGGAATGATGAGTTTGCACCTGAAGGCTGGAGTAAAGATACATTTAAAAAATATAACAATGGCGAGCCTGATTTGATTTTATATGTATATGATAAAAATTATTTTGGTGGTGTTAACAAAAACGATTTACCAGTATTTGATGGTCCTGATGGATACGAACAAGCACAAAAGGTACAGCAAACAGAACTTAATAAATTAAATGAGGGTGGTACTGATGGCTCTACTTGATAACCTTATAAAAGCATTAAAGGCTGGAGAGAAAAAACAAGCACAGATAACTAAAGACAGACTGCCAAGTGATGAAGTTACTTTTGGTTCATCAGGTGTGACTTTTAGAGCTATAGATGATAAAAATATAGATGCATTTAACCAGGCATTGAAGCAAGAAGGCTATCAAGGCCCAGGTATAAACCTTGCACGAGTTGGTGAAATATTATCTGAAAAACTAACTGGTCAAATAAAAACTTTAAATGTTGAAGAAATGATATTGGCCATATCAAAAGATAACGAAGAGTTTTTTAAGTTTTTGAAAAGAGATCCACAAAGCCTTGAAGATGTTGTTGCTACTGCACAAGGTATGGGCCTAGACAAAATTGCATATGATTTACTTAGCAGAAAACCAGGTGATGTTTTACCAGTAGAACATCTAGTTGGTGGTATGATGTTAATAGCATCCCTCAGTAGAAACTTAGATGACATGGCTACAAAAATTAAAGGTATGTCAAAAGGCCAAGAGAAAGTTGATTTATACAAACAATTTAATATCAACATAGGTATAATGAAAAATCTTATAGGCCAGGTAAGTGGTGTTGGCTCAGAAGCTGGTAGAACACTTGGTATTTTATCAGCAATGAAAAAATTAAGTAATATTGATATGGCTGATTTTTATGTAAAAGCAGATAAAATAATGCCGACTGAAGATAATGATTTTATAGATGCACATATAGAAATGTATGCAACACTTCCTAAACCAGGTCGTATGCAGTTTGCAAGGCAAGGTATATTGTCAAAGAGTTATGACGTTTTGATGGAGATATACATAAATGCTCTTTTATCTTCACCAGTAACTCATGTTGTTAATATGGCCGGTAATGCTATTTATTCTGCACAAAGAACTTTAGAAACTGGTCTAGCTGGTCTTGTTGGAGAAGCAAGAACTAGGATGGGCATAGGTGGCAAAACCGGTGATAGAGTTTACTTAGGTGAGTTCAATGCAGAAGCACATGGAGCTAAGATGGCATTGATGGATGCTATGAAAAGCTTTGCACTTACCCTGGGTATTGAAGGCTCAGAAAATGTTGCAACAAAGATTGATTTAAAAAATCTTACATCTATCGGCAACACTGACAATATAAGAACAGTAGTTGAACAGATACAGAATATTAAAGGTGGTGGCTTAGTAGAGTTTGGTAAAACATCATTCATGCCAGCATTAAATATTTTAGGTATTATGACTAGGATGCCAGGCAGATTNCTTGCTTCAGAAGATGCCTTTTTCAAAGTTATTACTGAACGTAAAGTTTTATATAGAGAAGCTTATCGTAATATGCAGATTAAATATGAAACACTTATAAAAGGTGGTGCAAGTGAAGAGGTAGCAAAGACAGAAGCAGAAAACGTATACAAAGATATTTTGCTAAACACTGATAAATATGACGATATCAAACAGCTAATGACACAAGAAGCCAGGGAATCTACTTTTCAAGAAGACCCTCAAGGAGCTTTTTCTGCATTGGTCAGAGCATCTAATATACCTGGTGGTAAGATTATAATACCTTTTTCCAAGACACCTACAAACATTGTAAAGGCTGTTTTTGACAGAACTTTGAATTGGTCACCAGTTTATAGAGCAGTTAAAAAAGGTGAAGGTGCTGAGTTCGACAAAGCTTTCTCAAAACTAGTTTTAGGTAACTCAATATTTGCTGGTATGGTTTATTTGGCTAGTGGTGAGTATGGTGATCAAATAGTCATAAACGGCAGTGGTCCAAGTAATCCAAAGGCTAGGAAGTTTAGTGATGCACCACCCTACTCTATTGGTTTTAAACAAGAAGATGGTTCATATAAATATCTTACATTTTCAAGGTTTGATCCTATCTCAGGTGTTTTAGCTATGGCATCTGACTATGCATATTATGCTCAAAACTCAGGTGATGCAGATATGGTAAGTCTTGAAAATATATTTACATCCGGTGTATTGGCTGTATCAGAATATGCTATGAATATGCCATTTCTCCAGGGTGTATCAGAATTGCACAAAGCAAGTTTTAATCCTCAAGGTTCTACTGAAAAGTTTATTGAACGTATACAAATATACCTTGGTCAGAAAGCTGGTGGTGTTGNAACTACAACCAATGATTTTATAAATCAGTTTTTGCCAGGGCAACCCTTAATAGGTGCAACGTCATTTACTGCAACACTTGAAAGAGTTGGTAATCCTGATGCATCAAACGTAATGTTGAATGAAGAACANTTACTTNANGTTGANNGATCAGGTATACCAAATGTTATGAGAGGTTTTTATTTAGCCNTNAATANAGCNAAATCNAGAAATCCAGTATTCAGCGATCAGTTNCCACCAGCACTAAATTATTGGGGAGAAGTTAGACAGCAGACATCAGGTAAATTTACNGATTANTTCAACCCAATAAAAATACAAGAAGTTGGTTTTGATGCTGTNAACAATGAACTNAGGAGANTAGCTGAAAATGGNTCAGGNGTTTTNGGTGGTCATAAAAAAAGGTATGAAGGTTCATACTTTACAGCAGAAGAGTATAATAATTACATAGAATTATTTAATACTATAAATGTAATAGATGCAAATAGAGGTTTGTATTTAACAAAAAATGATCCAGGCTGGAGAGCAGATAAGACAATAAAAGAACAGCTTAGAATAAAAATTACTGACGATGGATCAGGTTATAAAGGTTTGAATGACGATGAAAAGTTTGCTGAATTGAATACTATCAGGTCAAAATATTCTACTGGTGCTATAAAAAAATTATTTGAAATGATGCCAAGTACAAAGATGAGAGTTGAAAATCCTGAGAAGCTTGCAATAGGAGGATCATAATATTCTTTATAAATCTTTTTAAATAGTGTATAAATCCTAGAGAGGTATCTAATATGGCTACATATGACGTAACAGATCAAACTACAGCAAGAAGAGTACAGTTTACTGGAAACGGCACTGCCGGACCTTTTGCTTTTTCTTTCCAGGTCAATGCAAC
>FUFK010064767.1_pt1 | contig 16999 bp, 13 predicted proteins | sample 1021851 | NCBI WGS metagenome assembly FUFK01 (sample SAMEA51879418, study PRJEB19060) | metagenome | reverse complement strand
GTCGGCTTTTGCGTCTCCCGTAGGAGATGAACGAACCCGTTCCGAGTCGGCTTACTTGCGTCTTATGGTTCAAAATCGCATTCTTCTTCCACTTTAGTACTAAAGTAGTTTATCAAATCTGACTTTGATTGTTCATCAAGATATTCATCTTTACGAACCTCTGAAGCCAAATCTTTCCAACCGTCACATCTAATAGTCCAATGGACTGGTTCGTGACTAGCGAGAAGTGATAAGTAAAGTATAATGCCCATAAGATGAACGATGTGTTTATATTAACACATTCATAGTATATAGTCAAGCAATTTTGTAGTTTGTGTTACAATTTTATAAAATCTTAAGGGTCGAAAATTTTGGCGGGATTTTTTTTCGACTATTTTTGTAACTACTTACGTTTTTTCTTTTTGGGTGTTGTTGTATTATTATATCCCCACAGTGCAGGTTTAATTGTACCCTTCCCATAGTCAATAATTTTTATACCCATTTTAAACTTATCATAATACATATCAAATAACTTAACTCTTGTGCCTCTAGTTAAATCTCGATGAACTGTTCCATCAATTTCGTATGTAACGATCCAAGCATCTGATGGTGCATCAGTAGTCATCACTTCATCTAACGAACCATTCTCAATCAAGATTTCACATCCGTATGTTTCTTTTGATGTTTCTTTCTCAGTTGTAGTCCAAAAAGTTTCTTTCTTATCCATTTTCTTTGTTTCCTTTACAGTACTCATGAACGACCTCCCCAAGTTATTTGTGGATATGCAGCAGATACTATCTCTTTTGTAATTTTGTACTTATCAGTCAATCTTTTATCCTTTACTAATACAAGTATCTCTGCCTCAAGTGGATGTAGACCCTCAAGAATGTTTATAAACATTGTTTCTCTACGAAGATTACTTAAACTGTCGTTACCACCTTTGATAAAATTATAAAATTTAGTATACTCTTTACGAATAGATGCCTTTCCCTGATCTTGTGAACCTAATGAATTAGAACCCATTTCATTCATCTTACCAACAGCNTCATTAATCTTATCAGATAATGTGCCTGTCATGCTATTATCCTCTCTGTTGGTTCCATAAGGTACATCGCCAGGTGGCAGAACTGATATGACAGTTTCATCAAAGTTCCATATGAGCACAGCCATTATAGAGTCATGTGGGTATCTTTGAAGTACCTCAATCTTTTTTGCTTTAGTTCTTTGTTTAGACGCTGCATCAAATACCTCATAAGCAAAAGGATTAAGAGGTAATTGTGGAATTGGAGTGGTTTTTGTTTTAACCACTTTAGGTTTAGTCGTCTTCTTCGTCGTTGTTGTCATAATTTTCAAATCGGAATGCTACTATTTCATCAGGAACTATATTACCATTTCTATCATACATCTCTGGGTGGATTTTTTCAACCTCTTGATAATTCATCATGTAATCTCTTGCAACCCATCCTCCTATTACTCCTACAATTAGAAACAATATAAACAGAAATGCTGCGAACACAATGCTTACTGCTAACATAATTCTCCTGAGATTATTTTTTTGGTTTTACATCCACATAAAAGTCTAAATGAATGTTTATGTCCTTGTTAAAAAAAGAAATCATCTTATCTAACAACAGACGAAATGATTTAGGTCTCTTTCTTTTACCTCCTGAGAGAATTAACTCAAACCCACGATCAATATGGGAAGTTGATTTATTTATATCGTCTTTATACGATCTTGTTTTCTCTGAGATATTTGATTGTGTCAACACATCCCCCTAGTTTTTTACCGTCAACTTGCACTTGTGGAAAAGTTGAACCATTTCCAAATTCTTCATAAAAAGAATTTTTATCAAAGTGCTCTCCTAAATTATACACTACATAAGTTAGTTTTGTCAAGTCTAAAACCTCTTTTACTTTTTCACAATAGGGGCATCCATCCTTTGAGTAGACCGTAAAGTTCATATGTCTTCTTAAATAATGATTTATAAATTTAATATTTTCTTATTATATCAGATTTATGTTGCTATGCCAATCACACCCTCTGCATATGCAGCTTCAATTATAGCAGTAGTTCCAATCGCAGTTATTGCTTCTCCTCTATCAATTTTATAATTTGTATAAAGAGATTGAATTTCTTTAGTAGCAAGAGCTGCACGTTGACCAATTGCAGTCTTAATCCAATCTTGTTGATCAACCATTACATACTGAAGTGCTTTATATTCACCTGTTGTAATGCCGACGGTATAACTTGTATGCATTTTTTTAAAAAAATCTTTTGACTATTTATGTGGTAAATTTATGAACTTTGCTTCAAAATAATTGATGTTCATTACTAATCTGTATTTTTGATTAGTGCAAGATGTGCCTGAGTGTTTCATATCTGAGTTAAAAGATACAAATCTATTTTCAACACTTTCAACCTTTGTTCCATCTTCAAAAGATGTGTATCCATCATTAGAATTTATATAAAATACACCAGTTTTACACATAAATCCTGTATCAGTATGAAAACCATGTTCATGGATTTTTGATGTTCTTGGATTTAAATTTATTTTAATCGAATAAAGTGCAACAGCCTTTGTCTTTTTTAGAAGAGGAATCCAATATTCAAATAAATTTGATACTGGTTGATTCATACTATAGACTGGATTGATAAATTGCAGATTATCAAGTATTGATACTTCTGAATTTATTTCATCATCATATAATATATCTCCCTTAGCCCAAGGAATGTTAGGACTATTATATACCTCTTTGATTTTATCAAAATCTTCTTTATCAAGAAAATTATCTTTAATTTCAATCACAAAATAAATTAATCAATTTTAGTTATTTATCCTAACAGAGCGAAGCATTGTGCAGAGTGTCTGCCTGAATATATACTACCATTGTTAACCCTGAATTGTAGGTAGTCATTCTTAGAACATTCAATAATACAAGTACCACTAACTTGGTTATAGTTACTACCAGTATTTGATTGATATGGAACTAAAATATTATTTGCATTACTTCCATTTTTACGCAATTCAATGTCCATCGTATCATTGCTATTATTAGTCATAGCCATAAAACTTACAAGATAAAATCCGTTAACAGGACAAATAAATCTACTATTTGAAGTATTAAAATGACTTCCATTGTTAGTAAGTACAGTATTATGAGGTACATAATTTCCAGAAGTTGCATTACCAAGAGTTGTTGATGCGTATGGTTGGTTTGGATGTGTGACATAACCCTGTGGATTTGCCTGTATAGCAACATTAGTAGCAAAAGAACCAGGAGTCTCGCTGTTGTTCATCTGAACTTGCCAGTTACTTTTTTCCTGACCTGGTGTTGAATGATAAGACATTCCCATCCAACAGTGGTGTCCAGTGTAACTAGACCAACTACCATTATTATGATGTGGATCTAAACCGTGCCACGCAATTCCACCATATTTGACACCTTGATTTTGTTCACCAACAGTTGCGGTTCTTGTTTCAGCTGGATATATTTTTATCGCAGTATTTGTATTATTAACAGTTGCAGTGTTCGCTCTTCCAGCTCTCATTAGGATACCGCCATATGTGCTTTGAGAACTACTGAAATTATTACTGCTATATGAAGTTGTAGTAGTAATGTTAAATCCAACAGCACCACCCATAGGGTTTAGCATTAGAGGTTCAAGTCCACTATTAGATGTGCCACTCTCTTCAGGATCATTATCATATCTTGATTGTAAATAAGATGCATAAGGACCAACATCTTGTACCCCCATATCCAATCTCACATGAGCATTAGAACCAACTAATGTTAAATGAGGTGACAATCCTTGATTGTCATCAGTATCATAATCAGTTCTAAGATCTACACCTGGACCCTCAACATGTAAGTAAGAATTAGTATAACCAGATGTAGGAAGTCCAGCTCCCATTAATACTTTACCATCTGATCTGATACGCATTTTTTCGCTCCATCCACCATTATAAGTTTCAAATGCTAAATTACCATTTGCAGTTCTAGTTCCAATAACTGCTGTATCTTCATTTGTTCTTGCACCAATCCATAAACCACCACCACCATTACCTGGCCTACTAGTCATAGCAGCAGTAACATTAAATACTGAACGAGTGTTCGTTGTTCCGTGACCGTTATGACCTTCACCCTGTAAGGTCAGAAGTTCACTAGTGGAAGTAGGGAAAGATCCAGCATTAGAAATTATAGTTCCACCATCTGATTCGATCTTAAGTCTTGTAGGATTTCCTGTACCAGTTGTAAATAATAAATCTTGATTATTTGTACCACCAGATTTTATATTTGGTGAAGCACCTGAAGAAGCAAGAAATGCCAGTGGAAGACCAGCCTGAATGTACAATCCATAATTATTAACATATGCCCTACTAGCACCAGCACATTGTAAATCTATTTGATTATCAGTGAATGCTATCTTTGTATCTGTATCACCAGTATGAACTATCTCATCAGCAATGTAAAGTCGATCACCACCAAATCCACCAGTACTAGCGTACATTCGTACTGCATTACTATTTGTTCTATCAATAAATTGTAGTGATCCAAAATCATTTTTTATAGTATAATCTGAATCTTGGTTTGTATCTGTAAAGATAATTTGTGGTGCAACACCAGATATGGAAACGTTATTTAAACAAGTTAAATTACTAGTTGCTTCTATTGTACCATCAACATATAACGTTTTTGATGTTTGTGTATAATTTCCACCGATATTTACGTGACCACCTGATGTGATGCGAAATCTTTCACCACCATTTCCAGTTTGCACTTGAAAAATGCCAGTTGAACCTGATGCCTCTAGAATAAGCATATTTCCAAGTCCACCACCAGTTCGCACCTGATGTTGGTTCGAGAGGGCAGATGTACCACTTCTTATTTGTATTCCAGTACTTCCATCTCCAGTAGAACCTTTGACATAAATATCCTCTTTAACGTGTAATTTTGCTAAAGGGGAAGTTCCAGCACTCAAACTTACAGCTCCACCGTTAGCAATGAGAATACCACCATTACCATGAGACTCTCCAGATACTAATAAAGAAACATAATTATCATCTTTATCATATTTTAAAACAGCATGAGTATCAGCACTGGTTGCAATTGAACCTAAACGAATAAATGTATCCGTTCCCGCAGTGTTACCTATTCTTAATGCATCTTCTGTCCCACCTGTATCAATATCTAATCTTGAACCATTCCAAAGCAAATCAGAGTTTCCATTTAATGTATTGGCAGTTCCAGATCCAGTTATAATTCTATTTGCTGCATTATTGTTGATTGTTGTCTGAGTAATACCAGTTAAGTTAGAACCATCGCCATATAGCGTATCTGCATAAACATTTGCAAAACGAGTTCCATTTGACCCTAAGTTATAAGTACTGTCGGTCATAGGAATAATATGAGCCAAAGGCTGTATACCATCATTACCATCAATACGTAATCTTTCTGTTACTGTACCACTGACCATATTATAAAACATCATTCGACCAGTAGCACCATTTCGAGGAGAAAACTGAATTGCATTATGTTCAGTTGTTCCATTATTATGGTAATGATTTATTCTTCCATATCTTGAGAAACTAGATTGATTAGTGGTTAATTTTATTTCTGCATTTACAAAATTAACATCATATCTTACTGCGGTTGAAATACCAGCGACACTTACATTATCTAAGTTTGTATGACCATCTACGTCTAAGTCTCCATTTATATCTGCTCCTGTTGCGGTTATGATGCCAAGTTGAGTTCCACCTGTGCTGTCAAAACTAACTCCAATACCAGGTATTCTAAGATGGTTAATATTTGCATCACCAAGAGTGATTTCATTACTTGTGGTGCTGGTTGATGCGTCTGCGTCATATCCAATAATTATATTATTATTTCCTGAAACTAATGCATTACCTGCATTTCGTCCAATCGCAACGTTTTTATTTCCACCCAAAAGTTCACGAAGGGAATTGTATCCGAGACCTGTATTGTCATCTCCTCCCNNTATTTTAAATCCTGATGCTGCTCCAATAAATGTATTTTGAGCTCCGTCTGTGACACCACTGTTTCCTCGTCCAGCATAATTTCCAACTATTGTATTATTGCTTCCTTGGTTATCAATACCAGCATATGTTCCAATAATTGTACAAGCACCTGCCGATGTAGTTTGTTGTCCCGCATTACCACCTATGAATACATTTCCAGCACCAGTAACTTTAGATCCAGCTTGACCGCCTATAAAAACTCCAGAAGAACCTCCTAATAATTGACCAGCATTCGCACCTATGCAAACTGCACTACCACCAGAAGTTAGACCCTCACCTGCTCTACGTCCTAGCAGAACATTCCAACTACCAGTCACATTACGAGCAGAACTTTCCCATCCAATTATTACATTCTGAGTTGATACTGATGATGGATTTAAATATCTACCTGTTATTACTCCAACAGCAGAAATACCAGCACCTACGTGAATATCTTTTTGTGCTGTTATGATACCAACTGAGTCTATATTTGTTACGTCTTCATAAGTAAGTGTTCCACCGATTGAAACATCTCCAGCAAAAGTTGCTATTCCACTGATGTTTAGATTTCTACCATCAAAATCTCCACCCTTAAATACTCCAGCGGTAACGATGCCAGTGAAGTTTGCATTACTTCCACCAACACTTGATGAAAAAGTACCATCAAATGATGTAGCGGTAACAATACCTGCATTAATATTTCCAGTTGTAATATGATCATTTGATGTTAAAACTACGTTACCAGTTCTTCCATAGAAACCGCTTACATCTGCTGTAGTTGCTCCAGCAAACCCAAGATGTCGAACTTGTATCTCATCTCCTACACCTGGTGCTGCAGTGAATTGAATGATACTTGCAATTAAAGTATATGCTCTTGCAGTTGATGCATTACTTGGATGTTGTAGAACACCATTGATTGTAACCATCAAACTTTCATTGTTTGCTGGTGTATGTGATAAAGTAAATTCTGTGGTGCTACCATCACCAGTAAAAGTATCTATCTTATGATCACTAATATCAAATGTAGTGAGAGTATTCGCAATGATACTTCCCCAAAAAATATCTTCACTCGTTGGTGCTGTCTGAAATACTATCTTATGATTATCTTCTAATGCAAAACCGTCTGTAAAATTATTTGGATCTAGATTTGGTCTTTGTAATACATTATTAATTGCAACGTTAATTTGAGTTGCATTGTTTAATCTTGCACCTGTCCCACTACCGTGAGTTAACTTAAACTTCGTATTAACTCCATCAAATGCAGCATTTAGTGTATGAGAAGAACCTGAACCAACTGCTGATAGATTAATCGCTGTGCTATTTGCAGCGTTTGATGCATTTGTTGCTAGTTTAATTGTAGATGCACTATCAAAGATAACAAAGTATGCAGTGCCTGTTGTAAGACCACCAATATTTCCACCACTACCATTTGTATATGTTACTCTCTGCCCTTGAATGAAACGATGCTCTACTACACGTATTGTGTTATTAGTAGTATCAACTACGCTCGTTGCTGATCCATCAAAAGTTGCGGTATAGGATGATATGTCATCTAATACCTTAAAATTATTCGTGTGGTCTCCCGCTATGTGATTATTACCAATATAAGGCATCGATTCTCATATTACTTTTGATTATTTATGTTGTTCGATCTACTATAACTGTGCATCCAGAATGAAGTAGTCACTAGCTGCATCACAAAGTGCTAATCCACCATATCCTGTATTTGCAGTATATGATACATTCAAACCGAGTACAAAATCAGTAAAACCAGAATGCTGTTGTGCAGCTGTTGAGTTAGGATTTCCGTGACCAGAACTTGGATTAGTTATACCATTTATTCCATAATTATCTTCGTGTTCAATGTTGATATTACCAAAACTACCAGAATTTGTGGTAACAGTTGGATGAGCTCTCATCGGAACAGGGCAGCGAACTGCAGTGAAGAATGAACTGGGTCCGTTCCATACACCAGCTCCTAGCATATGGGTTGTGAAAAGATATCTTTGACACTCTCTAAGAACATGAGTATAATCTTTATGCTCGTATGGTGTACAAGCTGATGCTGCTTCTAGTTGTATTCCTGTAATATAAAAAACATTACCTACAGAATCAGCTAAATTAACATTATGTCCAACTCTACTATTTGCATTCACTGCTGAACCCCATGTAGTTTGTAAAGTTCCACTTGAAAAATCACTTCCTGTCAGAAGAACAAATTTGACAGATAATCTTCTATTAACTGAATAACTCCAAGATCCAGTTGTATCGGGAGGGAAAACTATTTCATATCGATTCCAACCAGTATTTGAAACTGTATAATTTGCACAACACATTCTACTATGTTGGTGGTCAAGTAGTAAAACTGCATAAGTACCAGTTTTATTTGTTTTAACATAAAAACTTAAAGCAAATGATTTTGCTGCTGAGTTTCCTTTGTTAAATCTTTGAACATTACGTCCTTCAATATATTGTACCAATTCATACATTTCATTATTAGCAAGTGACGAACGAGCAGTAGTGCATTGTATCTTATATGAATATCCAAATTCGCCAGGATTATCTGTTGAACGTGAGACTGTATATGTACCTACGTTGGAACCATTTGCTTCTAATTTCCACCTATCAGCGGCTTTTGCATATCCACTTGAGTTTACACCAGATTGTGAAGTTCCTCGCTGTGCGACAAACATGGTACCATTATGAATAACATTTCGATTAGATAAAGCTGTCGTAGTTACAATATTATCGGTGTAAACGTTTCTCCAAGCGATTGATGTTGAACCAAGATCAATTGCTTTATCATTCATAGGTACAATTCCACCATCATAAATTCTAAGTCTCGATGTTCCTGCATCACTACCATTTGCATTTGCACTAGTATTGAAGTATACACTATGTGGAACAGTAATATTTAAATTATTATCAGACTCGGTTTTTATTGTATTTCCGTAAACATCAGCACCTATTCTTATTCTACCAAACTTACCAGAGTAAACACCATTACTACCGAAATTATTAGCTTCCACATAATCTGCCCATAAAGCAGTAAATCTCTTACTACTATTTCCTAAAGTAATCTGACTGTCAGTCGTTGGAACAATATTTCCAGCACTCTCAAATTTAATCTTCTCACCACCACCTAAGTAGAACCTAAGATCCATTCCAGAGGTAGTTTCTACAGCTGCGTGAGTATTAGATGCACCATAATTTGCATTTATTGAAACTGATTTACTAGATCTTGTAATGCTTATACCATGTCCACTAGTATGAGTGATATTCACTGTATTTGTAGTACCATTTACGTCTAATGCCCCTGATATTCCAATGTTTCCTAAACCTGATATGTCCTCTCCACTAAGTGCAGATGCGACAACAGAACCACTTAAACTAGTTAATCCTGAACCACCTCCAACAAATGAGGTAGCGGATAAAGCTCCACTTGCTGAGTTGAATGAAAGATTAGTTCCTGTCTTTGGAAATTGATCTCCTGTTGTAGCTGCAACAAATAAAGGATATGTTGTTGTATCAGTGCTTTCATCTTGGCAAGTTAATTTGATTGCAGTTCTTGCTGTTCCAACAATTGTTTGATTAAATCTTGCAATACCTACAAAGTGAGATGCACCACTAAAGTTAGATGTACCACCAGTTACTTTAAGTCCATTACGAGCAGTAACAATACCAACTGAATCTATATTTGTTACATCTTCATATGTTAATGTTCCACCGATTGATACGTTACCACTGAAAGTAGTATCTCCCGCTATCGTATTTCCACTTGAACCTAATGTTATTCTAGTATCAGTATTTCTTCTTATTCGTAGATCTGAATCAGTAGTTGTTTCAAGGTAAGATACTGGATGACTTCCTCTTAATTTAATTCCTGAACCACCAGTTCTTTGACAAACAACTTCTGCATCACCACTTCCTTTTGTTACATTTATTGTGGTTGTACCACCACTTTCACCGTTATAAACGTTAATTCCATTAGTGGTCGTGTTTAATTTTATATAACCAGCAGAGTATAATTGTGTAGATGTTGCTGTTGCTGCTAAATTAGCCTGCCAACTACCGTTTGCATAATTATCAATATAAAAAGCATTATTTGCACCAGATCTCAATCGCCACTTATCATTATTATCATCACCTTCATCTGCGTAGATAGCAAGAATACCATCAGCACCTTCTCCACCTTTGACATATGTTGTTGTGTTTAAAATTGTGTTAGTGCCGTTGACTGTTAAATTACCACCGATAGTTGTATTAGTTGCAATTGTCGTGACACCAGCGATGCTTACATTGTCAAGATTTGTATGACCATCAACATCTAGGTCTTGAGCGATGGTTGTTACACCAGCTATACTTACATTATCAAGATTAGTATGACCATCTACATCCAATTCAACAAAATCACCATCACCTTTAAATGTCGTCGCAGTTATAACACCTGCATTACCTAGTTGTATATTACTTCCAACGTCTACAAAATCATCTATGTCTGCTGCGACAGCTGTTATAATTCCTGATACAATATTTGATGTTCCTGCACCTGCAATAATATTTCCACTAATATTAGCTGCAGTTATAATTCCTACACCTTTAATATTACTACCTGTCAAATCCAAAGTATCACCAGAAGGAATCTCCTGTATCTGATTCGTGCTAGTATTCAGTATTAACGGAAATCTATCTGCCATTATGTTCGGTTATCCTTTCTTTTTATTTATGCGAGGTTAAAAGCAATTGAATGTGTATTACCTGCTCGATCTTTTACCGCAAAAGTGCGACCATGCAAATCTATGTTATGTGCTCCTGACCTTCGACCTATCGTTAATGAACGAAGTGCGTCAACATTTGTGGTCGCTAATACTACAATAAAAAAATCTGCACCTGCTCTTGGAGCTGATGCAAAATTAATTTGATTCTGATTTATTGTGAACGCAGCGATTGGTTCTTGTATTACACCACCAAGAGATACCAAGAGGGTATAGGGATTTCCAGCAAAAAATGCCTGACCGCCAAGTGTTAAATTAAAAGTACTGGTGCTTCCATCAAACTGTGAAGCGATATCATCTAATTTGAGGAACGCACCAGAAGATTGCTGACGACCTATTAATCCCATTTACATCATTCTTTTTATCTATTTATCAGATGTTTCTGCTTCAGGTGTTACAACTTCAGTTTCTGCTTCCTCTTCTTTTGGTAATTCAACACCTGTTTGTTGTAGATATTCAACGATACCTTGTAATTTGAGAAGCATTTCTCTCTTTGATTTTGCTTGTCCTTCAAGTTGATTTATTTCATTCACAAGTGTCTGTGATTGCTCAACTACAGATTTTAAATGATTTTGTTGCTCAGTTGCCATTGCTAAAATATATTTTGACTTTATTATATATCATACTTTTGAAAGTGTCAAGTGGACGGTTATCCAACAAGATAACCACCGAAGTACCAACCATTTGCACCATGAAATGATAATCCCCCCGTACTCACCTCCACAGTCTGTCCTGCGGTCAGAGGGCAAGTACATTGCATTGAAATCGAAGGTCCATATTGATTTGTTGCTTGATCTCGATATCCATATTGCCTTGTAAGTCCTAAAGTACCACCGCCATTAGAATTTCTGCGGTACATAATAACTTCATAGTAGCTGTTGTTTTGACCTGATTGGAAAAATCCATGAAAATGAAAATGATAAATTCCATTACAAGGTGCAGTGAATTTTCCAGTGCTTACATTAAGATGACCGCCATTATTATAATATCCATTACCAGATGTGTTATATGTTAATGTTCCAGTAATTGAACTACTAGCACTAGTGTGAGTTGCGAAAAATGCAGGTGTTTGTGGTTTTGTTACATATCCTTGGCTCGATATGTTCATATTAAGCTGCATCGTGGTGATTTGCTGTTGAGCACTCCATGCAGTAGATGAGGTATCACCATAGAAGTAATGACCTCCAAATTTTTGACCATATGCAGCAGGTCGTCTATCGCCACCACTAGGAGCCCCAGTTCCACGATAGAATAAATCATTACCACCAGAGTAACAATTATAATACAATCCTGGTGTAGCATTATGACCAGTTGGACCTTCAATATGCAATAATCCACCTATCTTCACACTTGTTCTATCAGGTGTGCTACAATTATTTAAATGACTTGAACTAGTTCCCATCGAGAATAGATGAGAATGATTACTATTCTGAGTCATACGCATTTTATGCTCAGAACTACCATTCTGACGGGTGGTATAGAAATCAATATAACCAGAAGTATTATTACTTGATGCATTAGCATCTGCTTTGACTTGGATACGGGCAGCATAGTTTTCCATATCAGTTCCATCACCAGCAGGAAATCTTAGTTCACCGATTATATCATTTGCCTGAACAGCAGTATTTCCACCAACAGCACCTGACCTTTGTTTTCCTAAAAATATGTACGCTCCATTTCCGTTCGCTTCATTATTAATAATACTTATAGTTGAATTACTATAGGTAGTTCCAGTGACTTGTAATTTTGGAGCATGACTATTGATTGTTCTATTTGTATCAGATCCAAGTAGTAATCGACCATCGTGTTTGATGCGTAATAATTCACTTTTCGTTGCTCTTTTTCCACTAGAAGCAGTAGTTCCACGACCTGCTACATTACCAGATGAAATTGCACCAAGAGTAAAGTCTGATGAAAAATTACCTGTTGCTTCACCAGCAATATACATACCTGCTTGGTTGTTAAAGTTACCTACGTGTGGTTGTAAAAGAATATTAACAGTGGCACTGGGTTTCAGATATTTTCCTACAAAACCAACCCAATAATCCGTGTCATCATTACGGTCTCCTCCCCATGTACTCAACACTCTTCCTTCTGGATGAGCATATGTGTTTCCATTATTATCCCAATAATCACCTTCTTTATTAATCGTTAAACCATTGTATGGGGTAGAATAGTCTATACCAATATAACCATTTGAGTCGATGCGAAGTCTTTCACTACTATTATCAGCGTCAATGAAAGCTAATCCATCAGTACCATTTAAAGACTTTATGTAAAATCTACCAGTATTATTTTCAAAGAAACCTATACCTACACCACCAGATGTTGCTCTTGCAGCAATAACATTTCCTGTTCCTGAAACAACAAATTTATCATAAGCATCTGGGTTAGTCATATCTATCCCAACTTTACCCGATGATGAGATGCGAAGTCTTTCTATTGGAGAACCAACAGCGTTAGTGAGAAATGCCCATCCTAATGCACCAGAACTACCCTCTCTTACTAATCCAATTTGTGTTTTATATGTGGCATTATCAGAGTATGCTTGAATGAGAGGATGAACTGAATTATTTACAGCGACATCTGTATTAATAGTTAAGGGTACATTTCCAGAACCAGCACCTTCTATATGAAGTTGACTATTGTAAAAAGTTGAAATACCAACCTCGTTCAAACGAAATCTTTGAACACCAGCAGTTTCAAGTGATATGTTATCATTTACAGGAAATCTTATCTTTGTATTTGTATCTCCAACATGAATAATATCACCATCTATGTATAGAGAACCTTGAAGTGATAATCCACCACCAAATCTATTAGTTGTTGTATAGTAATTAGAACCAGGATCCGCAGCAACAAGAGAACCAAATACACCATATGATCCTACATTCATGTTGCCATTTGCAACAAAATTTCCTGTTGCAGTAATATTCCCAGTTACTGCAAGAGTTGATGAATTAAAAGTTAAATTTTGTTCACCCTGTATTGCTGATGCACTTGATGCTGTGATAACTCGATTATTTGCACCATATGCGATTGGTAGACCACCAACAAAATTTGTTGCTGTTATTGCTCCACCAACTATTACATCACCACTATTATAGATTGTCGCACCTAAACCAATGGGAGTATCGGCACCTAAAGTATTTACACCTGCAACTTCAACACCAGAACTATGTAAATTAGAAGAACCAGTTTTAAAGTTAGACGCAGTTGCGACACCAGAAATTACAGGACCAGTATTAGAATACTCAATAGTACCAAGTCCAACACGGTTTTCTAATTTATTAACTCGTATCTCAGATGTCATATTACTTTTTGATTATTTATGATGGTCTGTGAACATTATCTCAACCATACATTACAAACTCCAGTATTGGTATGTCTACCAATACGAGGAAAACCACCATTGGATCCACCGCCACCCCAACCAGTGTCTTCATTTGATACTACATAATATCCACCATCACCATATACACCATCACCACCTGATAAACTCTCTTCATAATGTTGATGTAATCCATCGTGGTGAGAACCAATCATCCAATATGGACCACTATCACCATCATCAGCACCACCGCCAGTTCCTCTAAAACACCAAGTCATTACCATATGCTCTGTAAAATAATTACCACCACTTATAATGTTACTTCTTTCATTTTGATGATAGTTACTTGGATTAAATCCTGGAGCACCTACTACTTCATAACACCATTCATTAAATCTTCTATTTCCTGCGTTTGGTATATTAGTGTAACCGCTACCTCCAGTTGGTAATGCTTGATCTGTTCCCCAGTTGAATACAACTTTAGCATTGGAATAATTATCATATTGAGAATCTTGAGTTCTAACATCCCACATCAACTGACCACAAGTATTACCTCCCCATGCACCATTTGTTTTTCTCCAATACCCACCTCCTTTATAATATCCACTTCCAACAGTATCAAACCCACCTTTATGTGATCTATTCCACCAATGATTTCCATCAGCTGTACTCTGAGAAGACATTTGACCATCACCTACATGTGCCACTAGTATCCATCCACCACCATCTGTAGTCATATCACACCACCATTGGGAAACAGTGTTATCATATGGATTTTTTAAATAATAATATCCTGTCTTTGCAGCAGGTCCTAATGTCTTTTTAATTTCCCATGCTGATGATGCTGCTCTTGCTGATGTTGAACCATCTCTTGCCGATGCAACTGGATAAAAATTTCCATCAAGGGTTTTTGCTAGTGTTTCTCCAGTATCTTTAATACGAAGTCTTTCTTCACTAACAGTTCTAAATTGTATAGTATCTTGATAATTAGCTACATCTTTTCCGTATAAATTAATTGATGTCCGATCATTATATGCACCAGTTGCATTTAATCTTAAAAGTCCACTATCACCAGCACCATTTAAATATACAGCATTATTCGCAGCATAATAAGATAACGCACCATTAACTGAATATAAATTACTTGCAGTGGCAGAAAGTTGAATACCACCTGAATTTGATAATACCAGTCTACCATCTGCTTCAATGCGAAGTCTTTCTGTTGATGAATTTGCACCATCAGCAGTTGTATAAAATATTAATTCACCTGGTGTATCATTTGCACCTGGAGTTCCATTTATCCTTCCACTTATTTTTGCAATTTGATTTGCAGTATCGACTCCATCATCAGCATACCATTCAATATGCCCACAAAAATCATTATCCTGAACAATCGTTCCACCACTACCAGAGGTTCCTCTACTTTTTGTAAGATGGAATGTTTGTGCATGTGAATTATTTGCAAAGGAATTGAGAGACATGTTTGAATTTGATACAAGCAGCTTACCACCAATAGATGGAGATATATTCCCTGATGGATCACCAACATAAACTTTCTGTGCACTATCAATAATTAATCCAGTTTGGTTATTATTTGTTCTAAAGAACATCTTATCACTACCACTACCATGCTGATAAAGAATTGATCCTTGTCTTTGTCCATCTGCATCTGCAAAGTTTATAAATCCAGATGTAGCAGAAGGACTTACAAGAGTCATTCCAGTATCTGCATTACCTGTAGTTCTTCCAAGAATAAAATCGTCTGCAGTGCTGTGGGCAAGAGCAAACATTGCATCTCTAGTGATGCCTTGAGGAAGATATAAATGACCATCCCTTGTAAGAACCATATTCAAGTCTAGATTTCCATTCCCATCAGTGGTATGAAATTCCATTCTTGACGGAACTCTGTTACCAGCAACAGTAGCATCACAAGCAACTGTTATTTTTCCTGCTACCTCTGCTAAATCTGTGCCATCTGCACCTGCAAAATTAATTTGACCTAATACATCATCATCTTGAACAGCAGTATATGCACCGACAGAACCTCTTGATTTTGCTAATGATAATATTGCTCCAGTTGTATTTGCACTAAAATTACGTATGGAAAGATGAGCAGTCGAGTCTGATGTTCCAGTTACTTGCACACGAGGATTTGATCCAGCGACTGCAATATTTGCGGTGTGTCCTAAGAGAAATCTACTCCCTGTGTCGAATCTTGCATTCTCAGTGGATCCTCTGTTAAAGAATATTTGTTGAGAACCACCAGATTTTAGAGTAAGGTTATTTGATGCCTCTAAATTTAATGCACCAAATGAAGATACCTGTATTAGTGCAGAACCAGGATTTGTTCCACCTTTTTGTAGGCTAATTCCGTGATTTGTATTTCTTAATAAGTGTAGAGTGTTACCAGGATTATGTGTGTTAATTCCAACCTCTCCATTACCTTCAACGCAGAACTGATAAGGTAAAGAACTATTTGGATTGTAAACACTATAAGAAGTGAATTGTGCTATTTGACCTACTCTAAATGTTTCTGCTCCATCCTGACGATAATTAATATAACCATAACCATTTGTATGTCTCAGTTCTAAAACAGCTGCTCCATTACTGGATTCTATTTTTTGTACAGTATCTCCTGATGTTTTATGTAAATGTAGAAGAGCACTTGGATTATCAGTTCCAATACCAACTGAGCCACTTGAATTGATGCGAATTCTTTCACTACCAGCAGTTTCAACTGTAAATGTATCATTACCAGGAAATCTTATCTTTGTATCTGCATCACCAGAGTGTTGAATTTCATCAGGGATGTATAATGTACTACCAGCAGTTAGAGTTCCTGTTGCACTTAAACTTCCTGTCGCATAAACACCAGCGTTTCCAACTTCAANNCT
>FUFK010049800.1_pt1 | contig 17004 bp, 15 predicted proteins | sample 1021851 | NCBI WGS metagenome assembly FUFK01 (sample SAMEA51879418, study PRJEB19060) | metagenome | reverse complement strand
ATCTTCGGTACAGGAGATGCAGGATCTAATCGATAATATACTCTCCTTCGCTGGTGTCTCTAATGAAGATATAAGCAAACAGGTCGTCTCTACAGATACAATGGTGAGCGATATCTTGAAATCCTTCAATTTAAAGTCAAACTATAGAACTACGTCTGTTAGTATCGATGATTCTCTACCAAAAATGGTGGGTGACAGAAGGATGCTTGTTCAGGTCTGGTCAAATCTTATTGCCAATGCTTTAAAATACAGTGAAAGAAGTTCCAGTCCAGCAATTGAAATTGGGTATTATCTGGATGGTAATACAACCGTATATTATATTAAGGATAACGGGATTGGTTTTGATCCAAAATATAAAGAGCAGATCTTCAATCTTTTTTCAAGACACTCGGGAGATAATTACCAGGGAACAGGAATTGGATTGGCAATCGTGAACAAAATTATCGAAAAACATAATGGTAAGATATGGGCAGAGAGCGAACTTGGTAAGGGTTCAACCTTCTACTTTCATGTTTAACTTTTAGCAATTGTTTCATACTTGGTTTTAGTTTATTTTCGCTTTAGATATAGGTACAATAATGATCCACAGAAAACTTAACATACTGCTGGTTGAAGACAATGAGAATGATATTTTTCTCATTAGAAGACAAATTTCGAAGATCGTAGAGGAACCTGTGATTGAAACCACAGACAATCTGCAGGATTGTAAACGGTTACTTTTAAACTTCGCACCAGACATCGTTCTATCAGATTATAATTTGCCTAACTGTACAGGTCTTGATGTACTTACTACCGTGCAGGAATTTGATGATTCCATTGGATTTATTTTTATTACCGGAACTATCAATGATGAGGAATTAGCGGCAAACACTATTTTGAATGGAGCTTCTGGTTATATTCTGAAAAAAAATATCAATAATCTAAACGAAAAGCTGGAGCCTCTGCTGAAAAAGCTGGTCATTAACATGACCTCAAAGCAGGAACTTAGAAGTATGATTCGCCATAATAAAATAACGGTGAACAAGATCTATGATTACCTGGACAAAATGAATTCTGAAGATCAGGCTCAGAAAGAGAATATTAATAAGATCAGGGAAGCGATCGGTAATTTTGATACAGATAGAAACGATGCTGAATAAATTACGACAAGCAACCAAAGCGCAACATGAGGCATTGGAAGGTGAAAATCTAGCCAACAAGATCATGGATCACAGTATTACTGAAGAAGAGTATAAATTACTTCTGCTCCAGAATTATGCTGCTTATGCTGCTACTGAAGATCCTATAGCCTGCCATCTAAAAAATTATTCTTCTACAAAAACCGATGCGATCAAACTGGATCTTTCAAACCTTGGAATAGATAAGGCTGAAACTTCTCTTGAATTTCAATGTGACAATGAAGCAGAAGCTGTAGGTGCAGCGTATGTTGTAGAAGGTTCTGCAATGGGAGGTTTGATGATAGGAAAGGAACTGAAGAATTGTCCTCATCTTGAACATCTGCCAGATCAACAATTTTTCAGTGGAAAAAGAGACCAGATCAAAAGCTGGAATGAATTTCTAAAGTATCTTCGGAATAAAGATTTTTCAGAAGATCAAAAAGAAACTGCTGCCAGAAAGGCTCAACAAACTTTTGATTTGTTTGAAGAAGCATTCAAAATTGAATTAATAAAATTATAAAGTCCTTCTCAGGACTTTTTTCATTAAAACGCGTTGCTATGTATAAGATAACACTACTTCTACTTGTATTTTTCTCGGTTCAGCAACTTGATGTGCTGGCACAATCGGGAAGAATTCCTGTGGAAGCCGAAAACGGGATGGTGACAAGCTCACATTACCTGGCTTCAGAAGCAGGTGTGGAAATACTCAAAAACGGAGGAAATGCTATCGATGCTTCTATCGCAACTGCTTTTACATTAGCTGTGACTTTGCCTTCGGCTGGTAATATTGGTGGCGGAGGATTTTTGCTTTATAAACCGAATGCAAATAAGGCAACCGGATTCAACTTTAGAGAAAANGCTCCCCAAAAAGCTACAAAAACTATGTTTCTTGGAGAAGATGGTAAAGTTAAAGATAACTCGAACCATGAAACGACATTATCTGCAGGAGTTCCGGGAACTGTTGCTGGNTTATTTCAGGCACATTCCAGNTATGGNANANTGGATTGGGCTAGCNTGGTTCAACCNGCGATCGATCTTGCCCAGAATGGATTCACGGTATATCCAGATCTGGCCAGATTTTCTGAGTGGGTTTACGATAACAAAAAAGAATATTCAAGTACTGCCGCTGTTTTTCTGAATAGCAACGGAGAAGCTTACCAAACGGGCGATACCATTATTCAGAAGGATCTTGCTGAATCTCTTATAAGAATCCGTGATGATGGAGCTGATGGTTTTTATGGCGGTAAAACTGCTCAGCTAATTCATGATTTTATGAAGAATACTAATGGTATTATTACCAAAAAGGATCTGGAAGATTATGTGTCGGAAGAAGTAGAACCGCTCGTAGGAAATTATCGTGGAAATGAAATTATCGGGATGCCTCCTCCAAGTTCTGGTGGAACTGCGATCATAGAAATGCTAAACATTCTTGAGAATTATGATCTTAAGGGATACGGACTTAACAGCGCTCAGAGCATTCATTATATTAGTGAAGCTATGCGACTAGCTTTTGCAGACAGAGCTCAATTTCTTGGGGATCCGGATTTTAATCCAGAAATGCCTTTGGATTCACTCTTATCGAAATCATACGCTCGTAACTTAAGATCGGGCATTAAGAAAAAGACAGCTTCCGTAAGCGATTCTGCAAATTTTAATAAGAAGCATCTTCAGTTTGAAAGCGAGGAAACTACCCATATTTCGGTGGTCGATAAAGAAGGCAATGCCGTTTCACTTACTTATACATTGGAACATTCGTATGGAAATAGGATCGTAGTAGAAGGCGCCGGATTTCTTCTGAATAATGAAATGGGTGATTTTAATGCGATTCCCGGCTTAACAAATTCAGAAGGTAGAATTGGAACAGAGCCTAATCAAATCGCTCCCGGAAAACGAATGCTTTCAAGCATGAGTCCAACCATCGTAGCGAAAAACGACAAGGCTACTATCGTAATTGGATCACCAGGTGGCCGAACTATCATCAATACTGTTCTACAGGTTATTCTGAATGTTGTAGATTATGATCTGGATATCGCAAAAGCTATCGAATCACCAAAATTTCATCACCAATGGTTGCCTGATATGATCACTTTTGAAGANTGGGGTTTTTCACCAGANACNNTAGAGATNTTNAAATCNTACGGNCATNAAACAGGNACNCGATCTTCACAAGGTAGAGCTATGGGAATTTTCATAGATCCTGAAACTGGTGTTTATCAGGGTTCTGCCGATTCCAGAAGCTANACNGGTAAAGCGCTTGGATATTAGAAATTTACGCTTTCTATNTCTCGCACTTCACCACTATCTAAATTATCGAGTNTTTCATTGGCGATNCGAACTCTTACCAGTCTNAANGTGGCAAANCCAACTGCTGCGGTCATTTTNTTTACCTGTCTGAACTTGCCTTCGGTAAGNGTAATACTTANCCAACTGGTAGGCCCGTGTCGTTCGTCCCGTATTGGTTTGCTCCTTTCAGGGAATTCTGGTACTGTATCCAATTTAAAAACCCTGCATTCTTTAGTTTGATAATTTTTGCCCTGAATGCCTATCTCAACACCTTTGCGAAGTTTAGCAATAGCATCTTCTGAAATTTCACCGTCAACCTGTACATAATATTCCTTTTCAGAATTACCGGCGGTAACCTTGGTGCTAAGCTTACCATTTGTCGTCAATAATAAAAGTCCTTCAGAATCNTTATCCAGTCTCCCAATAGACATGGTANCTTCAGGAAAATCACCTAGCTCTCCCAGAAGTTTATGTTTTCCTCCCTTTCTTTGGTTAGTTATAAACTGACTCAAATAACCGTATGGTTTATAGATCTTAAAATGCCTGTGATAATTAGAAGTCATAATTGTAGTGAACAATAGAAGATTTATCAAAACTTTAAAAGTTGTTTTGAACGAATCTACTTAAGTTAATAGGAAACAAATTTAAAATCTTATTTATGAAAATTGCTATAATATATTACAGTGCAACCGGTACAAATCATCAAATGGCGAAGTGGGCAGCAGAAGCTGCAAAGTCTAATGGGGATCATGATGTTCGACTCCGAAAATTAAAGGAAACTGCCCCAATGGAAGCTATTGAATCAAATGATGCCTGGAAAAANCACTATAAGGAAACACAGGACGTTGAGGTTGCAGAGCTGGATGATCTTGATTGGGCAGATGCAATAATTTTTAGTATACCAACCAGATATGGAAATTTACCATCTCAGCTTCAGGCATTTTTTGATACCACAGGAGGTTTATGGAGTAAAGGAAAATTGATTAATAAAGTCGTTTCGGGTATGACCAGTGCGCAAAATCCACACGGTGGTCAGGAAACTACGCTACTCTCACTTTATAAAAGCATGTTTCATTGGGGAGCTATCGTTGCTGCTCCTGGATATACTTCAGAAGAACTATTCAAAACTGGAGGTAATCCTTATGGTTTTAGTTCTGAAGGAGGAGTGGATAATCTTAATGAGCAATCTAAAACTTCTATAACGCATCAGGTAAAACGCACTATAAATATTGCTGAAAGTATTAAAAGCGGAATGAGTAATGCTTCATAGATAGTCTGTAAGATTATAAGACATAAATCTAAAACAAAAAATGCCCTGAAAGTTCAGGGCATTTTTTATTATTAAAAGTTCTGAATTTAGTCTTCAGTATTTTTTGGGGCTTCAGGAATAGGAAAACCACGATCACGCATTAACGCATCAATTTCAGCATCCCTTCCACGGAATTTCTTATAAGCTTCCGCAGGATCCATCGCATTTCTAGGAGCAAAAAGATATTTCACCAGCTTCCGCGCAACTTCTTTATCGTAGAAACCACCTTCGGCTTCAGCAAAAGCTTCCGCAGCATCAGCAGTTAAAACATCTGCCCATAAATATCCATAATAGCCTGAAGCATAACCTTCACCAGAGAACACATGTCCAAAATGAGGCGTTCTATGACGCATTACNATCTCCTCCGGCATATTAAGNTCTTTTANAGTTTCCTTNTCGAATTTNGCAGGATCGATCTTGTCTGGATCTGTTGTGTGATANTTCATATCCATGATCGCAGAAGCNAAAAATTCGGTCGTACCAAATCCCTGGTTGAAAGTGGAAGCCTTTTTGATCTTTGCGACCAAAGCTTCTGGAATCACCTCATTAGTTTCGTGGTGTCTAAGAAACTGGTTGATAACCTTGTCTGTAGACAACCATCTCTCGAGTAATTGCGATTGAAATTCAGTATAATCACGTACGCCACCATTTAAGGTAGGATATTCAACATTAGCCGATAGAAAGTGCAGGGCATGGCCAAATTCATGGAAAAATGTTTCTGCATCATCCCAGGAAACCAATACTGGCTCACCCGGAGCAGGTTTTATGAAATTTGAATTGTTAGAAGTCAAAACCGGTTTTTCACCTGTAAGCTTCGTATAACCTCTGTAAGTAGTTGCCCAGGCTCCAGAGCGTTTTCCCTGTCGNGCATANGGATCTAAATACCATAATCCTACAATTTCACCCGAATCTTTATCACTAACTTCCCANACGTTCACATCCTCATGAAAGACGGGCACACTATTATTNTCTACAGGNGTAAAAGCAAAATTGAACAACTCACCAGCAGTAAAAAATAAGGCCTGGGTAAGATTTCCTAGTTCCAGGTATTGTTTTNCTTCTTCGCTATCCAGGTCATATTTTTCTTTTCTAACNTTTTCAGCATANAATCTATAATCCCATGGTTTGATAGTAATATTTGCATTTTCAGAATCTGCAACTTTCTGCATGTCTGCTACTTCTTCTTTTACTCTTGCTAAAGCTGCAGGCCATACCTGCATCATTAGATCCATGGCATTTTCAGGATTTTTAGCCATNCGATTCTGTAAACGCCACTGTGCGTAATTATCAAAACCAAGTAATTCCACNCGCTCATCTCTAAGCTTCAGGATCTTTTGAATAGTCTCTTTATTATCGAATTCATCATTATTATCTCCTCGGGAATAGTAGTTCTTCCATACTTTTTCACGTAGTTCTCTTTCCGTAGAATAGGTAAGAAATGGATCCATGGAAGATCTTGTATTGGTAACNGCATAATAACCTTTATGATCACGGTCCTCAGCAGCTTTGGCGGCAGATTTCACATAGGATTCCGGCAGTCCGCCAGTTTGTTCCTTTGTAAGATAGATCACATAATTCTCTTCATCTGCCAATACGTTACTTGAAAACTTAGTATATAGTGCAGAAAGTTCCTTGTTGATCTCTGCATAACGTTTTTTGTCTTCCTCACTTAGGTCGGCTCCCTGCATAGCGAACTCTTCATAAACCAAATCGATGACTCGTTGTTCTGCGGAATCTAATGGTTTCTTCTGAGAATTCTCATAAACCGTTTTAATTCGTTNAAATAAAGCTTCATTNTGNCTGATNTTCGAGGAATACTCTGAAATCTCTGGAGCCAGTTCTTTTTGAACTGCTCTAAATTCCGGACTGGAAATATTGCTGCTATAGATACCATAATAAGTAAAAGCACGATCCAGTTCCTTTCCCGCTTTTTCCATTGGAATAATGGTGTTCTCAAAGGTAGCTTCAGCAGTGTTGTTAGCGATCTGGTTGATCTCTTCCAGATGCAACTCCATTCCCTTGCGAATAGCTGGCTTTATAAGTGAAACTTCCATTTTATCAAAAGCCGGAACTCCTTCATAAGGACCCTGCCATTCTTTTAGCAATGGATTTTGCATAATTTCCTGATTATTTTCCTGAGCATTGGACTGACTAATAAGTGCAAATAGCGCGATCATACTCAAGCCTGTTCGTAATTTCTTTTTCATATTTTATATTTATTCGAAGTCTTTTAACATACTAAACCGAACCAAAGCGAGGCTTTAAATATCCCGGTAAGTCAATTAAATTTATATATTAATTTGAAGGTAATTCATTTTTGGAAAGTACTTTCCTTGGAGAAACTCCGTATTTTTTCTTGAAGATCTTTGAAAAATAACTTCGGCTGGATAATCCTAATTCATAAACAACCTCACTAACGTTCTTTTTGCCTGAAGAAAGCATGTGTAGCGCTCGCGTTAGGCGTATGTCACGCACATATTCATTCACGGTTTTCCCATATACCTTCTGAAAAACTTCCTGAAGTTTGTTCGTGTTAACGCCGGCAATCTGTGCCAGTTCGTTCACGGTTCCAGCCTGGGCGAGATTGGAATCTATGTACTTAACAACCTTTTCTACAGCCGCCCGGTCTTTGTCTTTTAGTTCATTCTGTGTTTGCTGATCCTCCTTTTTAAAACGATTCAGCATATAGCTCAGGATCTCCAGAGATTTTGCTCCAACAAAATTAATCCTTGGAAATCCTGTAAGATCACAGGTTTCAATTTCCTTAATTATTTCTGAGGTCTGGAGGCTAATGTTGCCCAGGTTTGAGACCCGGTTGTGAGCCTGTACATCACTAAACAATTTGTAGAAAATTGGCTCAAGTTCATGAAGGTCAAAACTGAAATATTCCTGGAATTTTAAACGGTCAATTTCCAGGTAACAAAGGGTTGTTTCTATATCCTTCTTCAAAGTAATATTATAAGTCTCTTTGCTTTTTGGAGCGGCAATCACGAATTCATGATCTTTAACAAGATCTTCAGCATCTATAAAATCAAAACTACTACCAATCATTCCGTCCAGACAATAAATAAATCGAATCGGCTTTATAGTTGGATGGGAAATCCTGAGTTCTGTGTCTTCACGAACCGTCACATGATACATATATAGACCAATACCATTTGGAAAATTAATTCCACGAATGTTACCATCACCAATAGGTTCAGGTATCAATAAGGAGAATTCGCCAAGTTGTTCTGAATGATCTATTCCTAAAGTCTGTGCAAGTTCAGGAATAAAATCATCCACATCATTTATTTCTAAATGATAAGTCTTCATAAAAATCAAGTTAGTTTGTTAACTCATACAAGGTACACAGCGGCTTAAACTATCACGGCTAAAGAATTGTTAAATTCATTTTGACAATGTGAACACTATCAATTTAATTTATCCTAACTCCTTCCGAAGAACAGCCAGAGGAGGACTTTTTGCCACACTATAACTATTTGCAAGTCCGATCATTACTACTAACGCGGTAATCGCCGGGAATACTACCAAAAACGGAATCCATGAAGGAACAAACGTAGTATCGAACAGGAAATAACCAATGAGGAAACTGGAGATAAAGGATAATAATATTCCAGAAAGGCTCCCCAGGATTCCCAGAAATAAGTATTCCAGACCCAGAATCTTTAAGATCTGCCTGTTCTTGGCACCAAGGGTTCTCAAAAGAACACTTTCGCGAATTCTCTGATATTTACTGGTTCTTACTGCACCAATAAGTACGATAATACCGGTAAGAATACTGAAAAATGCCATAAAATTGATTAGCCATGAAATCTTGCCAAGAATTTCTTCTACGACTTTTAGAACTTGTCTTAGATCAATAATAGTCACATTCGGGAACTCCTGAACTAGTTTCTGCTGAAGCTGCGCCGAGGAATTATCATCTTCAACCCGCGTTGTTATCACTGTGAATTGCGGAGCATCTTCTAGAACACCGGTAGGGAATAAAATTGAAAAATTTATCTGCATATTACTCCAGTCCACTCTACGAATACTNGCAACTTCAGTTTCNAGCTGAACNCCCTGNACATTAAANATCANTTTGTCTCCAATANTGGCTTCNGCATCTTCAGCGAGATTATCACTTATAGAAATAGGAATANGACCTTNTCCAGTANAATTAGCTTTCCATTTTCCNTCCAGAATTTCTTCCCCTATAGAAAGAGAGTCCCTATAGGTAGTTCTGAATTCGTGATCCAGAACCCAGTTACTGATCGTACTACTGGTGTCCTCACGAATTTCGTTTGCGCTTCTACCTTTCAGCTGAATAATACGCATAGTTACGATAGGGATATTTTGTAGAAGCTCCAGATTGCTGCTGTCGATTACCTGTTTAACGTCATCTTTTTGCTCACTTTGAACGTCCAGCAAAATCATATTTGGAGTGTTTCTCTGACTCTCCATTGTGGTTTGAGCCAGAAGCAGATCCCTGGTAAAATATAATGTACTAATTAAAAATGTTCCAATCCCAATGGCAAGAATAAGAATGAGTGTTTGATTCTGTGGCCGATAAAGGTTTAAAACACTTTGTCTTGCCGGGAATCCCCAGTTCTTCGGAAAATACCTTTTCAGCAATTTCATGATCAAAGCTGCAAATCCGCTTAAAATTGCAAAGGTGACCGCCAGACCCAGAACGAACCATATCGCATATAGCCAGTTATCGAGTAACCAGAATGCAAAGATCCAGATGAAAATTATTACTGCGAGTGACACCAGGATCTTATATTTTTTATTCGTTCCTCTAGATTGCTGCATGCGTAAAGTCTGCAGTGGAGAAATATCCAGGGTGGTAAGCAAAGGGTATANTGCAAAAAGAACCGACATGCTTACCCCAAGTATAATTCCTGTAATTATAATTACAGGTGAAATTTGGAGATCTATCTCTACCGGCAAAAGATCCTGTAACAGGTATGGAAATAATTCCTGCAAACCGAGCCCTAACAATGTTCCAATCACAGAACCGATCAATCCAATAACGATCACCTGAATTAAGAAGATCTGAAAACTTTGTTTTCTTGAAGCACCAAGGCATTTCAAAATAGCGATNGATGCAACTTTTTCTTTTATATAGATATGTATGGCACTGGCGATTCCAACACATCCAAGTAATAACGCAATAAAAGCAACCAGGTTCAGGAATTTTGCAAAATTTTCATATCGTCTTCCTAATCTCTGACTAGTGGATAGGTGAGTGTCCANATCTGCATNATTNGCATCGAGTATTGGATCAAGTTCTTCATCAAACTGCTCCATATCAAGACTTTCCGGAGCGGTAAAATAATACCTGTAATCAATTCGGCTACCGGTTTGGACCAGACCAGATTTTTCAATGGCAGAAAAGGGCACCAGTAGAGGAGGAGCTATAGAGCTAAAAATGCTGGAACTCCCAGGAACATTGTTCAATGCTCCACCAATTTCCAAGGTTGTATTACCAATTTTCACAACATCGCCAATTTCCAGTCCCAATTGTAGCATGACCGTGGCATCCACCAGTGCAACTTCAGATTCTTTAAAATTCTTACCTGCTTGTGCAGGTGTAGTCTCTATTTCTCCATAAAATGGAAAACCGCCTTCTATTCCTCGAACCTGCATTAGTTTTGTTCCCTGTTTCCCAGGAAATGATGCCATAGACGCGAAGCTGATCTCTCTTGCTTCTGCCCCGCCAAGCGAATCGATGATGCCGTAAACTTTTTCCGTAGGAAGTTTATCACTGTCAATAATATAATCGGCACCCATCAGGGATTTCGATTGNAGNGANATGTTACGTTTGAGGTTAGCGCTAAATGACTGTATAGAAACTACCGCAGCAATTCCAAGTACGATCGATGCGATAAATAGAAATAATTTTCGACTGCTTGCTTTTCCATCCCTTAAAGCCATTTTTAATAGCCAAGGAAAACCAGCGCTTGATCTTTCAGAACTCATATTACTCCTGGATTTGTAATTCCTGAACTTTTCCCCCTCGAAGCTTAAGAATTCGCTGTGTTTTTTTAGCCAGTTCCATATCATGGGTAACTATTACCAGGGTGGTCCCCAGGTCCTTGTTCAGCGTTAAAAGTAGATCGATTACATTTTGTCCAGTAGCTTCATCCAGATTTCCCGTAGGCTCATCTGCAAAAAGTATCTTAGGTTTGTTACAGAATGCACGGGCGAGTGCAACTCTCTGTTGTTCCCCTCCAGACAATTGTGTTGGGTAATGATTCATTCGATCCTTCAAACCAACTTTTTCCAAAAGGGCTGTAGCTTCATTTTCTGCACTTGAATCTCCCCGAAGCTCCAATGGAACAGCAACATTTTCAAGTGCGGTAAGGGTTGGGATAAGCTGAAAGTTNTGAAATACAAATCCTACATGCCTGTTTCTTAAGGCAGCGCGACCATCTTCATCAAGCTCACTTAGATTTTCGCCGCAAAGTTCTATAGTACCTTCATCACTTCGATCAAGTCCTGCACTTAAGCCAAGTAAAGTCGTTTTCCCACTACCTGAAGGGCCTACGATAGCAAAAGTTTCTCCTTCTTCAATATCAAAATTGATCTTGTCCAGGATGACCAGCTTTCTATTACCATTATTATAAGTTTTGCTGAGATTTTCAACCCTTAAAATTTTTGNCATNTTAGTTCTTTTAATTTTCTTTACTCGGGCCAACAAAATAAGAAATGATTTTATGAATACTGCACCTATCTTTCGAAGCTTTCAAATCTTTGCGCTTAGTTTTGTTTTACTGCTGAATCTTTCCTGCGGAAATGAAAAAAAATCGGACACAGCTGAGGAGAAATCTGCCACTGAAGAAGCTGAGAATAATTNAGAAGAAGAGAATTCTAAAACGATNCTGTTTTTTGGGGATAGTATTACTGCAGGCTATGGGCTTGANACNGANGAAGNTTTCCCGAATNTAATTCAGCAGCGACTGGATTCTCTTGGGTATGATTACACGGTGATCAATGCCGGGCTTAGTGGAGAGACTACCGCTGGAGGACTCAACCGGATCGATTGGGTGCTAAAACAAAATGTAGAGATCTTTGTTCTGGAGCTAGGTGCGAATGATGGATTACGTGGTGTTCCTTTAGCTGAAACCAGATCCAATCTTAATAGGATCGTGGATTATGTTCAGGAGAAAAATTCAGAAACTAAGATCATTCTTGCCGGAATGCAGATCCCACCAAATCTTGGGGAAGATTATACCACAGAATTCAGAGACCTATTTCCAGAACTAGCTGAAAAAGAGAACATCTATTTAATTCCATTTATACTGGAAGGTGTAGCAGGTGATCCGGATCTCAATCAACAGGATGGTATTCATCCAACTGCTGAAGCTCAGCCAATTTTAGTAGATAATATCTGGGAAACTTTAGAACCCCTTCTTAAAAACTAATTGCTGAAACCCAAGGCTAGCAAAAAATGCGATCGCAGCAGTAGTTCCTAAACTTCCACCAAAACCTTCAAAGAATACTCCGGTACAATAAAATAGTATTCCGAAGAAAATAGATGATAAGATAATAATGCGATTCCTGGTCGCGATCTCTTCCGAAGCCATACCAACAAAACTTGCACCCATAATAACCAGGGGTAAGGTCTCCCGCAGAACTTCAGAGATTGGCGTATAGATCAATAATCCTCCTGAGATGCTCACCAGAGAAGAAGCGATGACAGCACCCAGATCTAAACTATTGTTTAAGGTATAAGTGAGCTGACCTGAAAGTACACTACAACCTAATATCAGTAGTAGATTCATAATAATAGCATGTAAGNTAAAAGGCTTACCAGGCTTACTCCGGCAAATGCGATGCTACCAAGTTTCCCTGCATAACCGTTAAAATTCTCACGTGTAAGAATGAGTATANTTCCAGCNAAAAANGAGGCTAGTAATATAAATAGATAATTGCCTGCCAATACCGGAGGAGTCATTCCTACAAAAGCACCGCAGTAAATTGCTGGAGGAGCGATCTTAGTTAAAGGTCTATCTATAAACTTCGGTAGAATTCCGCCAAAAAGTCCAACAATTCCGGCAGAGAGTACCGCTGAAAGTTCAAATTGATCCTGCAGAAGAAAAGTTACAAGTCCACCTAAAATTGCAAATACGATCGTTGATATGTGCATATCCTTTTCTACCAGTTCGTTTCTCGAAAAATTATGGAAATAAAAATAAAGAAGTAACGAAGTGATAATCACAAGCGGTATAAGCTGAGAAATCTGGCCCTGACTCTCAAAGACTGCGATTCCAATAAAGAGCGTGTGGAATAACAGAAAAATGAATTTAGATATATATTTCATTGGTACAAAGGTCTGAAACAGTACCCAAAACTTTCATTATCCACAGGAATTCTTCAGTTTTGTGATTTTGATAACTAAATTTATAATTTTAACAAATGTTCATTTTTAAAATATATAAATTAATCACTATTTTTAGCCAGAGCTATTAATTATTTGATTTTGAATTGTGTAAAAGTTCTGGCCACATTCTATTCTATCATTTTAAAATGAATTTAAACTTTTGCTTTTTTTTAATCTAATGATGCTTATAGATCTGTTTCGATAATATTCACTTTCGAAAAAAGCTTCTTTCCAGAAGCTTTTTTCTTTTTGTGGAGTGAATCAAACAAGCACCTAAAATAGAAAGAGTCTAAACCTGCTTTGAAGTATCTTCGTACTTTCAACCAATAGAAATTATGGCGAAAACAAAACTAACAGTCAACAGTAACGGATCNCTAAAAGTAGAAGGAGATTTTGAAATCGTAGATAANAATGGAAATGTATATGANCTGGGTGGAAGANACCTGGTTTCAGTATGTAGATGTGGATTATCNAANAATAAGCCATTTTGCGATGGTGCTCATAGAAATCATTTTGAGCACGAAGCAATAGCTTTCGACTTACCTCCAAAAAAGAAATAAAAANAAGCCTCTGATTTTTCAGAGGCTTTTTTTCTGTAGAATTAAATTCTTATTTCAGCATCTCATATAACCTGGAAGCAACTGCTCCAGAAGATTGCGGATTTTGTCCTGTGATCAAATTTCCGTCTGTTACAGCGTATTCGTTCCAGTCAGCTTCCTTGGAATAGATTCCTCCGTTTTCCTTAAGCATATCTTCTACTAAGAAAGGCACAACATCGGTTAATTGAACCGCTTCTTCTTCGGAGTTTGTGAACCCGGTTACTTTTTTACCTTTTACAAGAGCGTTTCCGTCCTTCGCTTTTACATTTTTCAAAGCTGCAGGTGCATGGCATACAAATGCAATTGGTTTTCCGGCTTCGTTAAAGCTTTCAATAAGCTTAATAGATTTTTCATCATTAGACAGATCCCAAAGCGGTCCATGACCTCCAGGATAAAAGATTCCATCAAAATCTTCTTCCTTAACATCAGAAAGCTTGTGTGTATTATTGATCACTTTCTGAGCAGCTTCATCGTCTTTGAATCGTCTGGTGTCTTCCGTTTGATTATCTTCAGAATCACTGGTAGGATCAATAGGTGCCTTTCCACCTTCAGGCGTTGCAACGGTGATTTCAACACCTTTGTCTAATAGGCTATAATATGGATTAGCGAATTCTTCGATCCAGAANCCAGTNTTGTTTCCAGTATCTCCTAATTCATCGTGTGATGTAAGTACAAATAAAACTTTCATAATAATATTTTTTTGGTTTATTCTCAAGTTCCAACTTAATGTTCACNCAGAGAATTAATTAGGACAAATTTAAGTATGTGACTGGCGNTTTAAGTTGATCTAAATCAATAAGACTGGTTAAAATCTTGTTAGACATTATAAGGAATTAGCCAGCTAAAAGTTCTGAATACTGGTTTCGCTTTGAAAAATTGCGTAGTTTTTAGGAAAATTTAAGATATGGCGGTAATTACTCTTAGCATTAATGATAAAGAACATTCTTTTGATATAGATCCTAACACACCATTATTATGGGTTTTGAGAGATCACTTAAATCTTGTAGGTACCAAGTTTGGCTGCGGAATCGCTCAATGTGGCGCCTGCACTGTACATTTTAATGGCAATGCGATAAGATCGTGCCAGTTACCAATATCTTCGGCAGCAGGGAATAAGATCACTACTATTGAAGGTCTATCTGAAAACGGAGACCATCCANTGCAGAAGGCCTGGTTAGANCATGATGTTCCGCAGTGTGGATACTGCCAGGCTGGGCAGATCATGTCTGCAACTGCACTGCTGAACCGGAATCCAAATCCTACAGATTCAGAAATAGAGAATGCTATGAATGGTAATATTTGTAGATGTGGAACCTATACCCGGATCAAAGCAGCCATTAAAACCGCATCCAATTCTCAGAAAGTTTAATTATAGTCAAAGAAGATCAACATGAGTAAAATAAAAACAAGATTTGGGCGTAGATCCTTTATAAAGAGTGTTTCTATCGCGAGTGGCGGACTAATAATTGGCTTTAACTGGATGGCTTGTAAAGGCCCGGCCGAAGAAGNTAGTGAAGAANTGGCGATGCAAATGCCAGATGAATGGTTCGAGTTGAACGGCTATCTTAAAATTGGGGATAATGGTATCGTAACCATCTATTCACCAAACCCTGAAATTGGACAGAATGTAAAGACTTCCATGCCTATGATCGTGGCAGAGGAACTTGATGTAGACTGGAATAATGTAATTGTAGAGCAGGCTCCGCTTAATACTGAAATTTTCACGAGGCAACTTGCAGGTGGAAGTCAATCTATAAGACAGGGCTGGCAATCTTTAAGAACAGCTGGTGCGACTGCAAGACATATGTTGGTTGCAGCGGCAGCAAAACAATGGGAAGTCCCTCAGGAAGAAATTACGGTAAATAATGGTATCATCGANCANGCCAANTCCGGNCAGANAATNGGNTTTGGAGATATTGCAAAATCGGCAGCCTCTATTGAAGTTCCGGAGGAAGTAAACTTAAAGGAAAATACAGATTTTAAGATTATTGGTACATCCAGAAAGAACGTAGATGCGAGGAAGATCGTAACCGGACAACCTTTGTATGGACTGGACACCCAAAGAGATGGAATGCTTATCGCAATGGTGATGCAGCCGCCAGCCTTTGGAATGGAATTTAAAAATATGAATGCTGAAAANGCCAAAGGCCTACCCGGTATTACTGATATTTTTACTATCGATACCTATCCTGAAGATATGGAGAAGGAATGGAGCGATGTTGGTTCATTCTCGAAACTTGTGGTTATCGTTGGAGAAACCACCTGGCAGGTGATGCAGGCAAGAAAAGAACTGGAAGTTGAATGGGATCTAAATCCTGAACTTACCAAAGAAATCGAAATTCTGGAGAAGTCGGCTGGAATGCAGGATGCAAGCGGACTCGAAAGTAGCGATGTTCATAACTCATTAATGGTAGAAGCGGGTAGTAAAAATGCTGAAGTTGTAAGAAAAGATGGAGATCCTGAAAAAGCNTTTAAAAATGCGGCGAGAGTGATCGANAGGTCTTATACCTGCCCGTTCCTGGCGCATAATTGTATGGANCCAATGAATTTTTTCGCNAATGTTTCCAATGGGAAAGCAGAATTAATTGGTCCTATACAAACTCCGGAATATGCTGAAAAAAGNGTACAAAAGCGNCTTGGNTTGGATCTTGANAANATTGANATNCAGATGACGCGAATGGGCGGAGGCTTTGGAAGAAGACTTTACGGTCATTTTCTGGTCGAAGCAGCGGTGATTTCAGAAAAGGTGGGTGCACCTATCAAACTCGTGTATACACGTGAAGATGACATGACCAATGGTGTTTACCGGCCGGCTTATCATGTAACTTATAAGGCTGCATTAGATGCTAATAATCAATTAACTGCTTTCCATGTGAATGCGGGAGGTATACCTGAAAGTCCGCTTTTCGCCAATAGATTTCCGGCAGGAGCTATTGATAATTACCTGGCAGAAAGTTGGGTGGTCGACTCCAATATTTCTGTTGGAGCTTTTAGAGCACCAAGGTCGAATTTTATTGCCGGAGCCGAGCAATCTTTCCTCGATGAACTTGCTGAAGAAATGGGGAAGGATCCTATAGAATTCAGATTAGAAATGCTGAAAAAGGCGAAAAGTAAGCCAGTTGGTGAAAACAACGATTACGATCCGGAAAGATATGCCGGGGTTTTAAAACTGGCCAGGGATAAATCAGGCTGGAATTCGAATTCAACGATGGCCAGAGGGGTTTCGGCCTATTACTGTCATAATTCTTATGTTGCCCAGATCCTCGATATGACCGTTGAAAATAA
>FUFK010040196.1_pt1 | contig 17004 bp, 14 predicted proteins | sample 1021851 | NCBI WGS metagenome assembly FUFK01 (sample SAMEA51879418, study PRJEB19060) | metagenome | reverse complement strand
GACCTTGGGGTCGGTGCCCGCTTCGGAGACGACCACGCCGCCATAGCTGTGGCCGACTAGGATCACCTTGCCCTCGGCGGCAGCGATCGCACGCCGGGTGACCGCGACGTCATCCTCGAGCGACAGGGTCGGGTTCTGGACGATGGTGACCTTGTAGCCGTCCTTCTTGAGGATCTTGTAGACGTCCATCCAGCCCGAGCCATCGACGAAGCCGCCATGGACGAGGACCACCGACTTGACCGGCTCGCCGGTCTTGTCCTGGGCGATGGCGGGGGCCGCACCGAGGGCGAGCGAGGCAGCGGCGGCGAGAAGCTTGTTCGACTTGGTCATGATCAGTCTCCTTCCTTAATTTGCTGCGATATCATTTATCGCAATAAATGTTTACTACTCTTCACATCGCGGCCTTGTCCAGCAGAAATTTATCGCGATATGTATTTTTGTGATAAGAGATTGATTCGGAAGTGAGGATTTGATGACCCAGACCACCAGCGAACCGCTGCCGCTCGATGCGCAGCTCTGTTTTTCGCTCTATTCGACCACGATCGCGATCAACCGGCTCTATAAGCCGATGCTCGATTCGCTCGGCGTGACCTATCCGCAATATCTGGTGCTGAGCACCTTGTGGGAGAAGGACGGCCAGACGATCTCCGCGATCGCCGACCGGCTCGCGCTCGAGCCGAGCACGATCACTCCGTTGATGAAGCGGCTCGAGGCGGCCGGCTTCGTCTCGCGCCAGCGCAACCCCGTCGACGAACGCCAGGTGCAGGTCTTCATGACCGCCAAGGGCAAGGGGCTGCGCCGCGAGGCTTCGTGCCTCACCGATGCGCTGCTCGAAAACTCCGGGCTGAAGGTGGAGGAGATGATCGCGCTCAACGATCAGGTGCAGCGTTTGCGCGGTGCGCTGGGAGGAAAATCGTAAGCAGCTGCCGTGGCATTCAGCCAAGTGCCGGATCGATCTCCGAGCATATGCGGGCGACAAGCCCGATCCCGAGCAAACCGGCGCCATCTCAGAATGCAAGCTACATGCGAACCGGCGCTGGGTATTGGAAGCGGCAATGACCGCGAAGTAAGGCTTCAGATTGCACGCGACAGCTTTGCGCCTCGTCGCGGTCCCTTGAGCCAGACGGTTCAAGCTGGAAGACTGCCGCCAGTTCAGCCCGGCTGTAAACGCCCGTATTCATCCTCGTCCGCCGTGTCATCGATGATAGCCTCTGTGTGCATCAGACGGCGGTTCGCTGTTCGACATGGTGTCAACCGCAGCCTTCTGGTGAAGGAGAGCCCACATGACGACCCTGATTCCGGCGCAAACCGAGAAGAGTACTCGATCCGAGAGTATCGAGGCGGAACTCACCGCACTTGGGGCAAGGCTTCGTATCATCAGCAGCATTGAACGAGGATACGGGGTGGTTCCCGTACTCGAAGCTGGTGCGGTTCTGCTCCAACCCGGAGAGGTTGCGGTCTACAAGGAGGAGCGCCCCTACGAACTGATGGCGGGTTTGTATTGCCTCGAGCGCCAACGCCCTGTTGCGGACTCCCGTTTGCCCGACAGCCCGCGCTTGATTTCGCGTGAGGTCGTTTATGCCAGACCTTACTCCGGACCTGGCAAGGTAGAGACCGGCAGCGCGTGGGAATATGTCGCGCTCCATTCTCAGGTGGTGAACGGTGCTCGGCGGTATGCGCCGCCGGAGGGCCCGATCTATCTTTGGGCGCTCAACACGCTGCTGTTAGGGCCGGTGGTCGGCATCTATGCGCCGGTCGCCTTCGCGGGGGAGTGTTGATCATGGGGCCGCTCCCTCTTCATGTCGCCGCCAGCGGCGAGCCGATTCCTGCGCTGCATGGCCATCGTTCCGAAGGGCCCGATATGCGCCACGTCCCGTCCATCCCTAACATGCTCGACGAACTCGAGCACTTTGTGCGCGACGAGGACGTAGTTGGATACACAGAGCGGTTTCGCGCGCTGCTCGACACGATCGGCGTCAACGTGTCGGTCGCTATCGAGCGCGACGGTACCGAATGCCTGATGGTCGGCAGCCGGTGCGATTCTCAAATTCGCCATCGGTCGCGCTGGATACATTTTCTCTTCGAACATTTCGATCGAGATGAGCAGCGACGAAGCTATTTGATTCGTCAGTTACGCAGGGAAGGCTGGTTCACGGACGATCGCCCATCCAATCCGCGCCAAACGACGGCCGCTATCCGTGATTTCCTGAAATTTGAAGGACGTATCCTGCTCGATCGGCAGGGCCATCTTGGCGAAGGGGGCGGCATTCCTCGCGCGATGCTGGAAGGAAACGCGGATGAAGTAGCAGCATGCAGGCAGGCGTGCCGTGCCTATTTCGACATTCGCCGACGTTGGAGTGCGGATCGACAGATCGAGCGTGTGGTTCGCATGCTGGGTCGTCGGATCGACAATGGCTGGATCGTTTTGGAGGCGCAGGCATGAGCAGGCAACTCTCCGGTCCGCGTGCTCGCTGATTGCTCGATGATAAGGGCGATCAATCGCTCCAGATTGATCGCCCTATTTCAATCGTTGGCGCCGTTATGCGCCTAGTCGCGGTCGTTCAGGAAACCATCCGTAGTGCTGGAAATGCTAAACGGGGTCGTTGATTGAAGCGGTGCGATGCCGAAGTGGCTCTTTAGGACAACCGTCCAAAGTACCATAAGCCATTGCTCGGTTTTTGCTCGCCTTGCTCGCAACCGCTAGGCTTCTGGTCTTGCGTTGCAGGAACCGAAACTGTGGGGAGCAGGACTATATGGAAGTGACCACACATGCTTGGCGGTTCGAACGCGTCGATCCGACCGGCAAGCGTGAGGCTGTGGATCGTCCGCTCGCCCGCGAAGTGCCGGTCGCGCTCGAATTCAACGGTATCGGCTATGCCACCCTCATGGCGACGCCGGCGGATCTGGAAGACCTAGCCCGCGGCTTCGCGCTGAGCGAGCGCCTGATCGATCGCGCCGGCGATATTGACGATGTGGAAATCCATCCGGTCGAAGCCGGTTTCATCGTCCGCGCTTCGCTTGCCGCACACTTGTCCGATCGCGTCTTCGAACGGGTACGCCACCGCACGACGGATTCGTCCTGTGGCCTTTGCGGAATCGAGAATATCGAACAGGTGATGCGACCACTGCCGCAGATCGCACAGCGCTGGAACGGATCGTCCGATGCGATCTTCACGGCAGCGGCGCTGCTCGATGGGCATCAGCCGCTCAACCGGGCCACGGGAAGCGTACACGCAGCGGCGCGGTGCGCGTCCGATGGCACGATCCTCGCGGTGCGGGAGGATGTCGGCCGACACAATGCCTTCGACAAGCTCATCGGAGCGATGCTGCGCGAGGGCGCGGAATGGGATGGCGGGTTTGCGCTGTTGTCATCGCGCTGCTCATACGAGCTGGTCGAGAAGGCCGCGATCTCCGGTTGTCCACTGCTGGCGACGATCTCCGCACCGACCGATCTCGCGCTCCAACGGGCACAGCAAGCGGGCCTGGCGCTGTACGTGCTGGTCCGCCCCGACGCCCTGCTGGCGGTCCGCGCATGATCCTCGGCGCGATCCTTGCCGGAGGCCAGGCCTCACGCTTTGGGAGCGACAAGGCGATGGCGGTGCTCGATGGACGCACGCTGATCGATCATGTTGCCCTCGCATTGTCGCGAGAGGTCGATGGCGCGATCGTCTGCGGACGGGCTTATTCGGGCCTGATCAACGTGCCGGACCGGCCCCACTCTTCTTTAGGCCCCCTTGGCGGCATCAACGCGGCACTCCGTTACGCCGCGGACAATGGCTTCGCAAAAGTGCTGACGGCGCCCTGTGATACGCCGCGCATCAGCAAAGACTTGCTTACCGCCCTGCTTGCCGCGCAGGCACCTGTTTATTTGTCGTCCCTCCCCGTGCTGGGGTGCTGGCCGAGCGCGCTGGCTGACCAGCTCGACGCCTATCTAGACCAAGCCACCAATCTTTCGATCCGGCGCTGGGCGCACACCATCGGCGCGACCCTGCTGGACCACGCGCCGCCACTGAATATCAACGCGCGCGAAGACCTGGACTTGCTGGCCGGTGGCGACTGATGCAGCGCCTGGCAGTTGCCTAGCCGCCGCATAGCCTGGTCAGCACGCGGCGCGACGGCGCGAAGAACACGGTACCCGTCTTCGCCGTCGAGAAATCGAGCAGGCGGTCGTAGCTACCCGGCGGATCGCCGACGAACATTCGTTCCAGCATCTTCTCGATCACCCACAGGCGCCGGGAATAGCCGATGAAGTAGGTACCGAACTCGCCGCGTCCGGGGCTGCCGAACGGCATGTTGTCGCGCAGGATGTCGAGCTCCTCGCCATTCTCGTCCTCGATCGTCGCGAGCGACTTGTGCGACTTGCGCGGGGCGTCGTCATCGTCGATCTCGAGATTGTCGATCTTGGTACGGCCGACGATCGCTTCCTGTTCGCCCGTCGGCACCGCATTCCATGCGGCAAGGTCGTGCAGATACTTCTGCACAACGACATAGCTGCCCCCCGCGAAATCGGGATCTTCCTCCCCGACCAATGCGGCGGTCGGGATATCGTGGCCGGCGGGATTGGCGGTGCCGTCGACGAAGCCGAGCAGATCGCGCGCGTCGAAATAGCGGAATCCCGATACCTCATCGACGACGCGTACGGCATCGCCCAGCGCCGCGAGCAGCAGCCGTTCGAACTCAAAGCACAGATCAGCCCGTTCGGCGCGGATGTGGAACAGGATGTCGCCCGGGGTCGCTGGCGCCGCATGCACCGGGCCTTGCACCGGCTTGAACGGATGGAGCTCGGCGGGCAGCGATGAGGCGCCGAGCCGCTTCCACAGGTTGTGGCCGATACCGACGATGCAGGACAAACGCCCGGAAAGATCGCGGAATCCGACCGTCTTGATCAGGTCTTCAATCGCCGCGAGCTGACCGCGCACCTTTGCCAGCGCAGCCTCGCCAGCTTCCACCTCGACCACCAGGAACACCGCCGAACTCGACAGCGGGGCCGCGATACTCTGGGCATCGATCGGAACGCGCTCCCAGGTCTGCCCGGTCATGCCGCGCGGATCTCCGCTCCCCTGTTCGTGCGGTTCCACTGCATGCCCCCTCCCCTTCACGGTCATCCCGCCAGCACCCTGACCGGGATCGATTTGGCGGCGGGGGTGCCGCTAGTCCGGTCGTAATAATCCAATGGCAGCAGTGGGTTGAGTTCAGGATAATAGCCCGCAACTGCTCCGCGAGCCATCGGATAGTCGATCACGGTCAGACCCCCGACCCGGCGCTCCACGCCGTCGCGCGCGATCGTTTCCACCGCGACGGTCGCGCCCGCCGCCAGCCCGCGTTCGGCGCGATCCTCGGCGTTCATGAACAGGACCATCCGGTCATTGTACACGCCGCGATAGCGATCATTATAGCTGTAGATCGTGGTGTTGAACTGATCGTGAGAGCGCACCGTCGCCAGCCGCAGCATCGCAGGATCGTCGACGATGTCGTTCACCTCCAGTCCGGGGAGCGGCAGGAAGTTGGCCTTGCCGTTTGGCGTGTTCCACACGCGGCGGCGCGGCGGCACGTCGAGGTGGAAGCCGGTGGGGTTCGCGATCCGCGCCGAGAACTCGGTATAGATCGCGGGATAGACCTCGGCGATCTTGTCGCGGATCAGGCCATAGTCCTCGATATAGCGCGCCCAGGACACCTTGCTTTCGGGCAGGGTGGCCATCGCCATGCGGCAGACGATCTCGACCTCGGGTATGAGGTCGGCGCTGGCGGGGGTCAGCACGCCGCGCGATGCGGTGACGTTGGACATCGCATCCTCGATCGTGACGAACTGTTCGCCCGCCGCCGTCTCGATCCGCTCCGAACGCGCGACCACGGGCAGCAACAGCGCCTCTTTGCCGTGGATCAGATGCCCGCGATTGAGCTTGGTGGTGATCGCGACGGTCAGGTTCAGCTTCCGCATCGCGGCATAGGAGCGATCGGTGTCGGGGATCGCGCGGACGAAATTGCCACCCATCCCGATGAACACCTTCGCGCTGCCTTTCTCCATGGCTTCCACCGCCTCGACGGCATGGTGGCCGTGCGCACGCGGCGGCTCGAACCCGAACACGTCGCGGACGCGGTCGAGATAGGCCTGAGACGGTTTCTCCTCGATGCCGACGGTGCGGTCGCCCTGCACGTTGGAATGGCCGCGGATCGGCGCGATGCCGGCGCCCGGCTTGCCGAAATTGCCGCGCAGCAGAAGGAGGTTGGCGATCTGCTGAACCAACCGCGAACCCTGCTGATGTTGGGTAATGCCCATGCCGTAGCAGATGATCGTCGCGTTCGATCGCACATAGATTTCAGCGCAGCGCCGGATCTGTGCCTCGTCGATGCCGGAAACGTGGACAATATCCGCCCATTCGATCCCCTCGATCTCGGCGCGGATCGCTTCGATCCCGGCGGTGTGGTCGCGCAGAAAGTCGTGGTCGAGCACGTTTTCGCCCGCGGCGTCGCGCTCGAAGATCGCCTTCATCATGCCCTTGATGAGCGCGAGGTCGCCGCCGATGCGGATATGGACGAACTCGCTGGCGATCGGCGTCGAGCCGAACGTCGCCATCTGCACCACGTCCTGCGGTTCGGTGAAGCGGATCAGGGAGCGTTCGGGCATGGGGTTGACCGCGACGATCGGCACGCCGCGCTTCCGCGCCTCGACCAGGTTAGTCATCATCCGGGGCGAATTGGTGCCGGGGTTCTGCCCGATGACGAAGATCGCCTCGGCATGCTCGAAATCGTCCAGCACCACGGTGCCCTTGCCGATACCGATCGAGGGCGGAAGGCCGCGGCTGGTGGGCTCGTGGCACATGTTCGAGCAATCGGGGAAGTTGTTGGTCCCGAACTCGCGGACGAAGATCGAATAGAGAAATGCCGCTTCGTTGGGCGTACGGCCCGAAGTGTAGAACTCCGCCTCATCCGGGCTGTCCAGCGCGCGCAGATGGCGCCCGATGGTGGCGAAGGCGTCATCCCAGCCGATCGGCACATATTTGTCGCTGGCCACATTATAGCGCATCGGCTCGGTCAGGCGGCCCTGCATCTCCAGCCAGTAGTCCGACTGTTCGTTCAACGCGGTGACCGTGTGCTGTGCGAAAAAGTCCCGCGTCACGCGGAACTTGGTCGCCTCGTGCGCGAGAGCCTTGACGCCGTTCTCACAGAATTCGAGCTTCTTCGTGCAATCAGCATCCGGGAAAGCGCAGCTGGGGCATTTGAAGCCGCCGGGCTGATTCATCGACAGCAGCGCTCGGGATCCCTTGTTGACGACGCTCTGCTCGATCAGCACCTTCGCTGTTGCAGCTGCGGCGCCCCAGCCGCCCGCCGGGTGATGATATGGCGAATATCTTGGTTTGCCGTCCGCCATGACTCGATCTCCGAAAACACGTTCATCGTTGCATCAATCGCCGACAGCAGCAATCCGAGCCACGTAGATCAACACAGGACGTTCAAGCGGTTGACGAAGCCTCTTGAGGCCCTCGCCCATGGTACGGGGAACTCGGTCTATCCGCAGCGCGATATCGGCTTTGTCCAGTTTCAGACTGAACGCTGACAGAGCAAACGGCCGATTAGCCGCTAGGCGGCTCCCAGCGAAACCTGTTGGTCGGCAATGCGCCCTCCAACCGGACGTCGAACGCTACCGCCGAGATTTCTAAAAGCGGCCGCTCGTTCCGCAGAGCATTCGACGACAGCAATTAGTGGCTTACTGCCCGTTCGCCTGTAGCGTCTGCGGTTGGCGCTTGGCAGGCGGTGATCGCCAATACATGCTGTACCATCCGCCAGCTGTAATTCTTTGCAGCGATGGCGCAGAGAAAATACGTGGCCAACGGAGACGCACCGTACACCGCGGAGCGCTCGGCATTGTTGGTGATCACAAAAGCAAAGATTGGCAGCGGGACGGCGAGAAGGAGCGTGATCGTTCCAATATCTCTCGCGGCAAGATACCGGCGATGTGCATCGCACACCCCCACATCATCGCGAAGCGGCTTATAGATTCTATAGAACAAAGCGTTTTGATCCACCGGGTCTGTCGGAAGAGGTCCCGATAACGTGCTGAGCGCCTTCATATCCACGTGACTGGATTTAGGCCCGACCTCGGTGAATGCCCGGCACCCGGGAAGCGGATGCCGAGCACGCAAATGGATCAAACGGTCTCGCAGATCGGACGGTATTAGACCAAGCAGCAAAAGCGACGCGATGACAATCAAGCCGAACGATGCCGAGCCTGGCAACGCCATTGCTTCCAGCTTATTCACCAGTTCGGCAGCCGTGGACGACAGGACCTTCCGAGGCTCGAGTGCGATCCAAGCAAAAGCCGCAATGTGGGCGATCATAGTAGCCCGGATTAACCAAGCATTCTGTTCCTTCAAGGTTTTGCCTTCGGACATCGGATCAAGCGCCTCGAGCAATTAGCGCGTGAAAGCGCTTGGGAGTGACAATTAACAGAACCGAAGGCGGGGCACGCCCCAGGGCCAGTTCTGCCGCAGTATCCCAGTCTGTCTTAGACGGGCCCTGATCGGCCAGGTGGCTATGCCAGGTGCCCACATCGAACAGAGTCTGCCCACTTTTGAGATGGCGCTCTTCGATGCTGCGGTGAAGCCCTTGGGTTCCAAGAACGAACATGCCGGCTGACCGGGTACTGTCTGCCGGTGCGTCCAGCAGATCCACAACCGTAACAGTTTTCAGGCGTTCGCTGCTCAATCCGATCATCAGGCCGCCCGTCTCAACGCCTGGGTATCGACGCGCTTCATCTCTAATCTGTTTTGCGACGCGAGCGGAGATACGAAGTTCCCAGCCGCCACTGCCGCCGATCGACACGGTTTCGAACGGTGGTACCGTTTGCCGCGTCCACCGCATTGAGGAGCTCTCGGCATCAGAGGTTCCAAGCACGATCGTCCCGTCGGGAGCCGCCTCATCGGTGGCGCGGTTAATCTCTTTTGCGATGCCCGCGGTCATCATCGAAAGCTGCGCATCGTCTATGGTCATGGTGAGCGAACCGCATCCCTGACCGATCTGCACTTCGGCCAGACCCGACCCGGGATCGAACAAAAGCGCCGCGACTTCCGGATTCTCAAGCGTGGCGTACAATTCCGCCATGAGATCGCCGTGGTTGGGGTTGTGATCCTTGCCGTCGGCAAGCAGATAGCCAACGCGCCCTCTGCCAAAGAGAGCGGCTTCGAAAAGTCTGATCCGATCCCGGGGTTTCATCGCGTGGATCAGCGCCTCGCGCACTGAGAGTGACGCCGTTGCGTTGATCACGGCCTTTGTGCCAGCAGGGATTATGCTCGCGCGCCGCGCTGGGTCCCGAAGGCCGAATGCGATGTCGCCTGTAAAAGTGCTGGGCGCTTGCTGAAGGGCTCGTAGCTCGTTGGCCAAGGCTTCCGATTTGTCAGAGCCGATATGCTCTCCACCCATCGCATGGCGTGCCATGTTATGTGGGCGCAGCCAACTTGCATCGCTTATGGCCGAGACAGATTGGCCAGCGCGCGCAGCATGCATCGCGAGTTTCGAGCCGACACTGCCGGCGCCGAGTACCGCAACGCTCGGGCGTTCAGGGACTCCCGACAGGGTGCGAAGAAGGCCAGGGGTCAACGTCTGATAGTGAATGGCAGGCGCCACTGGCTCGCTATCACCCTCGGGGAATAGGGATGTCCGTCCCGGGAAGGGGCGTATCTCGACAACATACGGCAGCAACTCGATCGCCGAGGTTGAGCCAGTGAGCGTAAATGGCCGACGAACGCACAAGACCACGCCAACCGGTATCGGGGCCGGCAGATGAAAGCCGGCGAAACAGCGCTCAAGGTTGGCGAGAAAGAGCTCTAGGCCGCGTTCGCATCCAAAGTCCTTCGCGCGGCGGCGAAGGTCGCCCAGCGTCGTGACATCTTCCGGAAGATAGCGGTCGCTAATCTGATCGCCGCCTCTGGCCGGCTTGTCGGGGGCTATGATGCCGACCACGGTCGAGCCTTTTGTGACGTCACGGACCTCAGGCGACACCAGAAAGAGGGTATTGTCGGTACGGCTTAGCGGAACGGCAGACCCATCGCTGGTTATCCATGTGGTCGCGCCGGCGTTCAGGGCCGACGCATGACCACCCCGGCGGACAAACTCAGCCTTCCACGTTCGGAACCCTCCAGATTTCGGCGCTGCGGTTCGCGCGGTCTCTGCGTCAAGCATCAGCACATCGGACAAGCCGCGACGCATCATCGGCTCCCAGCCTTGGCGAGGATCAATCAGATGATCGATGGCTGCCTTTCGAAGCCACACAGCCGCTTGCTCGACCAAGTGGAAGATGCCGTACTCGACGAGTCCAAACTGCAGGAAAAACTCATCTTGGTCGCCCTCGACCAGGCAGGGCCGGGGTGGCGCTTCGGGGGCAGTGGGCAGAAGGTGCGCGAAGGTTCGAGGAAAGTCGTCCCGCAGATGCACGCGCGGAGAGCGCCAGGGATACCCCGCCGGGATGATGAAGGTTACGGGCTCAACGACACGAACGCCCGTGCTGCTAACGCCGTCGTCCTTCGCGTCCAGCGGCATTTCAACGCGAATATCGAGACGAACACCAGCCTCAGGCAATACGGCCCCGTCAACGCACTCCGGGTGACTCATTGCCACCCGGAGGATGTGTTTGGCGGCCATGTCGTCAGTATCGTTGCTCACCGCCTAGCTGCCATGCGGTCGTGCTTGCGCCGCCGTTGCGCCGATACCCAGCGCGGTCGCCGCGGCCTTGGCAGCATTCTTCACGACCTTGATAATCCCGCTCGAGACGATGTCGTACTTGAGAGGCTGGCTCTCATCGTCCCAGACATCGGTCACGCAAACGAAGCGGTCCTTCTTGTCATCAACGATTGAGATGTATTCGCGCTTTGCGCGATCGCTAGGAGGGTCAGCGTCTTCCGGGTCGATATGCTCGCAGCTTGCGACGATGACGGCGCCCTTGCGGGTCTGAGAAAGGGCGTTGCGAGCGCCTTCGCAAACTTCCGCCTCTTCACCGTAGGTCGAGTAGCTGTAGTAGCTGAGGCTGTGCCAAGAGCAGTGATGGGGCGCCTGCAGAACGTCGTACGTCAGCCAGTCCGCGTTATACGCGCCATGCTTGTCCCAGAGACGTTCCCAGATGGCGACCTCCGCATCTCCGCCGGTGAGGAAGCGGCACTTATCCGCATATCCCGCGCCGCGAATTGAGAAACGAAGGATTACGGATGAACGGTTCTTCGCCAGAAGCGCGTCCAAATCCTCGTCGTCGCCCTGCGGAAGCGGCGCGAGCAGACGGGCCTCGAACGCGCCCGCGGCGACCCGATTGAGCGCGTTGACCACGCCCTCAGCCTTGATCACGATCCCGAGAATATCGTCGGTCTTGCCGTCGATGTCCTCACCCATGATCTGAATGCGATTTCCTTCGATGCCAGGCGAACGCGTTTCGCGATAGAGGGCGACCCGGCGGCGCGCCTCCTTGGCCCACGCCTTCGCATCGGGGCAGAGGACGTGGCGCGACGAAGCCCGGCGGAAGACAATCGGCGACGACCAGATCTCGCGGATCAAGATCTTGTCGTCCTCCTCGTCCCACTCATCAGGAGGGCCAAGGTGAAAATGGCGCTCGAGTCCGCCGATATGATCCTTGTCCGGATGGCTCAGCAAGAAGCCGTCGACAAAAAGCCGGCCCTTTTCGTCGCGGGTCAACCTCGCGCGCAGCATCGCCATCACATCGGGCGTATCGTCCTCCGGATCATCGGCCGCCTTCCGAACATGCAGGTCGATAAGCAGCTTCTGCTCATTGTCGAGTTCCAACAGCGTCATATCGCCGTTGCAGACCGGAAAAAAGGTAAGCGATGCGGTCATTTGAGTCCCTTTCATTCTTTTCAGACCCGGCCGCATCCCCTCCATTGCGATCGTGTTAACTTTACCGATAGATTAAGTTCTGGAAAAAATCAACGTGTGGGCGCGCCCAAAAAAGGTGCTAGACGAAGTCCAACTTAATGAATAACTTAAGCTCTGAGGTGGAACCTTGGATCCAGCCGGTCGGACAGCTAGCGAGCATTTGGCGATGCGCTTCGAAGGCGCTCGGCGACGAATCGCTATGCGCGAGTCAGACTGGCAGGCTCTTCAGACGCAAATTTCTCTTGCGGTGTTTCTCAGATTGCGGGCCGCGTTTCGGCGTTTTTGTGAAGGATGCGATAATCTCCCGACCCAGGTGTTTTGCCGGGTGGATGGCGATCCTCATGGCCGACTTGAGCAGTTCATCGCCGATGGCGTCCAAGTGATCGGACGACGCGGCACCGACGAGACCCTTCAGACTTTCTTCACTACCGAGGTGCGGATCGCTGCACGTCTGCCGCTGGTTGAGCCAGCTGCGCCGGCGCAGGCGATGTTACCGCTTGTTACCGTATTGCAGCAGAAAGGAACGGAGCGATGACCAAAATGACGCAGGGGAGCGCCGCTACATGCGATGCTGAGACCTTCGCCGTGGAAGCCGCGGAGGCCGATTTCACGCTGGCGGTGCAGTGCGAGATTCAGAGGCTGCTGAATGACAAGGGTTTACGCGCACGCGACTTGGCGAGGCGCCTTAACGTGACCGAGGCACGCGTCAGTCAGATGTTTGGTGATCAGGCCAAAAACCTCACCATCAAGACAATAGCGCGAATATATTATCACCTCGGCGAGACGGCTCACATCACATCCTTGCGCGAGTTTGAATCCCTCACCTCGGCGCATGTCGAACACGGTGACGATCGTTGGACTGTGAGCGGGCTTGTGCACGATGTCGAGGTCCCATCCAATATCACGATCGACGGCCCACATGGCGAAGGCGCGAGCGTTGCTGGGCGCTTCCTAGACAGTTGGGTGCGCGCCGAAAGCGCAGAGGAGATCAAGCCTCGTCGTTTCGCTACTGTCCGCTAGGAGCTACTGACTTGGCTCAAGATCCACACAAGATGGACGCGCAAACCTACAACAGCATTGTCGCAAGGGCGAACCTGCGAAGCATTAGGCTTACAACAAATCGGTTTGATATGAAGCCAGAGGCGCTCGATCTAGATCCCGATGCCTGGCGAAATAATATCAGCGCGACTATGGTTCAAAGCTATCTAGAGCCAGAATCCGGGTCGCTGTACGGAATCCTATCATATGAGGTCGTATGCCGTCAGGGCCGGAAGCGCATCTTGTCGGTTAGCGCTACCTATTTCGTGAGCTATAAGATTCAGGGCGAATGCGACCAGGCCGCGGGCGAGCTTTTTGTGGAACGGGTCGGGAAGGTAGCAGCGTATCCGTATTTCCGGACGTTGGTTGCGTCTCTAACCTCTCAAGCCGGTCTAATGATGCGGCCGCTGCCGGTACTGAGTTTCGCACCTCGCTCGGTAGATTCGGCAGCAAACCTCGAACAGTCTAGACTGGTGATTGGAACGTTGGAGGCGCGGGCATTGCCCTCGGAGCAAGCAAGCTAAGCGCTACCCAATAAATGGGCCACGCATTGATGGGCATCGTCGCTCTGAAAGGCCGCGCATCCTCCGGGAACGTTCAACCAAGACAGGCGGGTCCCATGCAAATCGTCCGTGTGCCGACCGTCGCGGCCTCAGCGACTGCGGCGTGTCGCCCACCAACGGCAGCTCCAGTGCGCCAGTCGACTGAAAGCCGCCAGACCGAAAGCGGCCCATGAATTGCCGGTCGGCTCTCGCCAAGGTCGGTCAGGCGGTTAGGCGTCCTCATTGTCGCCGTTCGCGCCCGCCATCATCCGTCGCCGAAGCCGCAATTCGATGATTCGGCTGAAGCATTGAGAAATGGCAACCGCTAGGGAAGTTCTCCTAATTTCCAGCCCAACGGGTCGCGGCGATCGGATCGCCGATCAGTTATGAGGAATCGTTCACCCGTACCCCAACCGGCCAACCGGCCCGCCCGGTGATTACGGCAGCCTATCGATCATCGTCGAGCCAAGGGCATCGGGATGCGCCGCGACAGCGGCCGCGATGGCTGGTTTCTGAAGGACTGGCCATGGAGGCGGCTGACGGCACGACGCTCGGTCCGGGCTCGATCGGCACGCCGTTTCGGCAGCCGCGAGTTCCGCGCGCGCTTGCGCGTTTCGCTATTGTGCTCGCGAAGGCAGTGTGGGAGCGATGGCTTCGGGCGGGAATTCCGCGAGAGCGTTTCGGTGCATGGCGAGCGGTTCAGGTAGCTGGAGGGGCTGCCATGCTCGTCGAGGCACGTGCGTTGGGTTCTCGCGCCAGAAAGAGGGGGCGGCGAACATGCCAGCGGATCGTTCGGAGCGTGCCGTTTGGGTCTGGCTGATCGAAGCCTTCTCGATCGGGACTGCCGCCAGCTTTCTCGCCGCTTCGGCGTTGCTGTGGCTCGTCTTCTCGACCTGGAACCTCGATTTCTTCAGCCTGGCGACGCCGGGCGACGTGCTGATGAGCGGCCTGTCTGCGGCGCTCCGGCTCCTGCCCTTCGCGTTGCTGGCATGGGCCTATTGGCGCTACGAGGTTCTGGGCACGCGACGAAACCTCCTCATCCTCGCCATAGCCCTGCTCGCCTTGTATCTGGCGCGGGAGTTCGTCCGACAGCGCTACATCGACACGTATATCGGTGCCGAAAAGAGCGCGTTCTTCGAATGGTATTTCACCCTGCACATGTCGCTGCCGGGGACTTGGGTGGTGCTTGCTGCGGCAGCGGCCATTGCTGCCGGTACGGTCGTCAGGCTCGCGCGCGGAAGCAGCCAGCGCGCTCGCAAATGGATTGCCTTCGGGCTTGCGGCATGCGCTGTGGTCACCATCGGTGGGCTGGTGGGGCAACTGAAGAGAACCGGCTTCGAACCTGCGGGCATCAGCGTCCGGCATCATCAGGACGATTGCGTTTTCAGCTTCATCCTGTGGATCGGCGAGCGCTTCACGGTCTTCCGATGCACGCCTGACGAGATCAGGGTCGTCCGGTCGGAGGGGCTGTCGCTGTCGGCGCGCGGCCCCCGCCCGCAACGCGGCTGGGCTTACCAGAAGACCGAACGCGACTATCGCCGGGAGTATCGGCAGGAGCGTAGGGAAGCGCTTCGCGAGCGGCGGATCCGCGAATGGCGGCTGGACGAGGAGCGCAAGCAAAACGCCCTTGGAAACGAGCAATTTTTCATCGCCGACCCCGAAGGTGTGGGCAATCAGGCGGTCGTCTCGCCNAGCAAGTGACGCCCGGTATTGTCATGCGTGCGCATCGAGATTGCCGGGGCGGCAGCTTTTGCAGGCTCGCTTCCTCAAAGCGGACGGACCGCTAGCGGCCCAAAAGCCGTCAGGCAGCAACGCGCCCGGGACGCCGAACTCAAGGTGGCATTTGATAATTAAGTGAAAAGCTTGAGGAAAGCTGCGCCGGATCTTCCGCTATCGTCGTTCTATCGCGCTTAGCGTATTACGTTCCGCCGCGGACTTTCTGTACCGACATCTCATGCAAGTGACGTAGCCAGGGCGACTTTTGCTCGCGGTAAAGAGATGGCCGCGCCCGGACACGCATCTCAGGAATTTCAGGAGCTTCATCATCTCGTCTCGCATCAAGCCCTTGAGTCGCTCCGTGTCATTATACCATTGCGATGTTGCAAGCTGAACGTGACGATCTGGCCGTTGCGCGGGGTAGATAGGTTCAAATCCACCGGCACGGCTATAGGGCTGAATTGCCCAGACGGAGGCAACGGCAACTAAGAGCCGGTCGACCGGAAATTTTGAAATTCAGCTAGACGCCAAGCGAACTGAACAGGCGCGCTGAATGAGATCCCGGAGAACCCCTACCCGCTCGATCAGCCAATCGAGTTCCTCGGGTGTGATCTTGTAGTGCGGCGAATAGCGCGCATCGACATAGGCGCGTCGAAGGAGCTCGAAGCAGCGCTGACTGAAACGACTGTCGCGTGGCCACGCGGCCGCGAGGCTGCCCTCGAGTTCCTCACACAGATTGCGAAGGAAATTGAGCTTGTGTGACTTGGGGCTGTAGAGCCGATGCACAAGCAGGAAGCAGTGATAGAGGCGCTCGGCAGCTTGGTGCAGATTGAAAGCCGCCTCGTTATGATTGCCGCGCTTCAATAGAAATTCGGCGGACGCGAGGAAAGCCTCCGCACTCGGAAACCACTTGTCGAAATAGCCCTGTGCCTCCGTCCGAGCAGCTTCTTCCGATAGTGGCTCTGGCGTTGCGAACGGATGGTCCGGCGCTTCGTAGAGCGCGATCCCGTCGCGCACGATGTCGGTGAAGAAATAGCGGCCATGCTTGAGCTGCTTGTTCACGTCGGTGAGGCTGTGAACGATGAAGCTCGCCTGGGTCGCCAACCGCTTGGTCACGACATAGTCGCGCACGAGACGGTCCTCAGCCGCAGTCCAGTAGTCTGCGACGTCGGCGAGCTCGTCATGGTTGACGACGACCAGCAGATCATAATCGGAGAATCGCGACGATCCTCACGATCGCCTTGGGTGAGCTGAATGACGAGCTTGGCGACGATATCGAATTCTTGGAGCCGGGCACGTTGATCGGTGCATTCACGCGTGTGGTGAAGGACTTGAACAGCCATGTCGCGAACCGCGATCTCTTCGCCGAAACCTGGCTCAGGGAGAACAGTTCAAAGGTGGATGGCGCACGACATTCCAGCAAGCCTCGCTGGCGCCTCAAATCCTGAAAGTTGGATTTTCAACGGCTGATTGGCCGTTGGCTAGGACCGAATTCCGCATTGCGCAGAGGCCGCTTTAGCGGCTTGGGCGAGATCACCAGCTGATTCCCTGCTCCGCAAAGAGCCCAACGATTTTGTAGGGCACAGTGTGGGGAGGCAATATCCTTGCTAGGTTTTTCCGTGGAAAATCAGCGCCTTACACGGCGGACTGGTGGAGCTGAGGGGAATCGAACCCCTGACCTCTGCAGTGCGATTGCAGCGCTCTCCCATCTGAGCTACAGCCCCGCTCCACCCCGGCATTGCCGGAAGGCGGTCGCTCTAGCTTCACTCCCGCATCGATGCAACGGCCCTTGTGCGCTTTTTGCCGCGTACGTTCCGGCCTGCGAGCAGCCCCGCAA
>FUFK010051515.1_pt1 | contig 17006 bp, 20 predicted proteins | sample 1021851 | NCBI WGS metagenome assembly FUFK01 (sample SAMEA51879418, study PRJEB19060) | metagenome | reverse complement strand
TGCTGCAGGTTCTGCTGTAGGTAGTTTAATAGGAACATTAGGTAGTGCTTACATTATGTCAAGTATATGTTGGGTAGCAAGAGAAATATATGGCAAAGATGATTCTCGTTGGGTTGTATTTCGTATGTGGTTAAAGTTTAAAGCACCGAAGTGGTTTAAAAAGTTATACGAAAAGTATGGTGAATCTTATGCTAAATTTATAAGTAACAAACCAATGTTTAAATATGTAACCAAAAAACTTATGAATATGGTAATAAAGAACGAAAGGTTGGTGTCTTATGCCTGAAACAAATCCTGCTATTAGACTATACAGAAATTTACAAGTAGAAGAGGGTGAAGACATAGATGTTAAAGCCACTCGTGGACTATTAGCTCGTAGTCAATCTAATAAAGCTAGAGAAGAAGCAGGGGTAAATAACCCATCAGAGCGTGTAGCTAAACACGTATCTATATTACGTAGAAAAAGACAAGAGATATTAGAAGATGACGGAAATCAATCAACCATTGCTTGATGGTCCTATAGCAGGGCAATCATTAACAGCAGAAATAAATGGCAGACCTTGGCTAAACCCACCACAATATACAACAGTGGATGAGGCTATAGAATATTATCTAGATAGAATGTCAACAGAAGAATTTACCGACCAACTTGTAGACGTTTTAGATATGGGTGTACCTGTTACGACACTAGCTAACACAATACAACTAGGTAGTGTTATGGATGGTGTACATAGTGTTGATATTGGAATGCTTGTAATGCCTTTTATTATGGAAATGATTATGCTTGTAGGTGATAGTTCAGGTATAAAATATGATAGTGGATTAGAGAATCCAAACAAAGGTAAGACAAGAGACACTCTTGTTGAAAATATAAGAAAAGAATTAACAGACAAAATAGAGCAAAAAGAAGCTATGTTATTTGATGAAGATGAAGAGGTTATAAACGAAGAAGAGTCTATGGAAATGCCTCAAGAAATAATAGAGGAAGAAGAGCCTATGGGATTGATGTCTAGGAGAGAGCAATGAGTTTCTTTACAGGATTTGTAACAGGACTAGCTAAAAGTGTTGATGAACAGCTAAAGAAAGATATGGAACGCACCCAAGATAGAATACAGGGTATGGCACAGTATCGTGTTACTCGTAGACGAGCAGACATAGAAAGAGTCGATAAAGAAAAAGATGAGTTAAGAGAGAGTATCATTAGACTAGCTTCTTTAGTTGAGGGGGATACAACTAAAGCTATACAAATGTACAAGGCAGTAGGTGGTAATACATCAGACGCTAACAAATTTTATGAAAAGGTTTATAAGAGTAAAGAAACTTTAGGTAAGGAATTTGACTTATCTAAGGCTGTTGAATTTGCAGACTTTACTCTTCCTGATGGTGTTAATAAAGGTGACTTTTTAAATAACTTTATTGATGGCTCTGTTAAATATAAAAGTGCTATACCTGCAAAAGATACAGACGTTTCTGGTGGTTTATATACTGCATTATTTCAACCTAAAATAGGTGACCAAATAATGAAACAGGCAGATGCCACAGCACCTATACCTAAAAATAAAGAGTTTGATACCTTTGTACCTAGTGCTAAAATTAACATGAATCAGTTTCTAGAAGCAAAAGATTATCAAAAGAAGAATCAAATAGATGATGCATCTACTTTTCAATCAGCTTACGTAAAATTAGAGATGGCATCTGACTATGAAACTGACCCTATAAAAAAGGCAGAATTAAAGACAAGAGCTAAAAAATATCTAAATAAACATTTAGAGTCTAAGAAAAAAGAAAATGATAGCACAGGTGAAAAGAAATCTCTATTTAATAAAGAAACTATAAGCACTCTTATAAAAAGAAAAAGCGATGATGCTTTAAAAAAGAATGGACTAATTAAAGCTGTAGGTGATGAAATAGAAATTTTATTTAAAGGTAATGAAGCAGACTTTTTTAATACACAAGACAATGTTATAAAAGCATTAGAGATGAAATACAAAAGTATTAGTGCTACTGATGAGCCAATTTTATTTGATGCTATAAAAGCAGAGAAGTTCAAGCAGTTTCAGGAAAGAACAACTTACAAAGATGAATTACGTAATAAATACTTTGAAAGTTTAGATGACCAAGATGATGATACTTTTGAGAAGTACGTACCAAAAGCAGATACTGCACGTATAATTGGTAACATAACTAATATACCTGCCGATAGTAATCTAGGTAAAGAACAATTAAAAAAATTACAAAACTATGCCTACACTAATAGAATAGCTAAAGGAACAGTATACGAATACTCTCCCCCTAATGTGGAAGATAAAATCTTAAGATTTATTTGGACAGGTAATAGATTTATTAACTAAGGTATTATTATGAACGAATCTTCAGATTATTATGAAAGCCTTTTGTCTGGAGCATACACAGACGAAACTCCCCTCTCACAACAAAATCAAAACGATACATCTCTTGTCAGCAACGATGATGCCCTCAACTCTTTGCTAGAGTCAGAAGGTGAGGATGTAAATCTTTTTGCAAAGACTACTAGTGGTGACACTAATGTAAAAGAAGACCATGAGGTCAAGGCAGAGGTAGAAAAAGACGTACCACCTAGCCAAGATGATTTGTATACTCGTTATCAAGAAAAATATCCTGAACTATTTAAAAATGGAAAACTTGTAGACTTTGATGCTGCACAAAATATAGGTATCGTGACAGAGGTATACCCTGTTCCCGGGGGTGATGAAGCAGTTACTAGAGGTCATATTAGTACAACATCAGGTGACAGTCCTTTTGGTTTTGCCTATAATACAGAAACTGAGGCAACAAATATACAAAAAGCTAAAGCTAGAGAAGCAGAAGATTATCGTAGGGTTAAGAACTTAAATGATGAAGAGGATATCTTTGAGGGTCAATCTGAAAAAGAAAAGTATGAAGCCATAGATAATCTTATAACTAATATGCCTGATAAAAATGAAGATGGTAGTGTAAGTTTAACTAAAAAGTTTTTTGAGATGACAGGACCTACAGGGTTTGAGTTACTATTGTCCATAGGTAAAGGATTAAACTATACAGGTGCAGCTTATCAAGATGCTATAGAAAAGATTGCCAAAGAGACTAAAGAAGCCATGCCTGATGTATATAATATAATTACATCTAGTGCTAATAAAGCTAGAGGTATGGCATATAAACCAATAGACCCTAAGACTTTAGCAAAAGAAGTAGGTAAAGGCACTATGGCTTTCTTAGAGTTCTCAGAAGTTATACCCATATTAGGACAAACACAAAGACTATTCTATAGTATACCCAAAGCTAATCAAAAAATAGCTAATCAACTAGCTAAAAAAGCAGAGAAAAATAAAAAGAAAGCAGAAAAGGCTTGGAATAGAACACTTAACGTAAGTAAAATGAAAGCCGCCACTGCTGAAGAATTACTTAACAAAAAAGCTGAAGCTAAAAAAGTAGCTGAAGGTAACAAAGATATAGCCAATGAACTTATTGATGCCTTTGAAAAGAATGCCGGTACAACTATATCTAAAACAGATAGTAAGGGTAACAAAACACTTGATTATAAATTAGCAAGAGAAGCAGGAAATAAGAGAGCTATTGAACTTGTTAAGGGCAAGAAAGATAGAAAAGACATGACTCTTGCTGAAAAGGTAAAAGTTGAAGCATCAGGAGCAACAGATGTAGATGAAAGCTCCATACTGTTTGGACAAGGTGATACTTTATTTGAACCAATACTCAAGCCTGAAAAATTTGATGGTATAGTAGCTGTTGCTTCTGACTTTAAAAAAATGTTTCCTACTGCTTTTAACAATAACAAACCAATTATTGATAATCTTCTTGATTTAACAATTAAAAAAGATTTAATAGCCACAGATAAGTTATACACTATGTTAAATAAGTATGATATATCTTTTGAAGAGTACATCTTAACTGTAGCAGGTTCAGGCTCTAAAGCAGGTAAAGTTTTACAACAGCTATCTAAAATAAAAAGAGCTAGACCTGTAAATGAAAAAGTTGCAATGCAACAAAAAGCAACTATAGAAGCACAAGGTGCTATTAGAAATTTTGTGCAGAGAGTTGAGAACATTAGAAGAGGTGGTTTAGTATCACAAATAGCCACTGCAGCACGTAACTTAACATCTTCTACTATAAGAGCACCTCTTGAGAGTTTAGGTAATGTGATTGATTCTACTTTGTACCAAATTGGTAAGGGTAATTATTTAGAGGCAGTCAAAGGTGTATCCCCTCTACGTGTTAAAATGCCTGATGTCGCTAAGATAGGAGACAAATCTTTCTTTGATGCTGTTGGAGATGCATCGCCTATTGGTTTTACAAATAATTGGAAAGATAGTTTTGCAAACATGAAGTATATGTTTGACAATCCTAAAGAAACAAAAGAAGTAGTGGATTTTATATTAGAAAGACCTGAGTTAGCAGGTCAGTTTGATTTATTATTTAACAACATAAACGAGATTATGATATCCACAGGTCGTGGTAAGGGTGGTGCTATAGATAAACTACTAACTGAAGGTGAAGATGCTGTAATGGCTCTTAATATACCTAACAGGTGGCAAGAATTTTTAGTTAGACGTGGTGCATTTTTAGGTGAGTTAGAGAGACTTACTAAAAGAGAATATGGTATAGACCTGTTTGAAACACTAAGAGATGGTAAGATAAGAGACTTACTAAATGACGCAGGTAATGTTAAACCTGCTGATGCTCGTTCTTTTATAGATTTAGTTGCTGACTCAACACAAAAAGCTCTGAGCCAAACTTATGCAAAGCAACCTGATGTTCCTATTTTTAGAAGTATAAGTTCTTTCATAGTCAGAAATGGATTGACAGTGGCTTTACCTTTCCCAAGATTTATGTTTAATAGTATGGAACTCATGGGTCAATACATGGGTGGTGCATCTATACCTCTTGGTAGAAAGTTAGTAAGTATACTTAAACCTAGTATGAGAGGAGCACTAACCCCAAAAGAAAGAGAGCAAATATCAAGAAACTTAATAGGTGTAGCTACTATGTATGGTGCTTATCAGTATAGAAACTCTGAAGAAGCTCCACCTGACTACAAAAAACTAAAAGTAAGTGATGGAACTGAGATGGATACAACTCCACAGTTTCCTGTTAGACAGTTTTTATATTTAGGAGAGTCTGCTAAAAGACTTATGGATGGAACACTAGCTACATTCTTTGATGGTAAAGAATTTTTAGAGACATTCTTAGGAACTAATCTAAGAGTTGGTGTAGGTCAAAGTATATTTCAAGACATAGCAAATATTATAGACTCTGTTGATATAACAGACAAAGAAAAAGCAGGTAAGGCTTTATTAGGACCTGTTGGTGAGTATCTAGCGAGTTGGTTTGTTCCATTTAATCAGATAACTGACACACAAAGAGCATTGGGTTTTAGAGGAACAGAGTATAAAGACTTTAGAGAAGACCCTGTGTTTGAAGAGTTTCTTGCATCAGGAGAAAAAGCATTAAAGAAGCCATTTAAACAGAGAGCGTTGGGTGTATCACCTGAAGAAGAAGAAAAAGCACCTAAAAAAGAGTTTGTATTTACAGAGAAGAAAGAAAGAGTTCTTCCTATGTACAAAGTATTATTAGGTTTGAATCTAACAAATGAAGATAGTGAAGCAGGTAAATTCCTAATGAGATATGGTTATACAGATTTTAAATTTGGAAGTAAATCAGGTGTTCCTAGTGTACAAAGAGCAGAGAATAGGTTAATTAGAGATTATATACCTGAAGTAGTCAGAGTAGCAGAACTTGTAATAGAAAAAGAAGCACTAAAAGATTATAGAAAAGCGAGTAAAGCTACTAAAGATAAATTTACAGAACGTAAGTTTGTTGTAACAGCAGTAAGAAACTTTGTAGATAGACGAATGGAGAAGTTTAAAAGAAAGATAGCTTCAGATGGACTAGGTAAAAAGCAAAGCACTGAATATGCTAGACAACTAATAGCCTTTAGAAGATTTCCTAAGAGTCTCAGAGATGAATCTATAAGACAATATTACATACAAACAAAAAAAGCACCTGAACTTGATAAAGAAGAGCCTTTAGCAACACTAGTCAAGATAGGTAAAAAACTAAGAGAAAAAATGTAGTTTAACGACTGTCTCCTGACCCTTGTAATGTTCCTCGTGTCTTCCTATCATTAAGTTTATACAGATTATCTTCCATAATCTTACCTAGATTAGCACCTAACTCATTCGCTAACATGGCACAATACCAAAGCACATCACCTATCTCAGACGCTACGTTTGATACTGTGCCATCACGTATTTGTTTTTTTACTTTCCCTGCTACCTCTCCTGCTTCACTCACAAGTCCAAGAGATAGGTAAGCTATNGCATCTTTNTTAGGATAGATAGCTGTAGACTTACACTTCTCTTGGTATTCNTTTGCAGTTATCANNCTCTTATTGTGCNACTGCATGAACNTCTTGGCTTCTTCTTCTAGCTTCNTCACGTTTTACTTTCTCCAACTGTTTAGAGTAGGCAAAGTTATATCCTCTTTGCCACTCTCTATGTTGCATGGAGTTAGGATTGTATGGACTTTCTGTACATATAATCTTAGCACCAAACTTAGCAACATTACGTATGTATTGTTTGCCCTTAAAGGCATTGACCCCACGCTCAAACTGAATACGTAGGGGTGCATCATACTTACTTAGATTTGGATTCCTTTTTTTCTTCTGTCGCATCAGGCTGTCTCCTTTCTAAATATTTCATTATCATTGATAGTCTATCGTCATACTTACCAATCTCTCCTACCTCTTTATCCATAGCTTCTATGATATCAGAATGTTCTCCAATACCTGTAGACCTACTTAGATATATTTCGACATTGGCAATATGTTTATTTATGTGTCCTACATAATAGGACTTCAAAGCTGATAGTAACATTTCTCTCATTAGTGTTCTCCTTTAAATGTTTTTATAACGTCAGATGAAAATAACTTATCTAGTTTTAATAAGTACATTCTAGATGCATTGTGGTCTCCACCTGATACACTTCTCTTGTAATCTAATCTGTCAATTAGTTTCTTGAGATTCTCTACATTAAAAACAAGTGTACAAAAAACATCATCACCTATGCATAGATTATGAAACCAATAGTCTGCTTCTGTTGCATTGATACCACTAGGCTTACCATATGATTCATATTCTATAGCTATGTTGCCTGTCTTCTGCCACTTATCTCTTTCACTTTTTACTTCTATCTTTTTGTTTTGTAACATATCTGCTACAAACTGTTCCCTTACTTTACCATACTCTAGGTCTATGTCAAACTTCTTTCTGTCTTCTTTACTTGGTGCTAGGTTTTCCATGTATAACTCCTTTCCTCTTAGGTTTAAGATGTAATAGTTCCCTTATATGTAGCTTTCTACCTTTAAAGAAAACGATTAAGTTTATTNNCGTATTTATAGTGATGGCAATAAGTAACCACCATTGCCACCATATTAGTTGCTCTGTATTTTCTANCATTAACTAGCCTGAATGTCAACCATTTCACAGGCATCAGCAGTACACGCTAGTTCTTTAGAGCCACTTGTNGTNTCCTCTTTCTCAAAGTCTGCTAACTTAGACCAATCAATAGAGGTAGGCATCTTCTTATACAACTCATCATATTCNTNTTCGNTTATATCTTGATAAGGTGCTTGTGCATATGTATGGTCACTGAAAGGNAANAAGGATATACCTGATACCTCATCAAAGTTTNTATACACCCAAGCTCCTACATCCATCCACTCATCTTCCTTTACAGATATAGTTACAGATGGTTTATGCTCACACCAATTTCTTTGAAACATGAGCCAATATTCTAACTGCTGTATAGCAGTCATCTCAGTTCTAGTGATAGCACCTGTAGGTGACTTCATAGGAAAGCTAAAGACAGTTGTGCTGTCAGGCTTCATCACGTCAGGCTCTGCAGGAATACCACTCTCTTTCATAAACTGTGTGAGTGGGTCTTTGTTATCTCCACGTACAGTTCTAATGTAGAAAGGATTATGTCTTGCGTGTATACCTGATGCACTATCTACTAGTTGAGATACTGTGCCACTAGGCTTCACACAAGTGATTGCAGTAGACTGTGGTATACCTAAATCTTTAGAAATCTTTTTGTTTGTCTCTACTGCTACTTCTTTTAGAAGTTGTAAGTTAAAAGCTAAATTACTATTATCAGGTGATAAAACAGGACAGTCAAGTATACCTGTCAAGGATACACCTAACAATCTTTCTTCTTCTGTATTAGATTTCCATACTCTACGTAAATATTTGAAGTCTGTAAGTGTAGATTGAAATGTTCCTAGTATAGTAGCCATGCGAACTTTATNTNTNANAGNTNNTANNTCATCTGTTTCACGTGCAACAACTTCNGTAAGATTACANAACTGATAAGGTCTAAGTATAATCTCACTACATGGATTACAACCAAACTCATGGTCAGTCTCACGTCTACCATTCTCTGATGCTTTTACTTTAGCTGCCTTACGATTAAAGATACCACGCTCACCTGATTTAGATTCATACAATGATGTCCACTCTCTCATGAATGTACCCATCTCAGGTTTACCTTTGAATGCTACAGAGTTATTAGCTAATGCTCTTTGTCCTTCATTCTCCCACCATTGTCCTGATTTAGCATGACGCATTTGGTCATCTCCTAAGTTGGACAGAGAGATAAGAGCAGAACGTCTAACACCACCAACAACTACAACTTCTCCTATCTTACACATAATATCATGACATTCGACAGGAAATAATCTTCTACCTTTTGCACCTTCAAACTTCTGTATACAAAACTTAAACAGGTCTATAAGAGGAGCAGGTCCTGATGCTCTGCCACCAAAAGTTTTTAGTCTAGCACCTGCAGGTCGTACCTCTGATACATCCCATGTGGGTATCTGTCCTGCATATAGTAAAGATATTAACTCACGTAATGCTCTTGACCATCCGGGTCTGCTGTCACCAACCTTTATAACAGTAGATGACTTTTCAAAGTGTTCGTTTACCACAGGTAATTTATCTACGTTCTCTCTTTCTACAGAGAAACCTACACCTGTGCCACACATAAGTATATACATACATTCATCAAAGCTACGTGGACTATCTACAGGTATGTAGCTACAGTTATATCCTGCTACATGACATCTATCTAATGCTATACCTGCAGTCATTAACGCTCTCATGCTTGGCATAACACCAAGAGATGTTATAGAGTCAAACAGTTTTTCGTTGAGAGCATACGTAAGATTATAATTATATTTAGTTTTTAAGTGGTCAGTCATGTAATCCATGTATCTGTCCACAGTTTCTGCCCAAGTCTCTCGTCTTTGCTCATCGTCTTTCCATCTTGCATATCTAGAAAGAGCTATAAAATTTTGATAATCAGTTGGTAAATAGTTTTGCATTTAGGTCTCCTCTGTTACTATCTTTATACTCTTAACTTTCACTCCTTCTATCTCGTGAAAAGTCTCATTGATGTATTCTTCCATCTCTTCGTCTACTTTGCCATCGGCAGGTACTGCATAATCTTCAGGGTCGATATGCAATGTCATCATAATCTTAACTCGCATCTTTTTCAACCACGTTTATTAGTTTCTTGAGATACCATAGTGCTTTCTCTAAATCTTCTACACCATTTTTATATCTGTATCTCCAAAGATACTTCATGATGTTACCCTGTAGGTAGTATTCAAAGCCATCATCCGTCATAGCCTGAATAGCATCTATAGTTTCTATCCCTGCTTTGTTATAGTGTGGTGGGTGATTAACCATGTCCATAGTTTGTTTGTGGTCTGATTGTTCTTGTGCTTGTTTTTTTACACCTGATAAATATTTCACTTTCTGCTCCTTTGATTTCTCTTCTAGTTCTTTAAGTTTCTTTTTCATATACTCCAAATGTCTCAATGTAAGTCTCCGTCAGGTTTAAAGTTGACGTGTATAACATTATCACGTTCTTTAATTTTAGTCAACCTATCTATGCCCTGTGTTAACTCTTCATGTGACAAATATTTATCAGCTAGTCTTTCAGTTTCTTGTCTAAATATTTTATTCTCTTCCATCAAAGGAACAGAAGCACATATCTGTTTAGTAAAGCCTATCATAGAATAGAAATCATCATCATCAAGTTTGTTAGCCTTATCTACCACCATTTTAAGAGTGACTTCTCCTGTCCATTTATTTTTCTTATCAAGGTGTGGTCTAACTATAATCATGAAATCGGATGTATATACAGGTTCGTTAGTTGTCATGTTATCTCCTTATCTTTGCTGTAGAAAATCGTATGAATTTAGGGTGTTTGTTTTTACCTTTCTCTTTCAACCAATCTTCAGGTATTATTCTATCATAATATCTAAATCCATATTTAATACACCACTCTGCGTATGTTGACTTTGCACCTTTTCTAAGTTTCTTTCTGCTATTTTCAAACACAAATCTAATGTCTAAGTTTGGATGTTGCTTTTTTATTGCTAGGTGTTTCCTTCTATCCATAGTAAGGAATCTACCTTTAGTTTCTATTATAATCCCATTTTTTAGTATAAAGTCAGGGGTATAGGTTCTGTAAGCTAGGTCTTCCCATTCTATCTTGATACTCTCATAGTCATATTTATACCTAATAGTATCAAGAGCCATAGAAATTTTTAATTCTAACCCACTCCTATACCCATGCTTTATTGCATCTCTGCGTATCTTGTGTGGAGACACTAGAGTAGCCTTCTCCACCCTGTAAAAGGATTGAACTCGTATGANTCATGAGAATANGAAACACCAAGAGCTTTCATTTCTTCTTTCACAGCTTCGTCAGCTAACTTTTTAGCTTCCATAGCTTCTCTCAAACCTTTGGTTCTCATTTCACGAAGAGTCTTTTTAGCTTCAGTTAACTCTTTTTCCATAGTCTCAATATCCTTTTGTAGGTCTTCTATCTTTTTAGAATCAGTCATTATTTCAAACTCCATATTTTANTNGCTTCATCTTTCATACCTGTCCACAACCAAGAGTCTAGGTTAGGATATGTAAGAGAAGCTATCTCATGCTTGTCATCACTGACAGACAAAAACTTTTGTATACCTAAAGCTACCTTAACAAGTTGCTTCTTATATACAGATAAGTTTTTTAGTGTAAACTTCTTATGTTCTTTAGGACTAGCAAAGAACAAGTCTACACTACTCTTAGGATATGCCATAGAATACAATGCCATCTGTCTTTTCTGTGCTTCAGTAGGTCTTGTAGGCATCCTTGTGGTTGTCTTCAAGTCAACTATTTTATCAGGAAATCTGAAGTCAATATATCCTATAATAGGCACAGGTAATTCATCGAGTTGAACTGAGACTTTTTCTTGGTATGCTTCAAGATTTTTATAGTCAAAGTTCTCNTCAATGACTTTNCCNAAACCTTCNAATAACTTNTTNTCTTTAGCTGTCTTTNTATCTCCTAAATCAANACCTGATTCAGCACACAGAGACATGAAGTGCATATCTAAATANTTAAAGTCAAAGGTTTTCTTTTCATACTTGTNTGCTAAAGNAGNNTCAGTAGCAATACCCCTTACAGCACTAGCACCACTAGATGATTTAACACCAAACAAATACCTAGCAACCCACAAAGCATTATCATTAATGTATGTGTTGATGCTACTAGGTGACAAGTAGTTAATACCATGCACTGCAAAGGGATTGTTACTTCGCACTATGCGTTTTCCACTTCTATGAAGTTATCTTCTGCATCTACTATATCGCTTACTGCAGTAGACATATCTTCATCAATGGATTTTTGAGAAGCCTGTTCATTCCACTCGGATACTATATANTGATTATAGTTCTCCACCCAAGCTAGAAAGTCTCCAAACATAACTTGGTCTTTATCTGACAGGTNTATCTTCTCAGACAAGTTNAACGTGCTAGTAGGCAAATAGAACTTACTACCATTAGGTAGCTTTCTAGGTTCAGTAGCTAGAGCTATAGTATGCTGAACAGGNAAACACTTNTGCTTTGCAAGTTTTGTAAAGTTNGCACCNANAGTTTTGAATGCTTCTCTATTATCTATCTCCCATATNAANGGNGTAGTNTCAAACTCAACNNTATTACCNTTNNCATCAACAGCATCATGCAGGTCTACTAAACCAAANACTACACGNACACGTTTAATCTGCTTGATAAGGTCTTTAGTTTTATCAGGCAGAGCATCAAAGTCTTGTATCCANCCTGCAGGTTTACCACAGTTGAANCCACCTTGATTATCCTTTAGGTCTTTATTAAGATTGTCAGACATGACTGTCTTATGATAAGTACCCATAGGTTCTCCTGCTTTTGCAGACATATTCTTTACAAATCTCTTGTACATATATCTCTGCATGAAAGGTCTGATGGTTGCAGTCTTACCATAGAAGACCTGACCTTCAGGAATGTCTAATTTATAAGTACCACCCTTCACTATAATCTCATCATCCTCTTCAATCGGAGCNTGATTGATTCTAAATCTAGGTAGNTGTGGAGCTTTCTTTTCTACCACATTAGTCTCGTTNGCTATCCCCATAGCCTTTGCCATAGAGTCATAATTGTTAGTATCTATGGTTACTAAGTTTGCTTCTGTCATATATATTCTCCTTTCAGAAAGTTAAAATGTTTCATAGTTATATCAGCTAACGTCTTTAGTGTCAAGCCAATTATCACCTATTTTTGCTTCTAATAATAAAGGCACGTTGAAGTCTATTCTAAACTGTTGATTTATAATAGAATTCATGTCTTCATTGATACCTTTTAAGATGAAAATAACTTTGTTAATCTCATCAGGATGTACATCAATCACAATAGAGTCATGCACTGTGTTCACGATACAAGACTGTAATAACTTTAACCTGTCTTCTATGTGTGTAAGAACTAATGGAACTATATCTGCAGTTGCAAAACTCTGTACAGGATAGTTCTTTATTTGTGTAAAGTGAGATACAGAACCATTCATTCTCCTTTGTACATCAGGAAAACTAAACTCTCTTCCTGATGGGGTTGTAATACTTCTATTTTCTAGAGCTTCTTTAGCCAATCTGGAATGCCATGATGCGACTCCTTTGTACTTTTTGGTAAAGTCTTGGTAGTATTTTGCTTCTGCTTTTGTCCTACCAAACCCTGTCGCACCATACAACGGAGCAAAGGTATGTGCTTTAGCATCTTGCCTAGTAGTAGGCTGACCTGATTTCGTAATGACGTTAGCAGTGTACGCATGAACATCAAAGCCTGTTTTAATCTCATTAATAGCCACCTTATCTTGTGATAAATAGGCAGCAGTTCTAAACTCTAACTGTGCAAAGTCAGCTTCTAAAATCTTACCACCTTCCCAACGTGATACAAACACCTTCTTGACAGGAAATGTGCCACCTCTAGGCATATTCTGCATATTAGGGTCTGCTCCACTAAATCTGCCTGTGGCAGTTCTATGTTGTAATAGTCTTACGTGTAACATACCATCAGACTTTACGTGTGTCTTNATACCTTCAACAAANGAAGANANATATGTATCTAGTGCAGACAATCTCTTGAGGTCTTGTAAGAAACTACTAGCTTCTTTCATACCTGCTCTATTTGCCATGCCTTGTAATACATCTAGATTACCTTTGGATACACCAAANCCATTTGCAGATATCCACTTGGCATTTGGTGCATTAAACTTCAGTCCTGCTAGTGAGNTAGTGGGATTGAAGATATATCCCTGAGTATTGCAATNANTACAATTATTAGTATTAGCGTAAGGTGTACCATTTTTTCTTACCTTTCTTATCTTACCTGTGCCATTACACGTCTTACACATAACAGCTTTTGTTTTATATACAATGTCAGAGTTTTCTCTGACTGCTCTTTTAAAATCATCATTAGCCATATGAGGAGTAAACTCATTNCCCCACATAGCTTTGTCTTTAGGTTTTCTACTATANATAACCCATGACATCTGTTCAGGACTGTTAAGATTGATAGGCATATCTCCCATTAGATTTCTTACTTGTGAANATANTCTCTTCTCAATCTCTTGCTTCTCTGTCTCAAANTCTTTTCTTACAGACTCNAACATAGACCCATCTACTTTAAAACCATTTCTATGTGTCCTTGCTAAAGTAACACACACTTTATTTGTAAGTATTACTGTGTCCATGAGATGAGCATACTTAACAGAGTTAAGTTTCTTATACTGTCTGTCAGACAACTGCTGTGTAGCGTGTAAGTCTGCAGATAAATACTGCCTTAACTCTCCTCTAGGTATCTCATCTGTAGCATAACCTTTTGCAAAGTATTCCTTGAGTGTATCCTCTTTCTTAGTTTCCAAATCATATCTCATTGCACAATCTTTGAGATGCAAAGGTTCTTTGATACCTCTTTGTAATATATACTCTGTCAGCATAGTATCAAAGACAGGACCTTCATACTTGAAGCCACATTCCCATAGCCACATCAGGTCATATGCTATGTTATGTCCTATAAGTATGGTAGCTCTATCAAGTAACTCCTGTATGTCAATATGTTGTGTGCCACCTGAGTCCATATTAAATAGATACTCGTTGCCTATGTCTGTCAAACATCCCACCATAACTAACTTGTTAGTAGGTTCATATGGGTCGAGATGCATTCTGCCATCTCTTTTTGTTACTGTATTTTCTACGTCTAATGTTAATTTCATGCACTATACCTCGCTGTGTGTGGGTTGATGTTGCAGTTTATCATGCCATGCCAACCTGTAATTTTGTTCTTAACAACATTCAAATGTCTCATGGTTGACTCTTCATCAATACCTTCGACACTTGCAGGTTGTCCTATCAATATCATCAAGTCTGCTTCAGCAGCCTTGCCTGTACGTGAGCCTTCCATCATTGCCTGATTAAGTCTCTGTCTACCCTCTGCTTCTGCATTGAGTTGTGACATATAGAATATAACACAATCATATTGTTTTGCAATCTGTCTTGCATATATTGCATTTGCCTTGAGTGCTTCATCAGGTCTAGCATATCCTGCAGTACGTGCAAACTTATCTCCCATGTCAATCACAACTACGTCAGGATTAACACTCTTACACATACTCTCTACCCAAGACATATCCTCGCCTGTCACATCTTTTATCTTTAGATTAGGAGATATCTCTTTGTATCTGTCTCTTGCCTGTGAAGGATTATCTTTTATCTGATACTTATCCATATTAGAAGATGCAGTCAGATATCTAAAACCTACCCTGTCATATGATTCTTCATTACACAAGACAACACACTTAGCACCTTGTCTTGCAAAACCATTGTCTCCTACAAGAAGAGATGCATGGAAGCTAGTCTTACCTGTNTTNGGTCTTGCACCNACTTCGACAAGATAGCCACCATTNACACCTTCTACNTTTCTAGCTAACTCAGGNAGATTAAANGACCACCTAGTCTGCTGACTTTGTTTTGCCATCAAAGTATCAAATGAGATATCATCCCATTCTATTTTCATCTCAGGTGTAAAGTCATCGTTATACTTCTCTAGTAAGTCACGTAGAGGTTTCATACTTGTTTGTACACCATTCACAAAGTCAAAGCCAAGATTGGCTACGTCTTCTCCAATAACTTGTTGGAATAGTTTGGACAACACATCCTGTGCTATGTCTGTTCCCATAGGCTTCTGCCTTTTGATGTCGTTAAACAATGCAGAGTATCCTTGTTTCTGTGCAGTTGTCATAGCAGGATTGCTAGACAAGAACAGAGCTTCAAGTTCATCAGGTGTTACATCCCTATTATACTTTCTCATTGCTTTATCTATTATGTGCTTGATAGTCCTAGCATCTTTGCTAAATAACCTATCAGGACACCTTACACCTCTATGGTCTTCATAGAAGTCTTTGTTCATTAAGCTACGTAGTAATGCTAGTTCCATGTTGGTTCTCCTTTGGGGTTAGTTTGTATAAATTATATAAGTCTTCATCTTCTCCATATTTTAAATCATCTTTCAGTCTCAATACTTTTACGTCATTTACATATCCTCGTAACTCTTTTGCAAAGGCTAGTGTTTTGGGCATTGCATCAGGGTCTAAGGCTATGATAGCAGTTGAGAATTGTGATAGGTATCTCTTGTGTGAATCGCTTAATGATGTTCCCAACACAGCTACCCCTACATAAACACCATTGCCTACAACAGATGCACTTACACAATCCTCAACAACTACAGCCACTTTACCACATCCATATGAGAAAGGCAAGTCACTATTTCCATATCGTTTCCATTTGGGCAGACGAAATCCCACAGACCGACCAACTGCATCTACAATCAGTCCATCTTTCTTGACAGGAAATACAACTCTCCTTTCCTTTATGTCGTAGTACAACTCCAANTTATCATATTCTAGATTCCATAACTCACAAAAGTCCATGACCTCTCGNCTATGATTGTGATGNACTACATACTCAGGTAANGNGAANCCTGTACTATCTTTTTTNACATCAGACTTGGCAGTCTTNATATCATCCACAGATAAGTTAACCTTCTTTGTTCCTGATATAGGACAAGAAGATTTATAACAGTTCCAAACTAGCCTACCCATGTTGTTGGTCACAGTAAATGTTTTATAACCATTACAACTAGGACAGTTAGTTCTTTTTGTNTCTCCTACACTTAAATGTAAATCACTTATATAATTATATATATTCATATTATATACTCTTAATGTAATTATCACGTAATGTCAATGCATTTTCTGCACTNGCATANGTATTTTTCATGTAAGGTTTAACNGACTGTGGATTAGCGTGTCCTGTGACGGACATAATCTGACCCATAGGNACTCCTGCTTCTACCATTTCGGTAGTTCCTGTCCTNCGTAGGTCAGATATTCGTAAATCATCAGGTAATCCTGACTCTTTTATNACTCTTCTAGCCACTTTTGATAGCCTTTGTATGGCATATGGACTATAAACACCCTTCATTGGGGTAGGATATGGTGCAACATAAGGCTGAAAGTCATAATCTTTTGCCTGTTCTTTAAGCATTTCTA
>FUFK010015709.1_pt1 | contig 17015 bp, 18 predicted proteins | sample 1021851 | NCBI WGS metagenome assembly FUFK01 (sample SAMEA51879418, study PRJEB19060) | metagenome | reverse complement strand
TCGGATCCAGCCTCAAGCGATGAAAATCCTGCTGCTAGTGCAGCAGCGCTTCCACCGGAGGAACCCCCTGGAGTTCTTTTTAAATCCCATGGGTTTCCTGTAACACCGTAAATATCATTGTANCTTTGAAAATCTGCTAAATTTAAAGGAACATTTGTTTTGCCGATAAAATGTGCACCAGCTTTCTTAAATCTCTGAACAGCTAAACTATCTTTTTTAGCAATATTATTTTTAAAATCTGGTATCCCCCAGTTGGTACTTTCACCTTTTATGTTATAGGACTCTTTTATGGTCATTGGCACACCATGAAGAGGCCCTTTGATTTTATTTTGAGAGATATCCTTATCAGCGCTTTTAGCGGCCTCAATAGCCTCTTCGAATGTTTTTACAACAACAGCATTAATTTTATGATCGTATTTTTCTATACGCTCAATAAATGTTTCTGTCACTTCAAGAGAACTTATCTCTTTTTCCTGAATTTTTTTTGCTAATACGTGTGCAGGTAAATGATATATTTCCAAGTTTAATCGTCCCCCGGTTTCCAGTCTTCGTAGCGCTCTTGCAATCTTTGCATGCCTGAAATCCACCTATCTCTATCATTTCCTTTTCTTGAGACGTATTCCAAGACTTCAGTATGAGGAGTTACGAGAAATCTTTCATTTTCTATTGCATCTAAAACATCAGCAGCCGCTTCACTAGCTTCAATCATTCCATCAACCCCAGCAACTCCAGCACCTTGAGCTGTCATTGCAGTTCTTACAGCTTGAGGACATAGACAAGAAACTCCTATTCCTTTATTGCCATATGTAATTTTTATCCATTCAGCAAAACTTACAGCTGCAGCTTTCGTTACAGAATAACCTGCAGAACCTATCTGCGTCAGAAGGCCAGCAGCGGATGAGGTATTCATCAGATATCCTTCTCCTCTTTCTAGCATTTGAGGTAAAACATGTTTAGCCGCGAAAATATGCGATTGCACATTTATTTCCCAAATATTTTGCCAGTCTGCAGTTTCTACTTCAAAAAAACCATGCACACCGCCTATACCTGCGTTTGAACAAAATATATCAATTCCACCAGAAAGTTCATTTGCTTTGTCTATTACATTGATAATATCTTTTTCTACTCCAACATTTGCCTGAACTGCCAACCCATTAACATCTTGAGCTGTTTCCTTAGCGCCCTCAAGATTCATATCTACGCATACAATTGATTTCGCTTCAGCATCTTTGAAAGCTTCACATAAAGCCTTGCCTATACCGCTTGCAGCTCCAGTAACTACTACTCTTTTGTCTTTAACTTCCATTAGCCAAGCCCCAATTCCTTAATCGCCTCTTCTCGCATTTGCTTTTTAGCGATTTTACCAGCTGCAACTTTGGGTAGTTCATCAGCCTGAAACCAGGTGTATTCAGGAATTTTAAACTTAGCAATTTTTGCTGCTAGGAATGCAGACAAATCTTCCTCTGATAATTCTGCTCCAGGATTAAGGGAAATTCGAGTTGCTAATTTTTCTCCTAGTCTTTCATCTGGAACGCCAAATACGGATGCCTCTCTTACTGAAGGATGTTCATAGATCGCCGCCTCTATTTCAAGACAAGCAATATTTTCACCACCTCTGATCACGATATCTTTTATTCTGTCCTTTATATAGAGAAAACCATCTTCATCAATGATTCCCACGTCACCACTTCTAAACCATCCCTCACTATCAAGGACTTCATTAGTTGCTTCTTCATTTTTTAAATAACATCTGAAATTACAGGTTGACTTAATGGCAACTTCTCCTAATTCATTTGGACCAAGTTCATTTCCATCTTCATCTACAATCTTAATTAAATTAAGAAATGGAGTGGGATATCCAGCAGTACTTGGTCGATCGTAAAGTGTCGTTCCACTTGCATTGGTTGCATGAGCATTAGTTTCTGTGAGACCGTAGCCTACTGTAGCTACTTTATCTGGGTGTTCTTTTTCTTGAGCTTTGATCTGTTCTGGAGGTCTTGCTGCTCCTCCTGATCCAAGACCTTTCAAGCTTGATATATCTATATCTGGATTTTCCTTATGAGCTTGAAGCACTTCCGCTGACATTGTGGGCACGCCAGTCATGTCAGTAACTTTATGCTTTTCAATAAGCCTCAAAGCTTCTAATGCATCCCATTTATACATGAATACAATTTTTCTTGCTGTAACCAGTGACAATAAAAATACAGCGTGCGATCCAGTGACATGAAATAGAGGGACGGCAGCAATCGTACATGGATTGTCACCCGCTATTGGTGATGCCAAAGGTTCTCCATCAACTTCAATTTGGGTTGCCAGTTGCCCCATCAGAGCCCATGTGATAGGTGCAGACACAACTGCTCGATGCGTAGAAACAACTCCCTTTGGATATCCTGTACTTCCGGAAGTGTACATAATACTTGCATCTTCTTCTGGGTCGATTTCAACATCTGGAAAAGTTTCTGCTGGAGAAACAATATCTTCAAAATTAGATGCATTAGTAAACTTAGAAGCATCACACCTAACAGCAATTCTAGGAATATCTTCAACAAAACCTTGGAGGCGTTGTAATCTTTCTTCATCCCCAATAAAGACAGACGACTCGCTGTGTGTTAATCCATAATCTAATTCTTCTCCTTGCCACCAAGAATTCAATGGAACAGCCACAGCTCCGATAGAAGTAACGGCAATATATGAATTAATCCACTCTGGATAATTTCTCATTGAAAACGCAACTTTATCTCCTTTCTTTATTCCATATTTATCCATCAAAGTATGAGCTAATCCCGCTGAATTATTTAAAACTTCTTGATAGGTGTACGATTCATCCTCATATGCTAAAAAGTCCCATTCACCGTGAATAAGTGGAAATTGAAAATAATCTCTGAGCGTTTGGGGAAGATTTGCAAAAACATGATATTTATTTCCTCTAATAGTCTCTTCTTTTAATTCAAATAGACCTTCTTTGGTAAATTCTTTTGCAAGTTTTTCTCGGTTCTCTCTTTTAACGAAATCTTTTATATCCATAATTTTATTTTCCTGTAAATTTTGGTTCCCTTTTTTCTATATAGTGACTAACTCCTTCTTTGAAATCTTCTGAATCAAAACTTTCAAGCATCGCTGTCATAGAACTTTTTAAATTCTCCTCAATAGTCTCTTTTTGCGCATTATAAATTTGCTCTTTCATTATCCTTATCGATCTTGGAGAGACTGATTTAGCCAATTCTTTTGCATAAGTCATTACTTCATTTTCAAACTCTTCATCTTTAAATGTTTTATTTACTATACCCATTTCAGTAGCTTCATTAGCAGAAATTCTTCTTGCAGAGAACAACACATCATTAGCCCTTGCAATACCAACAAGACGAGGAAGAATCCAACCCACACCCCATTCTGCAATTAGACCTCTCTTTGAAAAAGCACTAGTAAAGATAGCACTCTCTTTAGCAAACCTTATATCGCAATATAAGGCCATAATAAACCCAACACCTGCAGCAGGACCGTTAATTGCTGCAATTACTGGTTTTGGAAGTGTTGGAAAATAACTAAACCCTCCATCAAAACCCTCCACATTATTTTTTGCATAGTCTCTTTCTTCTGGACTGATTTCTTCTCTTGATCTTCCTTGGCTAGTATCAGCCAATCCATCCATATCAGCTCCAGCACAAAATCCTCTTCCAGCACCTGTAAGGACAATAACTTTTACCTCGTCATCTTTACAGGCATCATCCATACGTTCTCTTAAACCAGCCCTAATTTCTGCTGTAACAGAATTTAATTTATCTGGTCTGTTGAGGGTTACTACAGCTACTCCATCCTCTTTTTTTAATAAAACCGCATCATTCATTTTCACTCCTTAAGCAGTAGACCCACCATCAATAACTAGTGTATGTCCATTAACGAATGTTCCAGCATCAGAAGCTAGAAATACAGCAGCTCCTCCAATCTCATCTGGTTCACCAATTCTTCTGAGTGGACATGAAGCGGTCGATTGTTTCAAGATTTCCGGATTTTCCCACAGCGCCCTTGCAAAATCAGTTTTAAATAGGCCTGGTGCAATTGCATTTGTTCTTACATTATGTGGTCCAAATTCTGCTGCAAGGTTTTTAACAAGCATTATGTCTGCAGCTTTAGATATATTGTAGGTACCAATGACAGTGCTTGATTTAAGACCACCGATAGATGAAACAATAATAATACTGCCATCTTTTCTTTCAGTCATTTCAGGTATGACCATTTGACAAAGAAGATGATTACTTTTTATATTATTGTTCATCACTTTGTCAAAAGCTTCCTCAGGTATATCCATCATGGAACCAAAAAATGGATTTGAAGCGGCATTGCAAACCAAGATGTCTATCTTGCCTAACTGTGCTCTAGTTTCATCAACTAGCATTTGCAAAGCAGTTTTGTCTGAAATATTGCAAGGAACAACTATTGCTCCTCCCTCACTATCCTTACAAGCTTCATTGATTTCATCAGCCACCACCTGACAAGCATCAGCTTTTCGACTAGAAACTACAACTTGCGCTCCATGAAGAGCCATTTGCATAGCAATTGATTTACCAATTCCTTTCGAGGAACCAGTAATAATTGCTGTTTTTCCTGTTAAGTCAAACATATATTCTCCCTATTGTTATACAGCAGTCTACTCTAGATTTTGACTAGAAAAAATACTTAAAAGAACTAAATTTATACAGTTTTGTTAACATTTATAAATGATTAGAAAATCAATTTATACGATTTTTATATCCTTAGCCCTATATGCTAGTTTTGTCTATCTTGTTGCAATAGGAACATTGGGTAGTTACGAGGGTCCAGGTAAAATTTCAACTTCAGAAATCCCCGAGGAGATAACCCTCAAAAGAACAAAGGAGCAAGTTGAAGCAATATCAAACTTGGGTATAACAAATGAAAAATTGATTCTTTTCGGTGATTTGCATGTTCATACAACTTATTCTTCTGATGCGTTCTTGATGAGTTTACCTCTGTTGGCAGGTGAGGGAACTCATCCTCCTGCAGATGCTTGCGATTTTGCAAGATTTTGTTCATCCCTAGACTTTTGGTCAAACACTGATCATGCAGAGGATTTAACTCCTCAAGACTGGCAAGAAATTAAGGACACAGTGAGACAATGTAATAATGTCAGCGGCAAGGGCTTGCAAGACACCATAGCATTTTTGGGTTGGGAATGGACACAGGAAGGTGGTTTTGATGAACCTCATTTTGGCCATAAGAACATCATCCTTAAAGACCTTGATGATGACAAAATTCCTGCGAGGCCAATAGCTTCGCCTCAAGTTGGCTTTGCCAACATGCCATTTGATGCAAGAGTTGGTTTATCTGCGTTAAGAGCTTTTGATGGAAGAATTCAAGATTTAATGACTTATGCGCGAGACGGAGTTGTCAGGCCTTGTGAATCAGATTTGTCAGTTAGAGAGCTATCATTTGATTGCAAAGAGTATGCCAGAGATCCTGGAGAATTATTTGATAAATTAAATGATTGGGGACATGAAGCAATAGTTATTCCCCATGGTACTGCATGGGGAAGCTATACCCCTCCTGAAAGTGATTGGAAATTACAATTGAGTGAAAATTATCATGATCCAAATTACCAGTCGTTAATTGAAATATATTCTGGTCATGGAAATACTGAGCCCTACAAAAGATGGAGGAGTGTCCTTTATGATGAGAATGGAGATGCTATATGTCCAAAACCGACTGAAAATTATCTTCCGGGGTGTTGGCAAGCAGGAATAATTATTGAGAACAGATGTCTAGAGGAAGGTGAATCTTCAAGAGAGTGTAATAAACGAGCCAAAGAAGCGAGAAAAAATTATGCAGATGCTGGGATATATGGCCAAGCAACAGTTTCCAAAGAAGATCCAAAAGAATGGTTGGACTCAAATCAATGCCAAGATTGTTTTTTGCCAGCGTTTAATTTAAGACCAAAAGGCAGTGCTCAGTATATCCTTGCTCTGCGTAATTTTGACCCAAAGGATACGACTGAAAGATTTAAATTTGGATTTATTGGATCAAGCGATACTCATTCTGCTCGTCCTGGAAATGGATATAAAGACATAAATAGAATTGATTTTACCGACGCTGCAGGACCAACAGAATCAGCTGGATTTATCTTTGGTTTCAATGAAGGGGAGGGTATTTATGGAAAATCTACCTCTAAAGATTTTAAAGGTCGTCCCCCACCCGGTCCTATAGAAGTTGACAGGATAATGTCATATTTTTATACAGGTGGCTTGATAGCAACTCATTCAGACGAAAGAACTAGAGAGTCTATTTGGCGATCAATTAAAAATAAGGAAGTTTATGCAACTAGCGGACCGCGAATACTATTGTGGTTCGATCTTATAAATGGAAATGAGGGTTCGTTACCAATGGGTTCAGAGACTCAATTGGAAGATAACCCTAGATTTATTGTGAGAGCCTTGGGATCTTTTGAACAAAAGCCAGGATGCCCAGATTATGCCGTCAGTGCTTTGGGAAAAGAAAGAATTGAACTACTTTGTAAGAATGAATGTTACAACCCAAGCAACATAAGAAGAGAGATAGAGAGGATAGAAGTGATAAAAATTCTTCCTCAAAAATTTGAAAATGAAAATCTCGATAACCTAATCATTGATCCCTGGAAGGTCTTTAATTGCGATGGAACAGAGGAATGTGTAATCACTTTTTCTGATTATAATTTTAGTAAAGATAAAAGAGATGCACTGTATTACGTAAGAGCCATAGAAAAAGAATCTAAAGCTGTAAATGCAAATAACTTGAGATGTGAATTAGATCAATTTGGAAATTGTATAGAGGTTAATATTTGTTATGGAAGTCCTTTACAAACTCCTAGAGAAGAGGATTGTTTAGCAAATACTCAAGAAAGGGCTTGGTCCTCACCAATATTTGTTGATTACAAAAAATATTGATGAGGATTGAACTTATTTGCCTTTCCAGTTAGGAGCACGCTTTTCAGCAAATGCTACCGGACCTTCAATGAAGTCCTCGCTCGTGAATAAATCATGTACAGCAGTGTATTGTCCCTTCATCGAGTTCTCCAAATTTGCTTCGTTTAAGCTTTCATAAGCAACTTGTTTTGTTGCTCTTATTGACATTGGTGAACAAGCTTCTATTTGTTTTGCCCAGTCTCTCGCTCTATCCATTAAATCAGCCTGTGACTCAACAACTTCATTTACGATACCGAGCTCCTTCGCCTCTGCAGCTTCCACATGTCTACCGGTAAGCATCATTCCCATAGCATTTTTCATTCCTATCTGTCTGGGTAATCTTTGCATACCACCAGCTAGAGCAGCTAATCCAACTTTTGGTTCCGGNANAGCAAACCTTGCATTAGANGAAGCAATAATGAGATCACANGCNAGAGCAATNTCCATTCCTCCNCCCATAGCAACACCATTNACNGCNGCAATNATTGGNTTNTTNAAATTAAANCNNCTGGTTAGACCGGCAAAACCAGTTTCTGGCATTCCAGACCTATCTCCACCAGAGGCTTGATACTTCAAATCATTACCTGCAGAAAATGCTCTATCACCAGCACCTGTAATAATACCCACCCAAAGATCTTCATCGTTTGTAAATTCACTCCAAACCTCATCGAACTCTCTATGAGAAGGAGGATGTAATGAATTCATTACATCAGGTCTATTTATAGTGACTTCTAGAATATGTCCGTTTACTTCCGTTGTAAGAAATTCGTAATCAGTTTTCATAATATCTCCCTTAAGTTTTTGATAAAGAATATCAGGCATTGAATGATCAGTCATGTTTTATAAGTTAAGATTCACAGTAGTGAGTGAATTAACAATAGGAATACTTTTGACAGATCATGTTTTAGAAGATCTTCAAGTTAAACATGGAGATCAAAATGACTTTTATAACAAAATTTTCACTGAAGCAGACCCAAATATAAGACTTAAGATTTATGACGTAACTGAAGATGTGTATCCTCAGGATATACATGAGTGCGATGGATATTTGATAACGGGCTCTAAATTGAGCGTTTATGACGATGTTAAATGGATTAGAGAACTGGAAAGTTTTATTTGTCTCCTTAATGACAAGAAGAAATCTTTACTGGGTGTTTGCTTTGGTCATCAACTCATAGCAAAAGCTCTAGGTGGAGAAGTTAAGAAGGCTGAAGTAGGGTGGGTACTAGGACTTCAGGAGTATACATTCCATAATCATTTTCCTTGGCTTGAAAAGCCAAATAAAGATATAAAACTTATCCACTCACATCAAGATCAAGTAATAAATCTTCCTAAGGGAACGACTTTAGTAGCCTCTAATGACTCTGTTCCTAATGCGATGTATTTTATAGGCCACCATATAATGTCTATACAAGGACATCCTGAATTCACAAACGAGTATGCTTATGATGTCGTGTGTAAGAGAAGAGATATTATAGGAGAAGAAAGTTTTCAATCTGCTGAAAAGAGTTTATTGAATGAACAATCTAATTATCTGGAAGTAACTAATTGGTGGATCGATTTCTTTAGATATCAGTTCAAGACTCAATAGTAATTCTCTCCATTCTTCTGATTTGAGGCCAATAATCATTAACGGGCTTATGGAGAACAGATCTATTGTCCCAAAAAGCTATAGAGTTATTTTCCCAAGAAAACCGATATTGATATTTTTCTTGATGAATATGATCAAATAAGAAATTTAAAATTGAACCATCAGCATCATCTTCTTCTATGTGCGAAGTGAAGAGTCTATTAACGTAAATTACCTTTCGTCCAGTAACAGGATGTTGTTTGATTACAGGATGGGAAACNGGTGGATTTTCTTTAAGTGCATCAGCTAATCTTTCACGGCCACCTTCTTCTTCAAGACTTTCTTTAAAGCCAAATTCAAAGCTATGAATAGCATACATCTCTTCAAGCCTTTCCTTCCATTCTTGCGAAAGATCATCATAGGCTTTTGATAAGCTTGAGAACATAGTATCACCGCCAGACTCAGGAATAACTCTTCCAATCAGGATACTTCCTAAAGGAGGATTTTTTTTAAAGGTCATATCAGTATGCCATTCCTCTATTTTGGAAGGATTGTCTTCATCATTTTCAAGGATTGTAATCTCAGGAAAATTAAAAACAGTAGGATAGGCAGGGTGTGTCTGCATTTCTCCAAAAGCAGATGCTAATCTTCTATGATCTTTGTGAGAAAGAATCTGGTTTCTAAAAAATATGACCTCATATTTTGCTAGAGTCTTGTATAAGAACTCAATTTGTTTTTTATTTAAATGTTGCGATAAGTCGATTTCTTCAATAAAAGCACCTAATACAGAATTTGCTTTGTTTACTTTATACATGACATATACAGTTTAACCTTAAGACTCAACAATAGAGTAGATTAACACCATAATAACCTTTAATTAATATGAAAATTTTTCTCGTTAGACATGCCAAGTCCAGTTGGGACAATATTAATTTAGATGACCATGAGAGACCTTTGTCCAAAAGGGGAATTTCTGACGCCATTCTTATGAGAAAATACTTAATAGGATTAAATGTAAACTTTGAGAAAATATTATGCAGCAGTTCTGTAAGAACAAAACAAACACTTGATTTATTGATCGATAATATTGATCAATATAATGGAATTCAATATTTAGATGAACTGTATCATGCGTCTGCTGATCAATTAAAAAAAATTATCAATAATTTGAATGATGATAAGAATTACATGATTATTTCTCATAACCCTGGCATTACAAATTTTATAAACTTTATTGATGCATCTATAGGAAATATAGCAACTTGTTCGTTATGCATACTTTCCACCTCCAAAACAGATTTCGTTCTAGAGTCTGTTACTAAGGCAAAAGATCTAAAAAAATAAACTTTTATTTGATTTTGTCACATAAATGTCATATAAATGTCATATATGTGTCTTTTGTGTGACATATAAAGAAGGGGTAATATGAAAAATATCATTAAAAATTTAACTTTTGTGTTGTTGGGTGCCTCAACATTTTGTTTTGCAGACAATAACTACAGCAGTCTTTACACTTTTGTTGAAAAAGAGATTGGCATTAATGCCGATGAGCCTAATATAATTTTTTCTCGAAATGAGGTAGTTTCAACAACCTGTTCTTCAAATATGATTGCTTGTTTCAGGACAGATAAACCTGGAAACATTTATATCAAATCAGGATTAGAACAAGAATTAGTAAATGTAACTCTCGTTGGTTTAATGTCTGATTATTTGCAATTTAATAAGTTTAAAGAACTAGATAATAATAAAAGTTGCAAGATACAAACTAAGTATTTGTTGAATACTTATAAAGTAAGAAAAGCAAAAGACTACAGAGCTACAGAATGTGGAAGAAAAATTCTAACTTACAAACAAGAAGTACTTTTGGCCTCAAAATAATTTGAAAACGAAAAGGAGGGCTATAGCTCTCCTTTTTTATGATCTATAATCCACATTCATAACTAATCTTTATTAAGTAATGGGTATTAAAAAGGGCATTACATTTGGAGCTTTCGATCTTTTCCATGCAGGGCACATTCTTATGTTGCAAGAAGCAAAAACCGTATGTGATTATTTAATTGTTTGTATTCAAACTGATCCAAGTATCGATAGAAAATCAAAAAACTCTCCTGTTCAATCGATTACTGAGAGAGAAATTCAAGTAACTGCTTGTAGATATGTAGATAAAGTATTGGTTTATGAAACTGAGAATGATCTTTTGCAGATATTGGAAGAAACAGAATGGGATATTAGAATTTTAGGAGATGAGTATAAAGATAAAGATTTCACCGGACGAGATTTATACTTAGACAAATGCTATTTTAATAAAAGACCTCACTCATTCTCCAGTTCCGAATTGAGATTAAGAGTAGCCAAGAAAGAAAGTGCTCGATAAATCACCTAAACTTAATAATAAATTTCCATGATTGTCACATTGTGACGCTATAATAACATTGTGTCTAAAAGAGTCTTAGTTGTTGAAGATGAGCCTGATTTAAGATCAACGCTAGAGTTCAATCTAAAATCTGAGAATTATAAAGTCACCACCGTCTCTGATGGAGAATCGGCTTTGGCAGAGATATCAAAAAATATTCCTGATCTGATTCTTTTAGATTTAATGCTTCCAGACATGTCAGGTTTAGAAATTTGTAAAAAAATTAGAGGGGAATCTTTTAGCGATAAGGTTTCAATTATTATGCTTACAGCTAAAGGTGAGGAGGTCGATAGAGTTGTCGGTTTTGAATTAGGTGCAGATGACTATGTAGTCAAACCATTCAGTGTCAGAGAATTGATGTTACGAGTATCCTCAATACTCAAAAGGTCAAAAGAAAAAGCATCGAACGACGAAAAAATCGTTATTGGTGATATAGAAATCAATTTAGCTTCTCATAGAGTCTTCATAAGTGGGATTGAGGTTGAGTTAACAGCAAAAGAATTTGAGCTGTTAAAGTACTTAACTGAAAGAAATGGCAGAATACAAACAAGAGAATCACTTTTAGAGCATGTTTGGGGATACAACAATTCTGTTACTACAAGAACTGTAGACACACACATTAAGAGACTTAGATCAAAAATTGGTGAAGTTGGTACAAGGATAGAAACTGTACGAGGTGTAGGTTACCGCTTCAATTACGTCGTATAATTTTTAAATGGATATCAGATGGCGCATCTTTTGGTCTACATTTTTATTAACTTCATTGGCTATTTTAAGCTTGGGTTACCTACTTTTAGAAAGAACAGGTGACTATCTCATTGAACAATTAGACTCTCAACTTGCGTCTGAAGCCAAGGGTGCAATTTTTATATTATCCAATCCCGAATTTGAGATTCCCAGTTATCAAACAATTTCAAGACAGCTTTCTGATTCTTATGGATTTAGAGTTTCTTTAATTGACTCCAATGGCATAGTTCTTGGAGATTCTGATGTTGAAGAAGAAGATTTGCGAAAGCTCGACAACCACTTTAATAGGCCAGAGATTCAAGCTGCTATTAATACTAGAGATGCAGGAAAAGCTACTCGATACAGCGACACTTTAAATACGGACATGAGATATCTTGCATTGAGCACTAATAAATCTGGTGAGATAAGTTTTGTAAGATTTGCAGTACCACTCTATGAGATTGATGCAACTTTACAAGTACTTCAAAACTCAGTTTATGGATTCTTATTTATCGCTCTATTGATTGCAGTTTTATTGAGCTATCTACTCTCTAGATTTCTTACACTTGAGTATATGGAGTTAATTTCAAGTGCAAGGAAACTTGCAAAAACCAGTGGCATGAAAGGATCTAAACGTGCACCCGTAGAACAAATTAGTTCTAATTTGATCGAAATACAAGATGCTCTAAAATCAGAATTTACTGCAATTGCTAATGAGAGGAATCAATTTGGCAATGCCCTCGAAGAAATGGGGCAAGGAGTAATATCTGTAAATAAAAACGGCTTTATAGAACTTATAAATCCTGCTGCTGGAAAGTTATTAGGAATAGAAGGTCTATCTAACGGCGACCTTTTTAATGAAAAGATCTTGATAGAAGAGTTTAGAGATCTTATTGAAGAAACTGTTTCGGCCGAACCTAGTTTAGAAGAAATTGAAATACAAAAACCCTTTTTTAGAGCATTTATTGCTAGTGCGAGTTTTAACCCTAATACGGAAGAGACTTTATTGGTATTTTCGGATATAACTAGAATAAAGAAATTGGAGTCTGCAAGAAGTGATTTTATTGGCAATGTGTCGCATGAACTTAGAACTCCAATATCAGTATTGCTTGCTTCATCAGAAACCATACTTAATACAGATATCAAAAAAGAAGATGATCTCAAGCATTTCGTAAAAGCAATTCATAGAAATTCAGAAAGATTAAAAATACTTGTAGATGACCTCCTGCATTTATCAAGAATTGAGGGTGGCAGCCTCACAATGAACATTGAAACTGTTAACTTAGATCATTTAGTGGAATCTATAATCCTTAATTTAGATCAAGAAGCTTTAAGAAAGGAAATAAAAATAAATTCATCTATCGATAAAAGAATTGAAGTTTCCTCTGATCTTCTATCTCTAGATTTAATTATTTCAAATTATTTAAAAAACGCGATTTTATATTCTCCTGAAGGCTCTAGTGTTTCTATTGAAGCAGAAGATATCAATGAAAAGGTTCGTCTATCCATTAAAGATCAAGGGGAAGGAATTCCTGATAAATATAAACAGAGAGTCTTTCAAAGGTTTTTTAGAGTCGATAAGGGGAGATCTTTAAGTAAGGGTGGTACTGGTTTAGGTCTATCTATTGTTAAGAACTTAGCATCAACGCTTTCCTGCCAAGTAGGAGTGGATGACGTAGTTCCAAATGGAGCTAGTTTTTGGATTGATTTACCGAAATCAAGCTAAATTTTCTTTAAAGTATCTGTAAGCAATTGCATCACATATTCCCCAGTCTATTGCATAAATTTTACTTATTTTGGTATGTTGCAGAATAAACGAGAAAATCTCGCAAGCAGGCACGATTACATCAGCTCGATCTTCAGCAAGATCAAAAAGTTTTATTCGCTCACTATTAGTCATTCCTGATAACTTGTCTTTGATATCATCAAATTTATTGATATCCAATAGAGAGTTTTTATCTAATTTTAGAATTTTAAATATTCTTCTGATATTACCTCCAATCCCAACGAGTGAAGTTGGATTGGCTTCTAATTTTTTTAAAAACTCTTCCAATTTATTCCACTCTTCTCTGTTGTCTTTGTTATTCATTATTCGAACAGCTCCTATATCAAAAGATTCGAAAGTCTCAGTTTCACCAATCTTTAGATAAATTTCCGTACTCCCTCCACCCACATCAACATACATTGGGTAATCTAAATCTTCGATTTTTTTAATATTTGCATCCTTAAGGTAATAAGCTTCCTCTCTTCCAGATAAAATTTTCACGGGGCTACCACACACAGTTTCAATTTTTTTACATATGTCTATGCCATTTGAAGCATTTCTTGTTGCTGATGTTGCGCAGATTCCAGCCCATTCAACTTCTCTATTTCTTACCTTCTTTGATAGGCTTTTTAATTCTTTAATAAGTCTTTTCTCAGAGGCCTCTGAAATTTTATTATTTTTGAATACATCTTCACCAAGCCTCAAGTCAATTCTCTTAAAGGTATCTAATTCAAGTGGATAAAGTGATTTTTTACTTCTTACGCGAAATTGTTTGAATTTAATTGCATTAGAACCAATATCGATAGTAGCAATTCGACGGAATTTTTTTTTAGTTTTCAAGTTTTTTTATAGTGTCTACAAGTCTTTGAAGGGTTTTGTATTGTTTATATGAAAGACCTGGAAAATCCACACCTTTGTAAGAGACTTTGTAGTTATGAATTGCCGTGTTCCATGACTTAGGTTTAGACAATTTTTTATTATCATATTCAATTTCATTAAGTAAATATCTTAATGCCGTCAATCTAGCTACCATTTTATTATTCGCATTTATTACTACCCAGGGACTTTCTTCATATGATGTATTAGAAAACATTTGCTCTTTAAAAAAAGAGAAGATTTCCCATTTGTCTGCCATCCTCAAATCATTAGAACTCAATTTCCATAATTTCAGAGGATCTGTTTGTCTTTCATTAAATCTCTTACTCTGTTGCCTCTTTTCGATAGATAAATAAAATTTAATCAATATTAATCCGTCATTAATATAAGATTTTTCCCACTTAATAACCTTATTCATAAAATGGGTATACTGCCTTTTTGTGCAGTAACCCATCGTTATTTCAACTGTCGCTCTCGTGTACCATGACCTATCAAAGAAAACGATTTCACCGGTTTTAGGCATATGTTTTTCGTAACGTTTAAANCATTTTTTTNATTCNNAGTATATAGTTCCTTATTTCTTTCATATGCTTTNGTAGAATCAGTATCNACAACAAATGCCAAATGTTTTCCGCTATCACTTAATTCAAGTTTATGATATTTTGTTTTAACATGTGATTCGTAAACATGTTTTGTGGTATTATTACTCAAATCTTTAATGTAGACTCCAGGTTTTGTTGAATTCTTTTCACCACTAGTTACATATGAAATAAATTTTTCTCCTTTTGAAAATGTGTAATCTAACACGAATGGAATAGTATCCTCCTTTTCAGTCTCTAAGTTTCTAATAATGAGTGGGAATCCATTTTTTGAACTTGATTTTTTATTTATTTTCTTTTGTTTTATGGTGTCTTTTGTTTGTTCGTTTGTTAAATCATAAGTATATGCAAGATATCCTGACCACTTTTCTGGATTTTTATAAGATTTTATATTTGATATTTTAACCAGTGATTTAGTTTGTAAATTAAATATTCCGAGAGAATCCATTGGCATTTTATCCTTTTTGACTTTTCTTCTTTTCAACTCTGTGATTGTGTCATTCCACTCTTTAATTGTAAAAATTGCAAATTTAGAATTGTATGAAAAAACTCCATTTTCAGCACGATCATGTTCAAAAATTAAATTAGCATTTTTGTCTTTTATTTTTAAAAAACTATCCTTCTCACCTCTTTGCAGTGAATACATTATAAAGTCACCACTTGAACTAATTTGTGAATTTTGAATTCTGTTCCAAATATCAAAGTCTTTGTGGTTTAAAACTTTTTTTTGTCCGTGAATATTTAAAGAGATGATTAATAATATTATTGCAAATTTTTTCATACGTATAAATGTAATAAATTCGCAAGAACAAAGGCCTCGTAGCATAACTGAATAGTGCATCTGATTACGGCTCAGAAGGTTGCAGGTTTGAATCCTGCCGAGGTCACAAAAAAAGGGAACAAACACGCTTTGTTTGATCCCTTTTTTATTAGAGTAAAAAGATATTATTGGTTTTGCTCAGCATACATAGCTGCTTCTTTATCAATATCTGTTGTATCAAAATAACATGCTGTAGAAATGATTTTATCACCTTCCCACTTCCACCAGCAATGGAAATTATTTGTTTGAACTTCACCCGTTATTTTTGATTTTCCAGTCCATTCAGCCCACTGATTTGTGTAAATACTACCATCGTTGTAATACATTGTAGTCACCCAAGGTGTCAAATGTTCCATTTCATCATATAGAAGCGAATGAAAATTATACCCTGCAATAATTTCATCATTATTGTACTCATCGTTGTTTACATAATGAACACCATCGTCTGAAAAGTAATCTTTAGCAATATCAAAGTTACCTTCTGTGTAGGCTTTTGCAAGTTTTTCGATAATTATTGTCTTTTCATCAGTTGCCATCATAAAACCTCCTCTTTCTGATGTATCAAAAGGGATGTCACCGCATGATGTAAAAAATAAAAAGACACTTAATATAAGTAGAATTGATTGTTTCATATCTTTAATTTATTCTGTTTCTTCAGGAATGTCTTGCCATGATCCAGCATACCTTTGCACTTTTCCGTCTTTGACAGCAAATCTTTCAAATTGTCTCCATCTATTTATATTACCTAAAGAATCTGTAAATGTGTAGACAACGTGTGACTTAACCTGCTCCCATCCATTATTAGGGTTTAAAACAAGAGAATAAACATGTTTAAGATCAGCATCAACAGACGATCCGTTAGCTGCCCTAACTGAGTCTTGAGTCATGGCTGAACTTTTTACGTATTCAAAATCTCTTTGGACTCCATTTCCAAAGTAAAATTTGATTGAGTCTGATGCCAACTGAGTCATTTTTTCAAAATCACGATCATTCCATGCTTTGTCGAAAGTCATGGCAATCTCTATACTTTCCTCGGAGCCCAGGGAATATTTGTAATCTTTACCCCACTCATATGTGTTGTACCCAACAGTTGGTGCTTCACATCCAACAATGAATAGTATTATTAACACAGCAAAATATTTAATGTTTAGTTTTTTCATAATAAATTAATTTTTTTAAAAATAATGTAAATAATAAAGTCTTAGATTAAGAAAAATATAATTTTTCTATTAATTGATGATTTAATAATAATGGATATTGAATAATGAGAATGTAATAACTAACTTCAATTATTAA
>FUFK010043110.1_pt1 | contig 17018 bp, 28 predicted proteins | sample 1021851 | NCBI WGS metagenome assembly FUFK01 (sample SAMEA51879418, study PRJEB19060) | metagenome | reverse complement strand
TTAAAAAAAGAAGTATTCAGAGGATTAGTATCCGGTGAATCTGTTAGTTCAATATCTGAAAGATTGGTCAATGAGTTTAGCGGCACAAATCAAATCGCTCAATCAAGAGTAGCAACAAACGATACGATCAGCAGATTATTTAGAAGCACCACTCAAAAAGCGTTTGAAGGTGATGAAGAGCAAAGATTTAAATATGTAGGTGCTGATGATAACAAAGTTCGAGAAGAATGCCGGGCGGTATTAGATAACCCTAAAAATTCAGAAGGCTTTACATTTGATGAGATTAACGATCTCCCGGTTACATTTACTGAAGGCGGTTCTTATAATTGTAGGCACGAGTTTGTACCGGTATGAAGTTAGATAGAGCATTGAGGTTTACTTCTAAAGATTGGGATAAGATAGGTCAATTTATCCGGGGAGCAATTAAAAAAGATGCTTTGAACGGAGTAATGCAAGATGATAAAAAACCAAAATTAAGATCAAGAACCTATAAGAAATATAAGAAGAATGATATGCGGAAGTTCGGAAGAGGTGATGATAAGATTGGAAAAGGTGATAGATTAAAACAATTTATAGGAAGATCATTAAATAATGATACTTCAAAAGTTAATCTTCATCTAACCGGGGATATGATGAAGAAGATACAAGTTAAAAGCACAAGTGATAAAACAACTATCATATTTTTAGAAGGCGAGAAAGTATTAGGCAATAAAAAGAACGGATATAATGTTCATAATGTTCGTAATGAAAACCGCAAAAAAGCATTGAATTTTCTTGCAAATACAATTCAAAAGAATTTAGACAAAGAAACAAGCAAGCCAATCAATTTAAAACTAGGCAAGCGATAAGATTTTTATAACTCAATCAAGAGGTTAAAATGGAAAAAGAAACTCAAGTTCAAGAGGTAAAAGAAGAACAAACTCNNGAGCAAGAGGTAAAAGAAGCTCCCGTGAATGATGTTCCTTATAATCGTTTTAAGGAAGTTGTTGCCGAAAAAAATACGATAAAAGCCGAATTTGATGCCTTGAAGAATCAAGTATCAAAAGANGCTGAAAATCAGAAGCTAAAAGAGATGGAAAACAAAGGCGAATACGAATCCGCTTTAAATCTAGTAAGAGAGGAATCAAATAGAAAAGATCAGATGATTACCGATTTGAAATCTAGATTAGAAGTTTATGATGCTCAATACTCACAAGAAAGAGATATGCTTCTAGACAAGTTAAACGATGAAGATAAGGCTTTGTATGGCTCACTCGATAATAATGCGTTGAGAGTCCATTTAGAGCGTAGTAATAAACAATCAGTTCCTTCGGTAGGGAATGATCAGCCGGCTGAAACTCAAGGTTATAAGAACTTGGTTGATGCGGCAAGAGACTATCAGAAAGGTAAAATAGATGAATCAATCTACAAACGAATTAAATCCGCATTCCGGGCGAACCAAGCCTAGAAAAGCAAATTCAATTCCGGATTTCGTTGATCCAACTAGCGGAAGAGTTACGACTCAAAACACTAGGGAGGGAGAAATGAAATATCAATTAGATGGGAAGGATGTTAGCTTTGAGGATGGATTTAGTCTTTCGGTTGGTGCGGATAAAACACCTTCAAAAGTAAGATCATCATTTACTCATATTCCTACTGAAAAATGGAACAAAATTTTTAAGAAATAGGAGTTAAATATGGCTGCTGGAGATACCGGTAACTTTGCCGGATCACTACAAGAAGTTCTCGCTGATGCGATGGTTCACTTCTCAAAAGCGAATGTTTGCCTTCCTCTTGTGATGCAAGAATCAAGAGATAAGGCTGATACAATAACATTCCCGGTTTATAACTTGGGATCAAATCAAGTAACGAGTGCAGATGTTGCATCTCATTCCGAACACGATTCTACTGCAATAACTGCAACGCAACTAGATTCTGAAAAGAAAACTATCACTTTAGATATGTATTCTATAAGAGTTCCTGTTCACGATGAAGCAATCCTTTCAAATGCGAACGATGTAACGGGTATCGCTGGTGAATTAGTTGGCAATGCAATTGCGGCAAAGGTTGATGCTTTGATCGTTGCTAATTTTGGCAACTTCTCAAACACCTCAAACGATACATCTAACGGGATAAGCGTTGATGATTTGTTTGCGGCTTTGGGTACACTTCAAGCAGAAGCCGCACCAGCTCCGTACTCAATGGTTCACAATCCTAGAGCAATCTATGGAACATACGGACTATCAAATGATCTTGTTACTTCTAACCAATTCGGTGGATCACCTTCATCGCAAGATGATATGTTGAAAACCGGATTCATTGGTGCATTAGCCGGAATGGATATTTATTCATCACCGGAGATTTCTATTGCTTCAAACAATGCAATCGGTGCAGTATTCTCAAAGATGGCTATCGGATTTGGATATGCTGGTGATCTTATGAGGATGGAAGTTGAGCGTGATGCGGTGAGACTTAAAACCGATTATGTAGGTAGTATTTTCTGCGGAAGCGTAGAATTAGCTGATACATACGGAGTTGAGCTAACTCACAAAGTAACTTAATAAGTTAAATAAGTTGGGGGAGGTTTTTGCCTCCCCTAACGGATAAAATTATGGCGATATCTAATAATAGAATTTTAAAGGAATATTTTGCAGACCTAGCCGGTGTAGATGCTAATGCTCTTTCTTTCAATGGGTGCGTTAGAGCCGGACTTGAGGAAGCTGGATATTCGGGATCAATCTCTTCAATGCTTCGAGCTTGGGCGAATGCAACTGCCGGAACAAGCAACGCATCTGTTAATTCAGCTTTGAAATTAGCCTTTGCAAGTGCGGCAGGATCAACCCAATCTAGTTTATCCGGATTAGTTGGAGACTTTGCCGGGGAGAGTGCTAATTGGGAATCTTCCTTACAGGCTTGGGAAGATGAAGCAAGGAAGTGGAATCTAATAAATAACCCGTAGTAGTTGACTACGAAACTTTAATCAAGGAAAGGATTAAAAAATGGCAAGTTTAACAGGAGCAAGTATAGCAAGTAGCTATACATCACTTTTAAAATTAAATGGTAATACAGATAGTCTTGTGGCTGGTGATGGCAGTAATGCTATTCAAGTGGTTGATGGAGATGGTACTGCATCAAATTTATACTTAAATACGAATAGAGTTGGAATAGGAAATCAACCAGCTTACACATTGGAAGTTAAAGCATCTGTAAGCGGAGATTGGCTTTCAAGGATTTATAATACTGCTGATGCAAGTAATCCAAGTGGATTGTTAGTAAGGCTAGATGATGCTGATTCTACTGGAATATTGCTTGGGGTTAATGCTAGTGGAACTTATAGACTCGTTGTTAAACCCGATGGAAATGTTGGAATAGGTGTAAGCGATCCCGATTCTGAATTAGAGATTTTTCACGCTACTGATCCTCAATTAAAATTTTCAATCAGTACTCACGGAGATGCAGGATTAATTCTTTGTGATGCTGATGGTATGAAGTTATATGGTAAAGGCTCTTCCGATCAAATGAGATTTCATTGTGATACTACCGAAGTAATGAGGATTGCAACTAATAGTTTACTTATTGGAAAAACCACGGATGCTACCGCATCAGCTAATGCTATATCATTACAAGTTTATAATAATCAAAGTGAAAGTGGGCAAGCTCCTGTTTTCTTTCATAAAGCTAATGCTGGACACGCTCTTATAGTAGCTGGTGAAAGTGCCGGTGTTGAAGATTGTTCGCATTTTAAAAATGCAAGTACCGCTTGGGGTGGATCTACAAAAGGCATTATAAAAATAACGGATGCAAGTAGCGGAGCATCAACAACTAATTTTTTCTACTGCGAAGATGCTGATGGAACAGAGGCAAGGCTAGATACAAATGGACTCTATTATGGAAGCGGAACTGCGGTTTCAGCTATTGATTACGCTGAATTTTTTGAATCGAAAGATGGAAAAGCAATACCATTNGGAACTTCTGTTAAGTTGGATGGAGATAAGATAGTTCCTTGCTCTGATGGAGATACACCTATTGGGGTAATAAGACCAAATGAAGGATCTAGTGTTCTTGGTGGAAATTCTTTACAATGGCATAAAAAATATAAAAGAACAGATTATGATGCTTATGAAACTGAAGATTATGAAGTTTGTGAGTGGGAAATTACCGAGGTAGTTCAAGAAGCATATACTGAAGAAATAGAAGAAAAGAATGAAAAAGGTGAAGTAGAGATAGTAAAGGTAAAGCACGATGAAGTTACAGAAAATAAATTTGTTCAATATGAAAAAGGCAAAGAACCCGAAGGTGTTGAAATCCCAAGTGATGCTCTCGTTGTTAAAAAAACTAGAAAAATTGTTAATCCCGATTATGATAGCAGTAAAAAATATGTTGAAAGAAAAGATAGAGATGAATGGAATTTAGTTGGTTTACTTGGGCAAGTTCCAATTACAAAAGGTCAGCCTGTTGCATCTAATTGGATTAAAATGAGAGATGTTTCTGAAAATGTTGAAATGTATTTAATAAAATAGCTATGAACGAAAAAGATAGAATAAAAGAGCTTAAATCAAGACTTGCTTTACTTCAAAGAGAGGTAAGCGAAGTTCAATTTCTAATCAATGGCTATGAAAATGCAATAAAAGAAGCAAAGGCGAAAGATGGCAAGGGATGATTATCGGCACGGAAGGCTCCGGGAAAACGCAAAGAAAGAAGCTAGGTATTATATTTTGATTTACGTTTTGTTTTTAATGTCAATCTTTATTTTAACTCTTCTTTCAAGTTGCAAATCCGGAACTATTTTAGAGCCGCAAGTTTATCCGGACTCAATCCGATACGCTTCTGTATTTAATGAAATTATTGATCAAGATTCTTCCATTCATTGGTACTCAAGAATATACGAGGGAAGTGGCTGGTGTTATTATCACCATAGATATGAAGAGATTAAGATTGTACGAAGATAAGGAGATTGGATTTTGGCTTGGAGTATTCGGATTTGTTTGGATATTTATTTTTGTAATTAGATGGCTAATAGGTCTGTAAATGGAAAACCTCAAACCGCTAGAAGCATACGAGGCGATGTTATTGATGACAATCTCTCCCTTAACATTAATATTAAGTGGCTTTGTCAGTTATTGGTATTGGTGGGCGGACTTCTTTACGGAGCTTGGAGGGTGGAGAATCGCATCACAATATTGGAACAAAGGATGGCTGAAGCTAATGATCAAATATCCGATCTTGTTCAAAAACATATATCTGAAGAGCGTGTTCGATTTGAAAGGATGGAGGAAGAATTAAATTGGTATCAAAAAGAATTAAATCTAAATCCATTATCTTGGCGAAAAAAGAAAAGAAAGAAATGAATTGGATTGTTAGCACATCATATAATTTAATAGCGAGATATACTTATAAATAATGGAGCAATTTTTAGCAGTTTATTCGGAAGCCGGGATGATCGGAGTAGTTGGAGCTATGTTCGTTTTTATGGTCTATCAAAATGCTAAAAGAGCGGAACAACAGGGCGAAGCTATACAAGAACTTAAAATTGAAAACAAAGGTCAATCAGAAACATTGGAAAATTTAGAAAGTATCGTTTTAAAAATGCTAGATCGTTGGAATAAATCAGATGAAACTTCTTTGCGGCACAGGGAAGATATTACCAAAGAACTTAACGAGTTAAGCGATAAGGTAAGTTATATGTCCGGAAGGATAAACGGAGGAAACTCTAGATAATGGATAGTTTAAAAGTATCTGGTACGAGCTTGGGAAGTATGGGAATTGTATTTATGGATTTATTACCTTACTTCATTGGCTTAACTATCGGAATTATGAATATTATTTACTTGTATTATAAAATAAAAAAAATCAAGGAGTCGTAAATGGATTTCAAAAAGATGTTGCTCGACAAAGCTATGGATTCTGTAAAAGCTATGGCAGATGAACAAGCAAAGGGAGCAGAAGAGATGTTAATTCAATATATCCAATCAAAAGAAGTTGAAGAAAGATTAGCTGAAAAAATGGATAAGGCGATAAACGTTCCTTTCGTATCAGATCAAAAAGAAGAGCCAATGTTTAGGGAGTTAGCTGATATAATGACCGATATACTAGCTGGAGCGATCAGAATGATAAGAAAGAGCCGATAATGCCAAAAAGTATGTATAAGTCAAAAAAAANGCGGTCTAAAAAGCCGAAAATCAAGAGAAAATTAAAAAGGCGAAGGTAAGTATGCCTGTTCCGCCAAAGAGAGTACAAGACGTAGCGAGGAGAGCTTTGCAAAGAAGAAGACAAGCACCAAAATCAAAAAAGGGAGGAACTCAAGTTGGTATCTCTAGAGCAAGAGATTTATCAAGAGGTGCTAATATTAGTATGAGTTCAATCCGTAGGATGGTTTCTTTTTTTGCTCGGCACGATACTCCAGCAGAAAGAAGGAATCGAAAAGAGCCTATTTCAAGAGCTTCTATTTCTTGGGATTTGTGGGGAGGCGATCCCGGTAGAAAGTGGGCGGAGTCAATAATTAGGAGATTGAGTTAATGTATAAATTCGGGAAAAGATCAAGAGAAAGGTTGAGGGGAGTTGATTCTAGAATCGTTAATGTTCTTAATGAGTTAATTAAATTAATGGATGTTACTATCATTGAAGGTTTACGATCTGCCGAAAGACAAGAAGAATTATTAGCAAAGGGAGCAACTAAAGTAAAATACTCGAAGCATATGGAAGGGAAGGCGGTTGATTTAGCACCTTACCCGATAGATTGGAAAGATAGAGATAGATTNCATTATATGGGNGGNATGGTTCGAGGTATAGCCAAACAANTAGGATANTCTATTCGTTGGGGCGGTGATTGGGATAGTGATGGCGAGGTTAAGGATAATGGATTTGATGATTTAGTGCATATAGAGTTGAGGGATTAATTGTTTTTATATTGCAAAATAAAAGATGTTGTTTGTGGATTTTGTGGAGAGTCTGATAACATCACTTATTGCGGACTAGCTACGAATGAGAATAGAATTGATTATATGAAATCCTGTCCTAAAAAAAGGAAAAAAAGATGAAAAATAGATTTCAAAAAGCTATGAACAATGATTTTAAAGATGANGGCACTTTTAATAATATAAATGAAAGCATTAGGTTAGCTAAAGAATTAAAAGTTTATGATACTATAAATCCAACCGGCAAACAAATAAGCCTAATGAGTGAAATCATTAGTCGCTTGAAAGTATCTGATGAGTTGGAAATAATGGAAATTCAAGATATTAAACCAATTGGGAGGGTTGAAGCGTGAGTACATACGAATCAAATTTATGCGATCTGAATGATGTTTTATTTGTATTGCCGGAAGCATCTAAATACAATCAACGATCTCTATTATCTCCGAATTGGGTAGCAAGCGGAACATCGAATCTTTACAATCTATATTCTCCCGGATATATTTCAAGCGATGCGGTNCTNTATAAGGATGGGGAAGATTTAGGAGTNGAAGCTGGATCNCAACCTTCAAGCGNTGGAGAATGGAGATATACAGATAATTTAATTCAGTATTTTGAAGCAAGTACAAATGTAAGCCAATTAAATGGATCAATTTGGGAGATCGGGCAAGATACAGATACACTAATCACTAATACAATAATCCCAAGAGCTTCCGATATGATTAGAAGTATGACTCAACAACCTATCTATCCACGAAAGGGAGTCGGGATAGCAAGCAAAACCGGACACGATTACCCGGAGGTAATTGTAATGGCTACCGCTTTCCAAGCCGCTAGTTTGATCGTTGGAGTTTATGATTCAGATTTAAGGGATGAATTATCNAATCAAGTTATGAATATTGATGATACGGGGATAATTGATAGAATTAGAAACGGATCAATATCTCTTTATCAGCATAATGATCTAGCTTTAAATAAAGGAATTGTAAGGAAGAAATCTGTTAATGCAAATTCAACCGCTGATGTTGTAGATGTCCGGGGTAGGTGTTCAGTTGAATATGATCTTATAGAAATTAAAATTGATAGCGGTGGAACGCTAACAAGAGGAACGGATAATACTTCGATAACATATACTACTAAAGGAATATCATCAGCCGGATTACAAACTTCAACCCTAGTATCTGAACAAATTATTAGCGGTGGGTATGATTCTATCGGAAGAGGTTTAGAAGTTAGATTTTCATACGGAGTTCTAAATACAAATGATTCTTGGGAAGTAGAATGTTCCGGTATCATAGAGGCACAAGCTACACCGGTAAAAATGGTTAGGGCAGAACGAGTATGATTGATTATACCAATCAAATTCATACCGCAATTGATAAAGTTGCTTCTGTTATCACAAAAGAGATTACGGGAGTTCCGATGTCCTTTGATGAGAACAGAGGTAATTCTTCATTCTTTTTGCAACCGATAGCGGATGATATTGTTGATCGTTTTGCAACAACTGCAATCCGCCAATATACTTTATTGTTAGTTTATGAGATTACAACCGGAGGTCAATATTCAGAGAATGTATTTAAACAAGTTTCAAATATCGCTGAAAGGGTAAAAGTAATTTTTTCAAGTCCCCAAAGTTCAACTGAAGATGAGTATTTCAACGGGGTTTGTGAATCTGTTGAATATGAGAGAGAAGATGATAAGGCAAGAGCGAATATAACCTTAACTATTCAAAGGCTAGAGATATGAAAATAAAAATTAAAAAAGATTGTCAAATTCCGGAAAAATCCGGTTGGTGTTTTTGGAATTATGGCACAGATGAAGATTTGATCGAAAAGATCAATGAAGGGAAGATTGTGGAGGTTGATAAGATACCGCCAAAGGCTTTTAATTATGTAACAGAACAAAAAAAGAAAAAAAAGGATTAGATTATGGCTATCTCGGGAACAAGTTACGATCCTAAACTATTTCAATTTTTAGTAGCAGAACANGATGATTACGGAACTATAAATCCGGGTTCAAGTGGATCACCGGATAANGATTATATTGCTCTAGATGTTGATAGTATTGGATCACCAAATTTNGGAATAAATCAAACTTTAGATGTTAGAAGTGGATCAAGGGTNTTNCTTGATACCAACTTTTTTCAAGATAATATAACTGCGGTNAAAGAAATTAGTGTTTCCGGAACTGCAACTACTGAAGGACTAGATTTATTNTTATCGCATTTNACNNTAGATACTTCAGCACCTTATGCAATCGCTTCAAATNTTGCAACNAGNAGNTANGGAGTTGGAACTNCGNATCAAACATCAAATCAAATTTTATCTATCGTNATGAAATCCCCGGCANCTNATTCCGATCTTGCNTTTAAAGATTGTTTCTTAACNAGCCTTTCGCTTTCGGGAGATGCTGGAACTGAAGGCGGCAGAGTTAAATTCTCGGCANNNTTTCAATCGGGNACAAANCCAGCATCGGGAGAGCTTACGATTGCATCAATTTCAGCAGATCAAGCNATTACCGGGAATGATTATTTTATGAGTTCNTGGGATGCAGANGATCGTATTATTGCTGGAGTTGCTAATGCGGTTCTATCATCATTTAACTTAACAATTGATAATCCAATTGCTTTTAGTGGTATAACTTCAACCGGGTATGAAGTAGCAACAAGAAGCGGAGAAGTTTCTTCTTCTGCAAGTTTTTCTTGNTTNTATGATAATAACTTCCTTGATATGTTTGANAGNTTCAACACAACTCAAGTATCCGGATCATCAACCGGAGCAACNCTCTGCAATCATCAAGCGGCTCTAGNTGATGGAAGTTTTGGATTCAGCTTACCAAGNTCAATCATTACAAGCGTTGGNTTCAATGAGGGTAATGCGATGATGCTGGACNTAGAAGTTAAAGCACTAGGAAACGGATCAAATTCACTTGTTGAAGTAAGTTGTTAATTTTCAAAGGGAGCGAAAATGAAAATAAAAGTAGATGGATCAGAGATCACCGCANGGGATATAAACTATAANCAAAANCTNGAACTTCAAGGCGAGTTTGCAGATGTTTATTCNAATGGATCTGAAAATGTCAAACAGAAGGATTTTAATTCTCTTTTGGGAAGTACCGCAGAGATAGCCTTCAATAATCCGAAAGAGTATTTAAAGCAATTCGATTATAATTTTCAGTTAAAAATATTAACTGCGATTCTAATGAATTATATGGAACTCTCTGATTCATCAAAAAAAGAAAATGGGGATTGAGTTATTATGTATGGCATTGGGCTTTTGATCGCTCAAGCCATAATCAGTTTACGCTCCCTTACGCAGCTCAATCCCCAATAAGTAAAAAGAACAAATATTATAGTTCGGAGGATGATATTTGGAATGAGATTGAACAAATTGAAAAGTCAAATAATAAGTATAGTATCGGGCAACAATTATTCTATCTTTTACCGATATTCGCAAACCCTAACTACATTATTGATAACGAGCATATACAACTTTTAAATGAATATCACTATATCACGGAGTATAATATTCCGCTTGCTCAAAATCTTGATGAAGCAAATGCTTATAAATTATCAATGTTTAATATCATCAAGAACGAAATGAGTTTAGCTTTAAATCACAAGGCAAATAAAAAAGATGGCAACGCAAAAAGTTAACATAGAAGTAAGTACAAGAGGAGCTAAAAAATCCCAAGAAGAACTTAAAGGATTAAGAGGCACAATTACCAATTTGGGAAAAGCGGTTGGAGTTGCTTCTGCCGCTTATTTCGGTGCAAGTGGCTTAATTAATAGCTTTTCAAGAGTAATAGATTTAGCCGGGCAACAACAAAAAGCTGAAAACGATCTTAAAACCGCATTAGGAAGAACATCAACTGCATTAATTGATCAAGCAGAGACCTTACAAGAGTTTACTAAATTTGGAGATGAAGCAACATTACAACAAATGGCTTTTTTGGCTAGTATTGGGAAAACAGAAGATCAAATAATGGATATAATTCCGGTTGCTATGGATTTGGCAGAAGCTACCGGGATGAGCCTAGAAAGTGCGGTTAGAAATACCGCCAAAACTTTTTCCGGTTTAGCCGGTGAATTAGGTGAGCTAGTTCCTCAATTAAGGGATTTAACTGCTGAAGAAATGAAATCCGGAGAAGCAGTAAGGGTTCTAGCTGATCTTTTTGGAGGTACTGCACAAGCTCAAACTGAAACGCTTACCGGAAAACTTCAACAAATGAACAACGCTATCGGAGACGCTGGAGAAGAAATTGGATTAGTGCTTGCTCCAATGGTTATTAAAGTAGCTGATGGGATTAAAACATTAGCCGAAGGAGTTGGCGAGGTTACAGAAAAATTTAAAAATTTTGGGCAAGAAGTGGATTCTTCTTTATTAACTCCAACCCAATTAGCCGAGCAAGAAGTTGATGCTTTTGCTAGATCATTAAAAGATAAAAGTTTGCCGGAACTAATACAAATGGGAGAGGAATTAGGCAAAACGGGTGAAAAATTTAATATGATGATAATTCCAATGGGTGAAGCATCAAATCTAACTAATACCTTTGGATTGAACACAAAACAAACTTCCGAGCAGATGGAAATTCAACTTGGAAAACAAGATGAGATTATTAATAAAATAAATTCAGAAATCGAAAGAAGAACTGAACTTATTGCAAAAATTGAAGAGGAAAGAGAAGCACAAGGAGGAAAATTTAATGTTATTGAACAAATGGAAAATGAAGAAGCTGAAAGAAGAGCTTTAGCATTTGAAAATGAAATAAATAATATTGATTTCATTAAAGATGCCGATACAATTTCTTTACAAGAAAGGGCAAACGCTAGAAGCATATTTAATGATGTTACAACAGAACTAGCCAATTCTGATTTTGATATGCAAAGGGTTTTGATGACTAGGCAAGCCGATATGTTTCGGAAGGCTGGGATTGATGAAATTGCAATCGCTCAATTTGTTTCTGATCGCAAAAAACAAATAAGGCTAAACGAACAAGAAGCAACTCTTGGGGCGGTTGCTAATATGATGAACGCTTTTGCTGGATTAAATACACAAGCAAGAGGTTTGGCAATCGCATCGAAAAGACTCTTGCAAGGAGAGGCTATTATGAATACTTATGCCGGTGCGGCAAAAGCATTCGCACAAGGTGGATTTTTAGGATTTGCTACGGGTGCGGCAATTATTGCTCAAGGATTATCTTATGTCGCTAAAATAGAAGCTCAACAATTTAATAAAGGTGGAATCGTACCGGGTACGGGGAACACAGATTCAGTTCCAGCGATGCTTACACCGGGCGAAGTTATCCTTAATGAAGCACAACAAAAAAATCTAACCGGCAAGATGGGAGGAATAACAATCAATGTATCCGCTCCTCTAGTGGATGAAACGATTATTGATACCATTATTCCAGCGATTGAAAAAGCTAGAAGGTTGAATTTAGCTTAATGGCTATTACATTACCGGAAGATTTTTCAAAAACATCGCATAAGGAGAATTGGTTAGTTCAATTATATTATGGCGATGAAACTAATTTTACGGGAATTGCTTTTGCNGATACAGAAGTTGGTATTTCAGCTTGGGANAANGCTTCTGAAAAATATGAGGAGATTGATGATCATTGGAATAATGTTGATATAGCAACAACTTCCGGAAGCAATTTTTATCACGGAGTAATAACAAGTACAAGCGGAGTTCGAGATTCTTTTGATCTTGAAAAACAAACTGCTTCAACTTCCAATATGTCTTTCACTATAGCAAATTTTAAATTAAACGGAACAAACTTCTCCGAACAGATTTTGAACGGATCAAATAATTATATCAATCGTAAGGTTGATGTTTATTTTCAGCCGGATGATGTTGATTCTATTGGTAAGTGCGTAAGGATTTTTACAGGAAGGCTAACAGATTTTAATCATAATGAATCTACTATAAATTTAACTATAACGACTCGGCGACCATACGACAATCTAACTTATCCGAATGTTAGATCAGCAAATGGAAATTATTTCCCAATCGCCTTTGGGGATTATACCGCATCATCTAGTACATACGCTTCGCCGGAATATGCAGATAATTTATCAAAAGCGGTTCATCCTGTTCCGGTGGATCAAACGACAAAATATTTTTTCTTTTGCTTGAACCACGAAAACACCGGATCAACAGATTCAACATTGTATTATTATGATAGCAGTTTAGATGCTTTTTTGCCTGTTGAAGATTCAAATGATGCTGAAGCATATAGCAACGGATTTGCATTAAAAACGAGAACTCATTTAAAAAGACATTTTAAATTCAAACCTTATAATATAATATTAAGATTATTTGATGGCGATAATGCAATTGATGGAACAACAGATCAAGATTCAAGCGGTACATTCGGCACATTAGAACTTGGAGGATCTGATATTTCTGATTCTTCATCTCCTTTTAATATTCAAGTAAACAAAGACCAAACTTTTAATTTAAGAGCATTTGATGATCTTCCGGCTTTGAGTTCTAGCTTTTCAAGCAACAATCACGGATTAACTTTTACATTCGTTTGGAGAATGACAAATTTCTATGCAACGAGTTCCGGTGATTTTGAATTTAATAATTTAAAAGTTTTTGATATAAGCGAAGGAACTTCAACCGAGTTGGATGAGTTTGAGGGTGCTGATGTTACGGGTACAAATTCAGCAAGTGGAATTGATATAGGTGAGCAAGTTGGAACAAGCAATAGAGCAACAAATTATATTAATAATGGTGGTTATCCCGATGGCTTTAAAATGCGAGTTCAGAGAAATGCGGTTGCTGATAATAATGTAACTCTACCGCTTGGAACATCCTCTAAAAATGTTTTGAAATTTTACGATATGCGGTTTACCGCAACAACTGCCATTGATACAAAAAATGATAAAACTGATGGTAATGCAAGGATCAAAGAAATAAAACAATTATATAGCGGACACGATGGCTTTTCAAAGAGTTATAGCGGTGGTAGTGGAACTGCATCAACCGGGTTGGAAGCTCATCGGGAAATAATTAAAAAAACTATGGGCATTGATGATTCGGATGAAAACATATATAATTGGAGTGATGTTTATGCTGATCGAGTTACTAGTGCTTGGAATATTAGATATTGGGAATTAGAACCGAGACCGGTAATAGATATTCTTGAACAGATCCAGCAAGAATTTTGTTTCATATTTAAATTTAGGGTTCACGATAATTCATTAGCTTATTATCATATAAAAGATTCTTATTCTTCCGGGGATGTAACAACTACTCTATCAGCCGATGATATAGCAGATATAGAAATAAACAATACTTCTTTCGATAAGCTACTTACTAGCGTAGTNGTTAATNNTGAAAAGCATCCNGCTAAAAATGTTTATATGTCCACAGATTCAGATTCTAATTCAGCGGCNAGGACAAAATATAACATCGCAACNAATGAAAATATAAAAGAGTTTAATCTAGATATGCTGGTGAATAAGGCAAATGTAAATCTTGATGATAATCCCAATGATGGATTTCAGAGCTATATGGGAAATCTTTTTCTTGATGTTAAGCTAGAGATAAGTTGCAAAATCGTAAACAATCAGAAAGGCTATCTATTAGAAACGGGTGATATAGTTCAATTTGATTCTTCAAATATGCCCGTAAAGGCTTTTGCAGATAATTGGAGTAAATATTTTATGATAATTAAAACAAATAGAGGAGTTGGTTCAAACTCCATAGTAGCAAGGGAGGTAGGTTAATGTATTTTATGTACGATTCGGTAGGCTTTACCGAAGCAACGATAATTGATGGTTCTTATAGTTCAAATACTTTTAGTAATGCCTCTAGTGATACTATTGATAATGAAGATCGAATCAACGATCAATCTATCAGCCTGGCAGTAACTTCTTATGTTGGAACTGATGCAATAAGAATTGATTACGGAAGTGCGGTATCTGTTAGCTCAATCGCTCTATATATGAATGCGGCAGAATCTGATGATATTTTTGTCGCAAGATCATCCGATGGAACAAACGGAGCAACCATAGCAAGCCTTACAACTAATTTTAACGCTAATGCTTGGCAAGTAAATGATTTTTCAGAATCTACATATAGATATTTCTTTCTAGGACAAGGAACAGGATCGGCTACATTCACCGGATTAACAGAGGTTATTCTTGGAAAAAAATTATCTTTTGAAATGAATCCCGATGTAGGGATTGCAGAGCAAGAAATATTCGGAACAGAAATCCAAAGAAGTATCGGAGGAGTTGAGTTTGGAACTCAAACACATAATCCGATTTCAACCTTTTCATTAAATTTTAGTTCAATAAGCCAAACATTTAAAAACAACCTTCAAACCTTTGAAAGTGCAGTTACCAATCGTAAAAAGTTTCTTTGGTATGATGATTCCGCTTTTAATTATGTACGCTTGGATGCACCAATTACATTTACTGAAGTAGCTTTTGAAAGGTATTCAGCATCATTATCATTAAGGGAACAACTTTCTTAAATCTGTCTATCGCTAGGCGGTAATTTTATTTATCGCCTTTTTTCCTTTGACAATTCAAATTTATTGTTTATACTCTTGTTGATGATAGTAGAATTAAATAATAAATTAAATACCGCCTCGGCTCTCCTCTTGGGATTCCGCATCTCAAACACACACTACTACTATCATCCAGCCGGGGCGGTGTTAAAAGGATAGTAGTAAAATGAAATTAGAAATCAGAAGTTCAACATTTAAAGTTTTATTTGATAATATACTTTGTCAGTTTCCACATAGTTGGGATTGTTTTTATACAAATGACAAGGCAAAAAATCCTATTGTAATATTTCAAGTAAAAAAGAAAAAAAATTGCAAAAAACTTTTAAAACTTTGTAAGGAATTTGTTAATAATTCAAATGATAATTTTTGTTTGAAAAGAGGTGCAATAAAAGGATTTATTATTTCTTATAACTTTTATATTAAAGGAGGCAAGTAAAATGAAAAGGAAAGAAATAAAAAACAAAGCTAATTGGAAAGTTTCAAAACAAAATTATATTTTTAGAGGTGAAAATAAAACTATGTTTCTTTTGTCTAATAATGATCATACAACAGATATTAGCATTCACCTAGAAGAGGATGGAACTGCACATATTGAATTAAGTTCTTTTGATAATGAATCTAAAAAGCATCCAAAGGTTTTAAAATCAATTAGAAAACACAAATCAATTAGAGGAGATACCTTTAAGGTAAAAGAATCAAAAACGATATTCGATAAAACGGAGGTACGTTTAAAAAAGTTTGTTAGATAAAAAAAAGATCGAATCCATTAAGCCCCTTAAATGGGGCTTTTTGGGTAGAACCATAAATTAAAATAAAGGATAGTAGTAAAATGAAAAATAAATTTAATAAATCTTTTGAAAAAAATTTAAGAGAGTATAAAGGAGAAACTTCAGATATTGAGATACAAGAAATAAAAAACGAAAAAGAGCAAGGTGAATGGAGACAAGTTTACGAGAAAGATGAAAATGGAGTTTTAATTGGTGGAGCATACGAATATAAATGGTTTCCTAAACCAATAGAAAAGCCTAATATGAGTATTTGGAGAACAACATCGGGTTATCGTTTAAGAGGGATAACTAAAGTAAAATTATCGGAACACGGAAAAGTAAAAAAGTTTCGGGTTAGTATTTCCTTACCCGATCTTAAAAAAGTTATTTCTGAACTTAAAGAAGGAGGCAAGTAAAATGAAAAAAAATATAATTAAGAAGTATAATCATAAACAAAAGCATTGGGAGGTTTATGGAAAAATCAATGTTCATCAAGCTATTGTTGATAATGTCTTAATGGAGTTAGTTGGTGTATCAAATGCAAACGGAGATTTTATTCGTGGAGAGTACCTTCCCGGTGCTAAATATACTTATGGAATAGCTGGGCAAACCTATTTTTGGAAAAGCATTTTAGGAGGTGAGTAAAATGATATTACCAATTATTGGAGTTCAACTAGCTTGGGAGTCCGAGCGTACTAAAAACCTAAAACAAATAAAAAGCCAATTAACGGAGTTTTATTTTAATACTGAAGGTAACCTTGATACTTGCGAAAAAGATGCGATATTAGGCGAATTAGAGGCATTATCTAGCAAGATTGAGCGTTTAATGGTT
>FUFK010038072.1_pt1 | contig 17018 bp, 14 predicted proteins | sample 1021851 | NCBI WGS metagenome assembly FUFK01 (sample SAMEA51879418, study PRJEB19060) | metagenome | reverse complement strand
AAGATGGCTTAAAATCTGAATTCCTGCCGCTTTACCTTATAATTATTCCAATAGTAGTAGCATTGGCGAGATTCCAATTTATTGATAAAGCAGTTGAATTGAGTAGGAATATTGCAATTAGAAATAGCGAGACACTAATTCAGTCAATTGAAAATTACCAGAAAAGAAGCGGTCATTATCCAATTTCCCTACAAGCTCTTCACTATGACATAAGTCCTGAAGTAATTGGAATTTCTCAATACTTTTATGAGCCAAACGGAAATGCTTACAACGTATATTTTAAACAGTTTTCTGACGAATTGGATGTGGAAGAAATTGTAATGTATAACAAACTTAATGAGCATTACTTTACTGCACACTCACAGGACATTCTTGAATATTCAGGTGACACTTTAATGTTAAGGCGTGGCGACAGACGGAGAGTTAAACTTTCGACACCACACTGGATTTCAATAATATTTGAATAGACGTTGCTTGACAAAGGAAATGACCGAACGGCCAACACTGATTCGGTAAATGTAGAGAGTCCAGTGCTGTTCCAATAATAAAAGTTTTTTGATTTCGGGCGCAGAAAAGGAATTCCGAAAAAAAAGGGGGATCTTAAATTTTATATTTGCAGTTATTTTGGCGTTTTTATTTTTAATGCCGTAAATTCCCTTAGCACATATATTGAGAAAACAACAGTTGAAGAAACTATGAATATCCCGATTAACGAAATTGCTCCGGTAAAGTCCAAGTACCAGATTGAAATAGGATCCTCGATAGAAACAGTTTGGAAAATTCTAACAGACATCAGAAACTGGCCTAAATGGCAAAAGGCAGTAACTAAAACAATAGTTGACGAATATATTGAAGATATTAAGGAAGGAACAACTTTCAAATGGAAAGCTAACGGAATTTTGTTCAAATCCAAGATCCATACTTCAAAACCAAATGCAGAATTCGGCTGGACTGGAACTACCATAGGCGCAAAAGCTATTCATAATTGGACTTTTTTAAAGAAAGACGACAACACAACAATTGTTATTGTAGAAGAAAGTCTTCAAGGAGTGTTCCCGACATTGTTCAGGCAATATTTTCAAAATAATCTTGACAAAAGTGTCTTGACAAATTTAATCGAACTTAAGGAAGCATCTGAAACGAGCATCAAATAACTGACACTACCACGACTTTTACATCAGGCGGGGTGACGTGCAAACTTGGTGCTTTGTGCTCATGTAAACCGCTCCTGATAGTTACCAGATTGTTACCAGCTTAAACTGGAGTTTTCGAGTTGATCAGAACCGGTGCGTTTGATTCGCTCGGAGGCACGCTTCCGCTCGAATCGTCCGGGCTGCGATGGTTGCAGAAATCTACCCATCGGGACGTCAGTTCTCGCTCTACGTTCAAACCGTCAAAGATTTACATATCCAGAATTGCCGGGTGATTTATCCTGTTAAATTGTTCGGTAAAGCCGTTGAGCCAAATGCTCTTCTTTCTAATACCCGGCAGGTCGCCGTCACCGACCACCCGGCTTTCCATTTGCTTCAAGATTGCCAAAACCTGCGTCTCACTAAACTCCCCTTCTTAATTAGTGTTCTTCTACGCCCTATCACGATTTAAGGGAACTCTAATTCTCAACTGTAACCGTCTAATGGGATACAAAAACATAATTTAATTTTGTTAACCATTACTCATAATCTTTGGTTATAATTTCAAATAGAATAAAAATGAAAATACTACTTACCGGTGCAACGGGATATATCGGCAAAAGACTTCTTCCCGTTCTGATTGAACAGGGACACGAAGTAATTTGCTGTGTTCGTGATAAGAAAAGATTCCCCGCAGATGGAATATACAGGCATCCAAACGTTTCTGTATTTGAAGTTGATTTTCTAAAGGACATTCAGAGCTTAAGTTTAAGTTCGGACTTAAGTCTAATAAAAGAAATTGATGCGGCTTACTATCTCATTCACTCAATGAGTTCAAATGTAAAAGATTTTGGGCCGCTTGAAGAAACCTCGGCTAATAATTTTATAAAACTTGTTCAGCAAACTTCCGTTAAGCAGATTATTTATCTCGGCGGAATTACAAACGAAGAAAAACTTTCAAAGCATCTTGCATCAAGAAAAAGAGTTGAGGAAATTCTTGCAGCGAGCGGAATTCCACTTACATCTATTAAAGCGGGAATAATTGTAGGCTCCGGCAGCGCTTCATTTGAAATCATTCGTGATCTTGTTGAAAAACTTCCCGTGATGATTGCTCCCAAATGGCTTAATACAAAACATCAACCGATTGCTATAAGAAATATTTTAGAGTATCTCACCGGAGTTTTACTTAACCCCGTAACATTTAATAAATCCTACGATGTTGGCGGGCCGGATATTTTATCTTACAGAGAAATGCTTCTTCAGTTTGCTGAAGTTCGTGGGTTGAAAAGATTTATTTTTACTGTTCCGGTTATGACTCCAAGACTTTCATCCTACTGGCTTTACTTTGTTACATCAACATCATATATGCTTGCAATAAATCTTGTTAACAGTATGAAAGTTGAAGTGGTTGCAAAAGATAACAAGCTTGAAAAAATGCTCGGCATAAAACCCATTTCATACAAAGAAGCCGTACAACTCGCATTTCAAAAGATTGAACAGAACAATGTGGTATCAAGCTGGAAAGATTCTCTCATATCAAGTTATGGCGACAACTCTTTGCTTGAATATATAAATGTTCCTACCAACGGATGCTTTTTTGATAAAAGAGAAAAAGAAATTACTACAAGTGTTGAACAGGTTTTACAAAACATCTGGTCAATTGGTGGTGAACGTGGATGGTATTATTGTGACTGGCTTTGGCACTTGCGCGGATTCTTGGATAAACTTGCCGGCGGCGTCGGTTTGCGAAGAGGCAGAACAAACAAAACAGAAATTCACACCGGCGATACACTTGATTTCTGGCGTGTGCTTGCGGCTGATAAAGAAAACAAAAGATTACTGCTTTATGCAGAAATGAAACTACCAGGCGAAGCTTGGCTTGAATTTAAGATTGTTGAAAAAAACGGAAAAAACTTTTTACAGCAAACGGCAACATTCCGTCCCAAAGGTTTACTAGGCAGAATCTATTGGTACTCTGTTTTACCATTTCACTTCTTTGTGTTTGATGGAATGGCGGAGAATATAGTGAGATATAAAAGTTAAATATTATCAAAAGGACTTTTTATTTTCTTAACAGAAGCAGGATTGATGTGAGTATAAATTTGAGTTGTAGATAAGTGTTTGTGCCCAAGCAGTTCCTGAATAAAACGAATATCTGTTCCATTATCAAGTAAATGCGAAGCGAAACTATGACGTAATGAATGCACAGTAACTTTCTTTTTTTATTCCAACTTTTTTACAGCATTGTTAAAAATTTGCTGAATGCTTCGAGTAGAATATTGTTCGCCTTTCTGTCCTTCGAACAAATAATTTTTGGTTTGTATTCTTTGAAATATTCACGAAGTAGAAAAAGAAGTTTTTCCGAAAGCATTACAATTCTATCATTCCTGCTCTTGGCATTTACAATTTTAACTGTCATTGCAGAAGAATCAATATCATTTATTTTTAAGTTCACTGCTTCAGCAATTCTTAGTCCACAGGAATAGGTGGTTGAAATTATTGCACGATGTTTTAGATTTGTTATTGAGTTTATGATTTTTCTAATTTCATCTACGGTTAAGATATTGGGTAAGCTGTTTGGTCTTTTCATTTTAACGAAGAAATCAAAATCAATTTCTTTTTTAAGAACATCAAGAAAGAGAAATCTTACTGAAGCAAGAGATTGCTTTATTGCTGAGTAGGAAAATTTTCGTGTTTGCTTTAGATAGTTGAAATAGTCTAACAATATTTTAGAATCATCCGAAGATATATTTGATTTACTAATGTAATCGAGGAAAAGATTAAGGTGATGTAAATATGCTTTTTCAGTTTTGGGAGAGTAATTTTTCAGTCTAAGAATTTTTTCATATTTATCTATGAGTTCGGTTCTTTTCATACTAAAATTTATTCGTGATAGCTTTTATTTATAGGTTATTACGCAACAAATATAGGATTTAAAGAAGATTATACGCAATATTGCGTAAAGAATTTTGTTAGCAGCAAGGCTTAGGGGACACAGACAACATAGTAAGCAAATATGACAAGACATGTAGTTTACATACTTCTGATTAGTGCAGTAATTATCTTCGTAATGTTCAGACCATTTATGCCGGGCAGGTATGACAATTTATCTATCCCCTTATCATTTATGGCACAGGTATTCAGTTTTACAAGTTTAATATTTGTTCCATTAGGACTTTTTTGGTGGATTAAAATAAAGGCTGCTGGCATTCAAGAACTAACCAAAAGACGCTTTTTAAAGACAACATTAGCGATTGCTGGACTTATTTCATTGATAGTTTCAGTTGGTGCATTCTCTCAGAACCATACGTCATTAGCAATATTGTTCCTCGTAATCACCTTCCTTTCACTTTTCAGGACATTTTTAAAACTGAAAAAAGATGGCTTAAAATCTGAATTCCTGCCGCTTTACCTTATAATTATTCCAATGGTAGTAGCATTGGCGAGATTCCAATTTATTGATAAAGCAGTTGAATTCAGTAGAAATACAGCAATTAAAAACAGTGAGCCGCTAATTCAGTCAATTGAAGACTACCAAAAGAAAAACGGACATTATCCAATTTCACTCCAAGCCCTTCACTATGACATAAGTCCTGAAGTAGTTGGAGTCTCTCAATATTTTTATGAGCCAAACGGAAATGCTTACAACCTATATTTTAAACATTTTTCTGACGAATTGGATGTAGATGAAATTGTAATGTATAACAAACTGAACCAGCATTATTTTACTGCACACTCACAAGACATTCTTGAATATACAGGAGACACATTAGTGCTAAGACGTGGCGACAGACGGAGAGAAGAACTATCTACAAAAAACTGGATTTCAATAAAATTTGAATGAATGATGATTGACAGTATAAAAAGCCCAGCTGCTAACAGCGTGTTGCCGCAATTGGCGGTGACGTGCAAAATTGAAACTGAGTGCTACTATCAAACTTTTGTGCTGGTTGACAGTGAAGTGCTCTGAAATCGCCAACTGCGGCAACACGCAAACCGTTGGCGGTCATTGTAAAAGACGACCACTCAAACACAACAGACCACTATATGAACAAAATAATATGGCGAAAAACAAGACAACATACACAGGACAGGACGTTAAAGACTTCATTAACTCTTTCGTTGACAGCGAACAAAAAAAGGCGGACAGTTTTCAACTAATTCAACTGCTACAGAAATGGTCGGACTCTGAACCGAAAATGTGGGGACCAAGTATTATTGGTTTTGGCAATTATCATTACAAATATGCGAGCGGACACGAAGGAGATGCACCTGTTCTTGCATTTTCACCACGCAAAGCAGCCTTGACACTTTATGTTTACTCTGACACAGAGAAAAGCCAAAAACTTGTGACTGAATTAGGAAAATTTAAAATGAGTAAGGCTTGCATTTACATTAAGAAACTGTCAGACATTGACACGGACATACTTAGAGAAATTTGCATTGAATCAATAAAATATATCAGCGAGCATCACGAATGCTCTTGTAGAGTAAAATAGAAAATCCGATAAGAAAAACATGTAATCTTAAAATTAAATTAACATTCATGCACTAAAAGCGGCTAAACTGGTAAAAACATAAACAATTAAAAGACAAAACAATGAGCATAGAAAAATTTACCGTAAAAGACAAAATTGAAATTAACGCTTCCAAAGAAAAAGTTTGGGACGTATTGACAAACCCCGATTTCATAAAACAGTGGGATGACATTCCGGAAAATTATTCAGGTGGACACTTACAAATTAATAGCGTGATTGAATGGGAAGGTTATTCAAAAATGACTGTAACAGAATTTGACAAACCAAATAAACTCAAAATGAACCTGTATCTACCTAAAGTAGAACTGAAACCATCACAATATGACACTAATTACATTTACTTTTTAACCGAAGTAAATGGAAAAACAATTTTGAGTTTTGAAATTGGAGATTATTCACAACTACCAAAAGCAAAGGACTATTATGATGCATCTTTGGAATGGGTGCAGACAGCAAAAGAAAAAATTAAAGAACTTTCAGAACAGTGAACAAACTGTTTGACAAAATGAAAAAGAACAACGAACCGCCAACACGGGTTTTGCGTCAGGCGGGATGACGCTTTGAAATGCTCGGAATAACACGGCCAAAGTTGGTGTTCTGTGCTTCTATTCAAGGTCAGTACTGGTTGACAGTTTTGTGCTCCGAAACCCGCCCGAACGCAAAGCCCGAAACAGTTGCAGGCTATTTTAAACAAACCTAAATAACCAAAAAATAATCTGAATGATTGACGAAGAAGAACTAAAAGAAAAAATTATACAATCGTTTAGGGAACAGGGATTTAAGTATAATCCACACGTTAGACCACCCCAAAACGATAAAGAAACATACAAGCAGTTGCAAATCTATTCAAAAATGGAACAAATGCAACTACATAGGAATTTTTTGCTCGAAAATTGGAAAAAAGTAAGAAAATACGCTAAAAGTGGAAAGGATATAAATCCAAGCGAAATAAAGTTAGAACTTAAATTAGTAAAAGAAGGGAGTTTGGAAGAGGTTTTATTCCGATGGTGGAATTTCGTTTGGTGGAGTGTTCCTTATCAAAGAGGTTATGGAAGAATGTTAAGATTTATCTTGTGGGACACTACACACAACGTCCCCTTTGGTTTGATAAGTTTGCAAAGTCCAATACTGAAAATTTCGGTAAGAGATAAATATTTAGGACTATCACCAAAAGAATTAGACATATGGGTTAATCAATCTATGCAAGCCCAAAGATTAGGGGCATTGCCACCTTACAATGATTTGCTTGGGGGGAAAATGGTTGCACTTGCAATAACTTGCAACGAGTTAAGAGAACTCTATCAAGAAAAATATAAGAATACAAAAACAGTTCTTAAAGACAGAGAAATTGAAAATAGACTACTTTTTGTAACTACAACAAGTGCTTTTGGAAAAAGCAGTATTTACAATCGTTTGAAATACAATGATGAAGTTGTTGCTCAAAGTTTGGGATACACGCAGGGGTCGGGTTCTTTTCATATTTCTGAAAAATTATACCTTGAAATCTTAGCATTTCTTGAACAAAGAGGTTTTAATACAGCGCGAGGTTATGGTAACGGACCCTCACGTAAAATGCGACTGATAGATAAAGGACTAAATTTATTAGGGTTAAAAAACGCAGTTTATCATAATATTAAGCGTGAATTTTATTTGTTTCCATTAGCAAAAAATCTACAATCAGTAATTAGTCAAACAGAAGAACCTATCTACCATAATAGACCTTTTCAAGATATTTTTGATTATTGGCTACAAAGGTACTGTATTCCAAGAACAGAAAGAAATCAATCTTGGCTCAAATTTGATGCCGATGAATATCTCGAAAATATCATAACAACTTATCATATTCAAAAAGATGGAAAACTTGAACCAACCATTTAGTTCTTTGTTGCCTCAGGCAATGGTCAGTGAGTTGCTTGAAAAAGGTGAGGAGTTATCTAACAACTTACTAACATCTCTTGAAAACATAAATCAAAAACGTGATGAATACAGACAAAATTTAGAAAGCAAAGGTATATTGTTAAGAGATAGCGATTTACCCGCAGTTATGCCACCAACTACTTGTGGAGTTGATGGGGCTAATATTGTAGAAAGACTTTTAGCAGTTGATGTAATTGCTTGTTGTGCAGTGGCTATTGAAGGACTAACACCACCTTCAGAAAAAAGATACTGGGAGGATGTTCGACACCGCGCATTTATCCACAATGAAATTCATAATGATAGCACGAGCATTGTAGTTTCAGGCATTATGTGGCAATTAGAGTTAGATTTAGCCGCAAATGCTCCACACGATATTGTTTTTGTTGATGGCTCACTTACTAACCCCATTATCAAAATGAATGCTGCGGTAAATAAAGCAGAGCAGGATTTTATGCAAGACAAGTTAGGCAAACAAATATCGGATAACTTTCAAGATTTTTTAAAAAATTACAAAACAGTTGTTAATCCAACTCGTTCAGATAAGTTTTGGATAGGAATGCCAAAATACACTTCTAAAAAGGAAATAAGCGAATTAATGAAATGGGAAACAAACTATGATGACCGTTCATTACTAACCGCATTGCTAAAATCGGGTGAATACACTAAACCTATTCCATACAAACAGCCAAAAGATGAGAAAGGTGGGCAAGATTGGCATTTAAAATTTCCTTCATCATTGAGCAATAATTCATCTTGCCAACAACTTTGGAATGAAATTAAAAATGGTATTCACAGATTACACGTCGTTTATTATAAACCACATAATTACACACCAGTTTTGCGTATTGAAGTTCCTGCAAGTGTCAAAGATAACAAAAGTCAATTAAGAATGATATTAGATGCAATCAAATATCAATGTCCAACCCCAAGTATTATCGAACCTTATCCTTTGTATATGGCTGATACAATAGTCAAAGAAGTAAGTAAGGCAGTGCCTGCACTTCGCCAAGTTGCCACAAGGAGAATGTCAGAAGAATATACAGGAGATTTGTCAGAAGTTTTTTTTAGTATGCACAGTTACAGAACCGAAAACACTAAATAGTTATGTCAAACATCAATTCAATTCACGACCATTTAGAACGTATTGGTATGATTGGCTCACCCTCAACCACTACTGAACTTACTTTGGATATTTTGCAGAGTGCCGTCAATAAAAAACTGATTGGCGAATTAGCAACTTTCAGGTTTATGCAAGACGGAAAAGACCACTACGCAATAGGTCAAATTACAGAAGTTGAACTACGTAATGTTTGGCTTGAAGGTGCTTCTTTACGTTCCATTGCAAGACAAAAAGGGACAGTGAACCCTGTAAGTGAGCAACAAGATACACATATTGGACAAATGACTGTAAGTGCAGTTTTTTCACAAGAAAGTGAGGGATTTGAGCAAAGTATGTTAGGCACTGTTCCTGCAACAGGTACATACATTAAAATTGCAAGTGATGAACTGTTACAAAAATTGCTTGAAAAGCAACAAAGACAACTTTTTTATTTAGGTAATGTTTACGGCTCTACGCCTCTCTTACCTATGACTTTTAGGCATTTTGGGCGTGGCGAAAATGGTGCAGGCGAAGCCTATCATATAGGCGTTTTTGGAAAAACAGGTTCGGGGAAATCTACACTTACCAAAATGGTCTTATCAGCCTATATGCGTTTCCCTGAATTGGGAATTTTAATTCTCGACCCGCAAGGTGAGTTTTCTAAGGATTTTAATAGTAATACTTCTGAGGATTTTAAAGTTCCTTTGAAAGAAATAGCCCAGAATAACAATAAAAAAACAGTTGTTATTTCGGTAAGAAACCTTGTTTTAGATAGATGGGAACTTTTTGAGCAAATTTTAGGCGAGTCGAGTTTTTTTGAAAGATTAAGTATGCCCAAAGGTGAAAACAGGGATTTGGCTTGTAGCCTTTTAATTGAACATTTAAGCAGAAGAAATATAACGTTAAAGAACCTACACACAAGAGAGGCGTTTAATGCCGCTTGGCAAATTTTGCAAGATCCAAATATTCAAACAATTTTTTACCGTTCACAAAGTTCGAGAGATAGGTTTAATACTACCATTCAAAACGCTGATGCAGAGAATTTTTATACTGAATATTGGCTACCCGTTGCTAATTTATTTAGTGAACAGCGACAAAATGCAAGAAAAGTTGAAGATGCTTTAAAATGGTTAATCAATCCCAATCCTGAAAATGGAGTAAGACCCATTTTAGTAATTGATTTATCAAAAGAGAAAGCAGAAGGAATGTATTGGAATGAAAGAATACAAGCATTAGTCATAAAAAGATTATTACAAGGACTTAATTCAAGTGCCGAATATTATTATAAATCTAACCAAAATTTAAACACAATGGTAGTAATAGACGAGGCACACCGATTAGCACCAAAAGATAATCCAGCAGACGATGTTTTAAAGTCCGTAAAATCAATCTTTATAGATAGTATTTTGACAACCCGAAAATATGGTTTAGGGTGGTTTTTTATTAGCCAAACTTTGTCAAGTATTGATAAAACAATAGTAAATCAACTAAGAATTTCGTTTTTTGGCTTTGGCTTGTCAATGGGAATGGAATTCCAAAGTTTAAAAGAATTAGCAGGTGGTGATGCTAATGCTTTGAAGTTATACCAAAGTTTCAGAGACCCCCACAGCACACTAAACCCCAAAAATAAACAATACTCTTTTATGACTATTGGTCCCGTTTCACCTCTATCTTTTGCAGGAACACCCCTATTTTTCACAGCGTTTAATGATATAAAAACATTTTTAGAGAGAAACGGACTGCAAAAACAATAAAAACAGCCTACAACATGATGTTTGCGAACTGAAAGTCAGCGAAGCTAATTGAAAATCGGCGAAGCCAAAAGACGGGCTAATGTGCTAAATTTAGGCTGTTGTGCTTCTATTCAAGTTGTGTTCTGGTTGACAGTTTGTGCTCCGAAACCCGCCCGAACGCAAAGCCCGAAAACGTTGGTGGTAAGTTCAAGAAAGGACAGGCACAGAAACAGATACAATGTGATAAAAGCGAAAATCTTTTATTACACTAAAAAGTTTATTACACTAAAAAAGCCAGACCCAAAAAGCGAAAAGATAGATTGAATACAGACGAAAGTCTTTTCCAATATCAATTTTTCAAGTCCCGGTAAAGTTAGATCCACAAAATCGAATGGATGGTGTTCGATAAAAGCGGGAGACTTTTTCCGCAGGATCAGGCACTGACCCATTGTCGTGTATCGATGAAATTCGATAAAAGCGAAAGTCCTTTCCGTCCGGACCAATTTATTTTTTATTTGACAGTTACAAAAAGTGATTTAAATAAAAACATCGGAAAATTTCAGCGGGTTACAGGTATCAGACATTGGATAAATCAAAATAACAGATCCGCTGTGCAGTCGGAAAGTTCTCTCTCGCGCAAAAAGAGTAAACTTCCCCGTAAGCGAAATATTCCGCTGCAATACTTTGGGAATACATTAAAAACAGCTTAGAAATTATTGGTAATAAAGGAAATGTGGTCGGGGCGAGAGGATTTGAACCTCCGACCTCACGGTCCCGAACCGTGCGCTCTACCAGGCTGAGCCACGCCCCGACAAGCCAATTAACAAGTCTAAGAGAGCCGTCGGGATTAGTCAAATGCCGGCGGGTTACAGAATATGGCCGGCTTGCCGCTTGCGTTGAATTTTCATAGCGGATAAACTGCTGAAAACTTTTACCCCAAACCCTGTTATGTTATTTCTGACGCAATCAGCCGCGGTTTATGGCATTGATGCTTTGACCGTAGATATCGAGGTAAATCTTCAGCCTGTTCGGGGCGAGACTGATCAGGCGTTGGTGATTATTGTCGGGCTACCGGACACGGCGGTTCGCGAATCACGGGAGAGGATTCGGGCGGCAATTACAAACAGCGGTTATTTCTTTCCTTTTCATAAAGTTACGATAAATCTTGCACCGGCAGATGTGCGAAAAGAAGGTGCAAGTTTTGATCTCCCGATCGCGCTCGGCATTTTAGGTGCCGCCGGCGATCTCGGAGCGGCCGAAAATCTCAAGAATGCCATGGCGGTCGGCGAATTATCTCTGGATGGCCGTATTAGGCCTATCCGCGGAGCGCTGTCAATAGCTCTTGCTGCCCGCGACAATGGTATCGGTCGGATACTTGTACCGGAAGAGAATGCCCGCGAAGCAGCCGTCGTACAGGGAATAGATGTTTTTCCGGTTCGTGATCTGCGTGAAGCGTCTTTACTTGTGCAGGATTTGGCAGGCGAAAGTCCACCGCGAATCAAACCTTTGAAACTCAACGTAGATGAACTGAGGAAATCTCCTAACCGTTATCAGGTTGATTTCAGCGAAGTCAGGGGGCAGGCCATGGCCAAACGCGCACTCGAAGTCGCTTCGGCCGGCGGCCATAACATACTTTTTATCGGGCCTCCCGGCTCCGGTAAAACTATGCTGGCAAAGCGGTTCCCGACCATTTTACCGCCCCTGGAATTCGAAGAAGCACTGGAAATAACAAAAATTCATTCTGTTGCCGGCCTGACCAATGGCAATGGGCTTGTAACTGAAAGGCCTTTCAAATCGCCGCATCATACTGTTTCGCAAGCGGGGTTAATCGGCGGAGGTTCTGTCCCGCGGCCCGGAGAAGTTTCGCTTGCACATCTGGGCGTGCTCTTTTTGGACGAACTACCCGAATTCGACCGGAGCGTGCTTGAAGTTCTTCGACAACCTATGGAGGATAAACAGGTTACGATTTCACGTGCGGCAAGTTCGCTGACATTTCCGGCGAATTTTACTCTGGTGGCGTCTATGAATCCCTGTCCTTGTGGATATTTTGGTTCGTCGCGCGAATGTAAATGCTCGCCCCAGATGATTCAGCGCTACATTGGCAAGATTTCCGGGCCGTTGATGGACAGGATCGATATACACATAGACGTTCCTGCGGTTCCTTTTGCCGAATTGCGCGGACGCGGCGGATCAACGGGAGAGCCAAGTGCCGCTATCCGCGAAAGGGTTGTACGGGCCCGCGAAAAGCAGGTCGGAAGGCTGGCCGGAAGCGGCATTTTCTCTAATTCCGCAATGACACCCTCACAAATCAGAACATTTTGCAAGCTGGATTCAGCCGGCGAATCTCTATTGGAACGGGCGATGCAGAGACAAGGCCTTTCCGCACGTGCTCACGATCGTATTCTCAAAGTTGCGAGAACAATCGCCGATCTTGACGGGAGCGAAGATATCCGTTCCGAACACCTCAGCGAAGCTATAAATTACCGATCTCTGGATCGCAATTATTGGACTTGATTGCCGCAGTTTGAGAAAATACCCGAATGCGGAGGTATAGTAATTTTTTGCTGCCGCATATTTTAATATTGAAATGATTGCTGAAAACCTTGTTGGTTTCGATCTGTTACCACAGACGATACCAAACTATTGCATTGAATCTTTCCGTCGAAACGATAAGCCGGACGCCCTTTGTTTCAAACTCGATGATGGCTGGAAGCCGATTTCCGGCCGTGATGCAATAGAAAGGATAAAAAACATTGCATTGGGACTTTTTCGGCTTGGTGTTCGTCCAGGTGACCGCATTGCCGTTATTTCGGAAAACAGGCCGGAATGGTCATTGACGGATCTGGCCCTGCTTGCCTTGCGGGCAGTAAACGTACCTATTTACACAACCCAGGCTGCAGAACAGATTCGTTACATTCTGGAAGATTCCGGCGCAAAAATGCTGGTAGTTTCCGGAAGAAAACTTTACAAGCATGCAGAGAAAGCGGTTGAGAGCGTCGAGCGGTTAGAAAATCTTATTTTCTTCGATGCCGGGGCAAAGCAGGATGCCGGCAAACCTTCGTATGAACTTGCTGAAGTTGAATCTCTCGGCGCCGAAGCCCAAACGGAATTAAATTTCAATATAATGCTAGGCGATGTCCGTCCGGATGACCTCGCTACAATTATATACACTTCGGGAACCACCGGTGAGCCGAAAGGCGTAATGTTGACCCACGAAAATTTTGTTTCCAACATTGTTACAATTTCAAAGGGACTGCCGATAAAATCTTCCGACAGATCACTTGCCGTACTGCCGCTTTCACATATTTTTGAACGGACGGTTTTTTACGTGCTTTGCTCAAACGGTGTTTCCATTCATTATTGTTCGGCTTTTGATCAATTGGCGAGCCATTTGCAAGAAGTGAAGCCGACCATTATGACAGCCGTTCCGCGGCTATTCGAGCAGGTTTATCACAAGATAGTCAAAAAAGGTAAAGCAGCAGGTGGCTGGAAGACATCACTTTTCGATTGGGCACTTGAGGTTGGGCAACAATACTGGGCTGTAATCGACTCAGGCGAACAGCCTTCTATTTCTCTCAAGGCCAAACATTCTGTGGCAGACAAATTGGTTTTTTCCAAATGGCGTGCCGGTGTTGGTGGTTGCCTTCGATTTTTCGTTTCGGGCGGAGCTCCGTTATCCCGAAAACTATCCTATACCTTCTGGGCTGCCGGTATTCCGATTTTACAAGGTTATGGTATGACGGAGGCCTGTATAGTCTCTGCCAATCGCCCGGACGACAATAAAATCGGTTCGATTGGAAAACCTTTTGACGGAATAGAGATGAAAATCTCAGACAAGGATGGAGAGATACTCATTCGCGGGAAGAACGTCATGAAAGGCTACTACAACAAACCGGAGGAAACCGCAAAAGTCATCGATTCCGAGGGTTTTTATCATACCGGCGACGTTGGCTACGTGGATGAAGACGGTCATTTTTATGTGACCGATAGAATTAAGGATTTATTCAAACTTTCAAACGGCAAATACGTCGCGCCGCTGCAGGTAGAAAGCCTTCTCAAACAAAGTCCGCTTGTTGCCCAGGCGGTAGTTGTCGGTTCCGGAAGAAAACAGGTAGGAGCGCTTATTGTTCCTGATTGGGAAGCTTTGAGGGAAGCATTGGCGGATGAAGGTATCGAAGCAGAAGGCACACGCGAGGAACTCTGCGAAAACGGTTTTGTAATTAAGCGTGTGCAGCGTGAATGTTCCGAATTAACCCGTGAACTTACTGAATACGAAAGAGTTAAACGAATTTATCTACTGCCGCGTGAATTTTCCATAGACAAAGGCGAAATGACTCCAACACTGAAAATCAAACGGGGAGTTATTGACGAAAAGTATTCTGAGGCGATTGATGAAATCTGCGGGAGTTAGGCTTCTATTCTGCAGTTTTATTACCCTCGTGCGATATGGCATCAATTTCTGCACGAAGCCTTGTCATTGAAGGCGGCGTTATTCGATGGTTAAGTATCGCCAGGGCAAGCTCAAATAACGGCTCAGGCATCGCACATGGTTCGTTTAAGGGTTCTTCGGTATCATCATCCTGAAGCGGATAGAGTTCATAAAACAATGCCTCAGCGCTGCAGAATTCACAAGCGCTAAGATGAGCACCAATGGCACGTGCGGCCTGGCCCTCGATTGTACCAGCCTGATATTCCAAGAGGGTCTCTGAATGAGGACAATCCTCTCGCTTTCGAAAAGTTGACATTATCTGCCTATATCTCCATTATAGCGCGGGAATAACGGAATCGGCACCTGCCGTAGCAATCACCCATCCTCAAATATTCCAATAAAATAAAGCCGCAATTCGGCAGCAGTTCCAAAATATCGGAAATTTAAGCCATATAATGAAAAAAATCCACCCCGAGGAGACAGATTTCGCATAATTTAATGTATTAAAAGACTAAATCCGCGGAATTTCATAAACGAAGATTAAAATAATTTTGTGGACAGGCGTTCCATTCCAAGGTAATTGACAGGATGTGAATATGGACGATGAAAAAAATGTTGCCGAACTAAGCAAATCCTGCTAGTATTTATATTGTCGGCAGCGGCTTATTCAAAGTTTGCGGCCGATCTCATATCGAAAGGTCTCGCGCGGCCTCCTCGATTTCAGTTTTGAACTCCGAAACCCAAAACTTTCAAAGTTTTTAATTGATGAATTTCAGGCTTTAGCCTTTTTTTGGCCTCCGGCCGGCATTGCCCCTGAGTTTCATACGATCTCCAGCAGCTAAAATTNTAAATTCAATCACACTTGATTTCTCCATCAGTATGAATTCATCCAAATCGCAGGACCGACTCCCTCGATCCATGCAGCAACGTCAGATTAAGGTCGGAAAATGGAATGAAAGCCTACGTGCCTCCGACGTCAACCAAATCTGGACTGAACTCCACAGGATCGTCTCATCTCATCCGCTGGTTAGGGCGTCAAAGCGTGCTGGATTTCTTGTTGAAGAAGGTAAACATAACGCATACACCGACCTTACTCAAGAACTTTTTGTCGCTCTTTTGAGCAAGGAGCGATTTCAGCACTATTTGGACAGCGGAATGTCCGATGCCGAAGTCGAGGCCGAGATATCGCAAATCGAGTTAACCAATATGCTGACTTCCGAATTACGCAAACGTTATCCGGAGTCATATCGCCTTGCACGAAGAATTTCAACGATTGTACAGACCAGTCCGAAATTTAAAAGATTCGATAATGTAGGAAATGCCGACGCTCACCGCCGCCTGGCTGACCGTCTTTACGGGCTGGCGGACTGGCAGACGGAAAAGCCCCGCCGCGATATCCAGGAAATGGAAGTCCGCGTGAAATCCGTTTCATTTCAAAGTCGTGATACAAGGATGGTCGGATGCACGGGCGACTCTCAAATAGTAATCAGCAATGCGGAGCTGGAGAAATTGATAATCAGAGTCTTGAAAGCTGTGGATTCACCCGTAGATGTCCGCAGTCTCAGGTCATTTGTCATGTCCAGACTTCCGATTATGGATATTCATTTAGTTCCAGTCGGTGGTTCGGGCGATTCCGATGACGACGAGAGGGTGCATTTCGAAATACCGGATCACAGGGAAACACCGGAAGAAGATTTTCTGCGCCACGAAGCGGAGGATGCCGCTGTCGGCAGTGTTGACAGATTCATCGAAAGTTTGAGCAAATCCGTACGCGGCAAGAAAAAGCAATTTGACAGGATGATCAATGTATTATGGCATTGTTATCTTGTTTCGGACGGAGGCACTCAACTCGAAGTGGCCGAAATGCTTGGAGTTTCCGATTCGTTGATTTCAGATTATAGAAAGCGTATCGAGGCAAATCTACAGGCTTTGTCTTTTGAAGGCGTCAATGAAGCAAGACAATTCGAGAAAGCACTGAAAAAGCGAATACGCGAAATGGTTGATTTGGATGTAAAAGTGCACGCCTGACTGCGAATCAAGCCGTTTTATACTAATTCTTTCCGATACTATTCATCAACTCATCAAAACGCGGATCTCCACGCAGCGAATCCAGATTTTTATCCAGCAGAAAGTGCGGTTTATTCTCGTTGCCTAGTTTAATCGCCCTTGCCA
>FUFK010043210.1_pt1 | contig 17031 bp, 26 predicted proteins | sample 1021851 | NCBI WGS metagenome assembly FUFK01 (sample SAMEA51879418, study PRJEB19060) | metagenome | reverse complement strand
TGTTTTGCAAATTCCCATATTCTAGTTGTATTATCTTTTATTTCATCTAATGATTTAACATAATACAAATCAAAAGGGCCCAGCTTTGTTGCTTCTTCCATCAATATAGGTAAATCGTCGCCAATAGTACCTGTTATACATATATCAATATCCGTTGTTTGCCAGCCTTGTAATACGCCACCAACTAAATATAATTTATATCCAGACCAATCTAATTTTAATAAATCCTCAATACAGCCTTTATATATATCGTCAGTTATACCTGTTATCCAAGGAACTAGCTCTAGCCCGCCATTTACGTATCTTATTTGACCATCTTCTTTAAGATGTAAATCATCTGTATTTAATTTTTCCCAATATCCCATATTTTATATATCTTGACCGGTGAATTCTAACACCATTGTTAATGACACTTCTCTCCAATATTTACTTGATGCGCTTTTTTGATATACTAATGATATTTCATCATTTGCTGAAAAAGTATTTGAAGAACTAGGCTCCCATGTTATTGCGCTGCTTGATGCGGTTAACTCTCCGCTACTTGTTACATTAGCACCATTTTTATAAAGTTTTAATTCCGTTGTAAAACTTGAACTTAAAGTGCCTGCAACATTTTTCATTACTATTTTTTTAACATTTCCAGCGTAAGGCATTACAACAAAATGAAAGCCATCAGCAGCTGAAATTGTTGTATCTGTTACTGAATTACCTAATGGTATTATTCTATTAGATGTGGTTGAAACATCATCACCCCATCCCGTAGTAACTATACAGGGTATTTTTCTATCAACAATATTTGAAGTAACATCAAAATCTCCACTAACAGTTAACCTCCCATTTGAACTGCTTACAGCATGCCCATTAATATCTACACCAGCTGATGTAGTTTCAAACTTTTTACTACCGTTATGGTAAAGTTCTACAGCTCCTCCATTAATAAATTTCGCCATTTCTGTAGAGTCATCATTATCTCTAATAACAACATCATCTTCGGCTAGTATCTTAATGTCATCACCATCAGATCTAATAATTAAATCCCCTGTGTTATTATCAATAATAGAATTTGTTCCATTATGATATATTTGTAAATCTTCGCTGGCCCCAAACAATGCTTTTTTACTATCTGCTAAAATTACATCACCTGCAAAAGTAGCTGAATCATTATTACCGTCTAATATTAAAGTTTCAGAACCATCGTTTGGCATTATTTTAAACTGAGTGCCTACAGTTAGTAATCTTGTGTATTTGCTATTATCTTCTATTCTTATTTCTGCAATACTATCTGTAGAAACAAATGATCCTAAAAGATTTTCAGTGCCACCATTAATTGTTAGAGCACCTGTTATACTAGCCCCAGAAGTTGTTGCTTCTATTCTCAATACGTTATTTGCGTAAATATAACTATGACCACCGCTAAAGAACTGGGCCATATTACTAGTGCCTCCTGAACTTTTTATATGAACGTGGCTTGATAATATGTCTAAACTTCCTGTGCCACCATCCTTTATGATAGAATCACTGCCATCGTGATATATTTCTAAATCTTCGCCATCACCAAATGTAGCTTTTATATTATCGTCCCATTTGGTTTTACGCTTCATACGTATTGCTACTTGGCTACCATCTAATCTAAAGTATTCTGCTGATCCACCAGATCCATCATCAGCATAAAAACTTATATCACCATCTGTTGCAGTATTTTTAATATTTAAATTACCTGTAAGATTTGAAACTTCTGAATTAGTACCATCGTGTTTTATTTGTAAATCATCAGAACTACCTAGCATTACTTTTGCATTATCAACAAATCTTGCATCTTTATTAAATTGAACTCTAGTATTGCTGCCATCTAAAAACATATATGTTGCAGTACCACCTGATCCGTCATCGCTTCTAAATATAATATCTTTGTCATCTGCATAATTTGTAAAATATAAATCACCTAGAGTGATGTCAACATAATTATTACTTCCATCGTGATATAGCTGCATATCATTACCAGCACCCAAAGTAATTCTCGAATTATCTGCCCAATTTGTATATACAGTTCCACCACTAGCCGAACTACCATCTAATTTAAAATATTCTGTTAAACCACCTGATCCATCATCACTACTAAAGACAATATCTTTATTATCTGCATAGTTTTGAAATTTTAAATCTCCTGTATAATTATCAAAAGTTGTATCTGTACCATTATGTTTTGCTTGTAAATCATTACCAGTTCCAAGAACTATTGAACTATTATCAGGAAATACAGTAAATACTGAGCCTCCACTAGCTAAACTACCATCTAAATAGAAATATGTAGTTAAACCACCACTACCATCATCACATCTAAATAAAATATCTTTATCATCAGCATTATTTTGTATTTGTAAATCTCCAGTGAAGTTTTGAATATATGATTGTGAGCCATTATGTACAAATGAAAAATCTTGTGAACTACCAAATTTTAAATAAGAACTATCTGGAAATACCGTTACAGGATTAGTACTACCTGCACTTCCATCAAGTCTAAAATATTCTTCAAGGCCACCACTTCCATCATCACAATAAAATATTATATCTCCATCATCTTGTTGATTTCTTATAACTAAAGCTCCAGTTCCATTATCAATATATGTATTTGTTCCATCGTGAAAAATAGATGCGTCATTACTTGTACCTAATTTAATATCTACATTATCATTGAATCTCGCATCTTTTTTAAATACTGTTACTGTTGCACTACCATCTAAAAAGAAATATGTAGTATTACCACCGCTTCCATCATCTGCTTGAAATAATATATCTTTATCATCAGCTTGATTCCTAATATAAAAATCGCCTGTGCCATTTGATAAGTAAGTATTAGTACCATCGTGAAATTGCGCATAATCCCCACCATTACCCATACCTAAATTTACATCATCATTTAGAAATAAATTTTTACTAAATACAATGTTTGTATCACCACCATCAACTCTAAAATATTCAGTAGTTCCACCAGATCCGTCATCAGATCTAAACTTTATATCTCTATCGTTAGCTAAATTTTGTATTATTATATGGCCAGTGCTGTTGTCCCATCTTGTATCATTTGTATCATGATAAATTGAAGAATCCGCCCCGCCACCAAATGTTGCCCTAATACTATCTGCAAATACTATATTTTTACTAGCTTGCATCGATGTTGTGCTACCATCTAATCTGAAATATTCAGTAAGCCCACCACTGCCGTTATCGCTTTTAAAAATAAGATCTTTATCGTCTGCTGAGTTTTGAATAGTAAAATCCCCAACTTGTGCTTCAAGTGTATTAAAAAATTTAGGCATATATATTTATATTAAAGTTAACATGGCGGCATAAACATACCGCCATATTTTAATAATTATTAGTTATAAGCTACTGTTCCAGCGGTTGAGCCTTTAATTGAAGTAACCATAACCTCTATATCATTTGAAGGCGCTGAAGCAAATGTAATTTTAATTTTACTTGTTGATGCAGAGCCAGCTTTATCTGTTCTAGCAACATCAGCATAAACTGTTTCTTTTGTGCTTGAATCAAATAATTGTACTACAACATCTTCAGTACCTAATGAATGAGTTATTTCTGCATATAAGTTTGATGTGAAGTCTGAGTCAGATACGTCGATTGTAGCATGTACAGATCTAGCTGCTAACCCATCTGGTGTTACAGCTCTAGCTGTATCAGTACCAGTTTGAGTTTCAGCAGATGTAGCAAGTTCAACAACACCTTTAGCATTTGTTGCGGCATTAGCAACTGTAAAGTCTAAAGTTCCGTCAGAATCTTGATAAGCAACAGTTATATTAGTTTCTGTATTACTAGAAACCATAGCTCCTACAATATCTTGAACTTGTTCATCAGATAACTGTGTATTGTCATTTGCCGTCATATCATCAACAACAAGATCAATAGTTCCATCGCCATCTACATAAGTTGCAGATATTCTAGTTTCTGTATTACCAGAAAACATTGCTCCAACAGTGTCTTGTACAAATTCTGTAATTGCTGTTCCATTAATTGTTAACGCGTCTGTTTCAAGTGTACCATCAATATCTGCGTCGCCTGAAATATCTAAACTAGTAGCTGTAACTTTTGCTGTTTTAATATCTTCAAACGCAGATCCTAATTTAAAATCAAATGCGTTTGTTGAAGCATTATAAGTAAATGTAGCATCATCACCGGAACCACCCTCAATTGTAATACCAGCGCCATCAACAACCGCTGATGTACTGTTACCACTGTCAAGTACTATGTTATGGTCATTAAGATTTACTGTGGTTGAATTTACTGTTGTAGTAGTACCTGAAACTTGTAAGTTACCTGTTATTACTATTGTATCACCACTATCAGCACCAATTGTAATGTTTTCATTTGATGCGCCACCTGATGATTCTAAGTTAGCTAGTCTAGTTAATAAGTTTGCGTTACTAACATCTACGTCAGTATTTGATGTAAATGTTAGGTTTGACTGTAAGTATGACTGTAGCACACTAACATCCATTCTCTTAACGGTACCAGCGTCACTAATCATAAGTTCGTCTGTACTTGCTAAACCTGATGTTAAAGCTGTTTTACCAGATATAATATTATTATTAAGCATTGAAGCTTCAACAGCAGCTGATTGAATAGTTGCAGCAGCTGAAAAGTTAGCAGAGCCATCAAAGCTTGTAGAGGCAATAACAACATCTCCAGTTGTTGTAAAATTTCTTGCAGTTTCTAATGCTGTTGCAGTAGCTGCATTTCCAGTTGTATCTTGATTTAAAGTTCCTACTGTAAAATCTAAAGTACCGTCGCCGTCTTGATATGTTACTGTAATACCACTTTCAGTATTACTACTTACCATTGCACCAACTATATCTTGTACTTGCTCATCAGATAATTGAGTGTTTGTATTAGTTGTAAATGTTAAGTTATTTTGCATATAGGTTTTTAACCTAGACATTGTAGCTTTTCTTTCAGTACCGTTAGCACCATCATCTACAATAAATAAATCTGCGTCTGCTAAAGCAGCACCTATATCTGTTGCGCCATCAATATCTAATGAAGATAATGCAACTTTATTAGCAGTTGTAATTTGGTTTAGCTTTGAATCAGCAATTGACCCAGCTAATTTTGCATTTGTAATTGATCCGGCTAACATCGCATTTGTTATACCTGATGCTTTTACTCTTACAGTATCAGAATCAATTTCTATTGAAGAATCATCAACATTTACTGCTAATGATACTGTTCCTGAGCTACCACCACCTGTTAAACCATCTCCGGCTGTAACAGCGCCAATATCCCCCGAACCATCTAAATTAATCCATGATGACCCATTATAAAATTTTATTGTGTCAGTTCCGGTATCATATATTATTTTACCCTCTACGTTTGATGCAGAGCCCTCAGTTGTTTTATGCAGAATTGCGTTTTGCAGCTCCGATGCACTTCTTAAGTCTAAATGATTTAAAATTGGTATTGCCATTTTTTTTTAGTTTAAATACGCGTAACCGCTTTCCGCAGCCGCTAAAGTTATTGTTATAGTATTACTGTTGTTGTATGTTATTCCAGCGAACGCACCTACGTTTTCATAAATTTCGTCGCTGCTTGAAAATTTTATGCTTACACTTGGGAATGTATCTTTATTATGATTTATTACCCAAGTTGTTGAAGCGTTATTTTGATGGTGTATATGAAGCCTTGCAGATTTAATATGGTCTTTCAAATCACCAACTTTATAATTTTTAGTATTGCCAGTTTGAGAATCTGTTCCTATAAGCTTATCATTATCATTGATAGTACTGTCTGTTGGAAAACTCTTTATTCTAGGCATTTATTTTTTTCTTAATTTTTCAACCGAGCGNCCTCCAAAATACGCGCCGATTACAGTTATAAGGACAATTTGTAATAGGTCTGTCCACTTGTCTTCTACCTCAAAAGCAATAGAACCAGAATCAATAAAAACCATTAATACAGTACTTATAATTAAAAATACTAATACTAACGGTCTAACCGAACGTGTAAGCCAATTTCCATGCTCTAAATCAGCTTTCCATCTTTCAGTTACATTCTTCTGCATTTCTTTTTCTGCTTCTATAAATATCTGAGTCATTTCTTTTTCAAACTCAGCTTTTTCATCTTTTGTTCTAATAAACTTATCAGCAACACCGGCTAGCTTGTCCACAACTGCCCCTCCGGTGTTACCAAATAGTTTAGATAATATTTTTGACATTATTTTATTTTTCTTCTTTTTAATTCGCTAGAACCAAACCATCTTCCAGAATAATTAACAGCCAAAGTATTTTCATCAACATATGTATATTCACAATATAATCTCCATCCATTATCATGATTTATAATCATTGTTTTAACAGAATCATTCGATACTTCCATAACTACTTCTTCTACTACATCTCTTTCACCAAAAGAAAAATTTAAAAATTTATAACCTTCTTCTTCGTTATTTAATATTACTGTATAATAATCTCCTGTATTATCGTCATTCCAAATACCTGTAAAATCATTTACCATATCGTTATGACTTAATTGACTAGATTGTCCTAATATAGTTATGCTAAAAAGCATAGCTAGTGCTAAAATTGTTTTTTTCATATTTAATTTAATTTAATTGTTTATATTTGTTTAATTTCTAGTAAATCTATTAGATCTTCTTCCNCCNCCACGTCCACCTCTATATCTAAAGGTAGCTCCTTTTCTTCTTTTGTTTATAAATTTAACTCTTCCCCCTTTATATTGTGCAGGTCTAAATAAATTTAAATCACCAATTGCTTCACCTATTTTTTTAAATAATCCTGGTCCTTTTTGCTTTTTTTCTTTTTTACGTTTTGGCGGATTATTTGGGTCAAATGCAGGTGCAAATCTAGAAGGCTTAGGTGTTTTAATTTCAGGCATTACAATTCCTTCGCTTGATGGTTTAACCCCTATATCTCCAAATTTTGCAATATCTGAAAGTCTGCTAACTGCTTTTTCCATATCTAATGTAAACTGAGCTTTCTTATATAATTGAGTACCTTTTGGCTGCTTTAAAGCAAAGTCAAGATCTTGTTGATTAGTAATTAAATTTCTATTTTCTCTTTTTAATTGATTAAAATAATCAGAGCTTCTAGCTAACTTTATAAAATTATATTGCTCACCTGTTCTTGGATTTATTGGTGCATAACTAGATTCATATTGAGCTGTTCCAAATCCACCACTTGATTCAACATTTTTGTGTCTTTTGCTTCCTCCAGTTTGTCTAAAAAATTCACCTAATAAATCACCTTCTAAGTTATAGGTTCCGCTATAACCTTTTTTATTTCCTTGATTATACTCGTAAAAATCACTAATGCCGCCAGTAGCTTTACCTGATCTTATATTTCTTTGATAAGCTGTATTAGGCATATTACTTATTGTGTAATTATATGCTGTATATTTTGGCTGATTATCTGCTAATTTATAAGCACCTCCTGGTATGTTNTCGCTAGTACCATAAATTTTAAATCTAGATCCATCACCGCCACCTTGAGCATCTGCTGGGGTTTTAAATACATCTTCATTTAAAATATAATTTTGAGTTTGAATAAATGATCCACGTGTTGGTAAATCATCAATTTTCACTCTTTTAAAATTAGGATCTTGCTTCATTGCAGAAGGTGTAATAACACCTCTTTCATTTCTTATGTTATCTAAATTACCCATATAAGAAGCAGGCCTCATAGCCGTTGCAGGGTCATAGCCAAATTTTTCTACTTGTTTTGCGCCCTCCGGACTTCCCGCCATTTTTCTTAATCCTTTTCCTCTATCTCCCGCGGGAATAGCTTTTAATAAAAAAGCTGGATCACCCGCCATCCTAGTTGCGGCTGTNATTTGAGGATTCATCATAAATCCTTTTTGTGCATTTTTGTTTTTGTTGTGTTGTGCCATTTTTTTTGTATTTATCTGTTTTTGTATGGAAACATAATATTCATAGCCTTACGTCTACCTTCGCAGCCGCATGGTATACTAAGGCCATTAGATACTCTATCTACAAGTCCTTTGATTCCTGTTTTTGTTGTAAAATTTTCTATTGAGTCGCCTAGACCCTGTGGTTTTTCTCTATACATAATTATCTGTGTCTACTACAGCACCATCTTCTTCTAGCAGCTTTCCCTCTTTCACCTTTCCAACTTCTTGATCTACTACAAAAAGCTTTTTGTCTTTTATAAGCTTTAGTGCCTGGTTTTACTTTACAATTAGTAACAGCAGTTTTTAATTTGCTGCCTGGATTATCTCTTCTATATTTAGCGACGCCTTTTTTAGTCATACCGCCACCAGCAGCTGCACCTTCTTTTTTCTTGTCTCTTACTTCGTTATAATAACCTAAGGATTTTTTTCTTGATGGTGCGTTCTTATCTGCCATAATTAACTTAGTTTTGTTGGGAAGTAATTTGTTTTATTATATATAGGTTTTTCAATAGGATTTTCTGGGTCGCCTATTGATATTACTTCTCCTTTTACTATCATGCCATTACCAACTCTAGGATAAACTTGAACAGGTTCATCTTTTTTTGGTTGATGATAAACATTATTACTATCAAACCATGCTTCACCTTTTTTNATTTGCATAACATGTAGCTTTTCATGTTTAACAGCTTCTTCTTTTTGATCTTCATTTAGCTTGCTGTTTATGGTAACAGTTCTATCCATATCAGCATAGCCCCAGGCTTTACCTAAATTTTTTTCAAATACTGGTATATCAAGTGTGGAATGTTCTTCGTTCATACCTAATAGTCCCGGAATATTAGTTTTCATTTTGTAGCCCATTAGCGATCTTTATCCTTAATCATATCATCTATAGCTTTATTATAAACTTTATCAGTATATGATTTATTATTATAAAATACACTACGCTCGCTAGTAGGTAAGTCTTCTTGCGCGAGCATTATTCTGTATATACGAGATATAAGTTGACTACATTTAAATGAGGTTTTATATATACTGTATTTTATAGTTGTTCTATTTCTATGGCGCCATACATCTATCCAACCTTCTTTACGAAGTCTTTCCCATCTATTTTTATCCCATGAGTATGTATATACGCCTTCTATAAATTCATTACGTGTAAATCGCGATTTGCAATCTAAATAGATTAAAAGTTCTAAATCAGCGTCTTTTAACCCATAAGTTTTACAGGCCCATTTACGTATGAGCCTATAATACTTTAATAAATTTAAATCTTTTAAATCACTTGGCTCTAGTCTCATTCAACTAAAACTATATCACCAAGCTTTAATACATAATATAGTTTATCTTTCCATTGAATACCATGCCCTGCATGCTTATCATAATGTACTATATCGCCTGTATTTAACATTTCTACCTTATCGCCAGCAGAAATTATTTTGCCTTTTGAATATCTTACATCTTTGTTTTGATCTTCAGTAAGCTCTAAGCCACCTACTTTCTTCGGCGCTTCTTTAATTTTTTCTATTACTATATAATAATTAACTGCTTGCATTGTCTAGTCTTATATTTGAAATTACACAATCTGCAGAAATTATAGTATTAACAACACTAACTGCATTCTTTAGTGCTGTCTTAGTTACAAGTACAGGATCAATAATGCCAGATTTAATCATGTTAACTTGTTTCCCACATACAACATTAACACCCGTCCCTTGCTTACCTGTTTCTTTATATTCTAAATTAGCATTTTCTAAAATAGTTTTATATGGAGACTTTATAGCTTCTAATAAAATACGTTCTCCTTCATTTTCAGGTTGTATATTATAATGAGCATCTAATAACGCAACACCACCGCCAGATACTATTCCTTCTTGCAATGCAGCTTTAGTTGCATATATAGCGTCTTCAACTCTATCTTTCTTTTCTTTTAACTCAATTTTAGAATCGGCGCCGACTTTTATCATCGCAACTTGCCCATTTAGCATAGCTAAACGTTCTTGTTGCTTCTTCTTAAAGTACGGATCTTTTTCTTTTTTTACTTTCTTTTCAACTATTTTTATCCTTTCTTCTAAATAAAAACCTTGATCTATAGTTTGAAGAACTGTATGTGTACTATCAGTTATGGCTTGTTTAGCTTCACCAAGAACATCTGGATTTATTAAATCTAAATCATCACCAAGTTCTTCATCTATAATTTTAGCCCCAGTCAATATCGCAAGATCTTCTATTGTATCTTGCTTAGTTGGTCCGAATCCAGGCAGATCTACAACATTAACTTTTATATTGCCTTTTACCTTGTTAGCTAATAAAGCTGCCATAGGTTGTTGTTCTACGCCTGCAACGATTAATAAGCTCCTTTTCTTTTTAATAACAAACTCCAATACATTTTGTATTTTACGGATATTAGGTATTGGCGAAGTAACTATTAGTACGTACGGATTGTCTAGTACTGCCTTACCTTTATCCTTATCTGTTATAAAATGTGGCGATTTGAGTCCGCCTTCTATTCGTGTGCCCTCTACGAATTTAACGTATGTGTCATGGGTCTCAGACTCTTCCATAAGAACGACACCATCCTTACCTACTTTCGAATAGGCTTGCGATATGATATTTCCTAGAGCTTCATCATTATTGCAACTAATAGCACTTACGGATCTTAACATGTCATCCTTGACTGGAATTGCTTCCTCCTGCAAGTGCTTAGTTACTTTATCAAGGGCGGAGGATATACCTAATTTAACATTACGTACACCCTCATCCTTAATCTTCGCATATGCTAAATGCAACAATGCCTGCGCAAGCACTGTCGCTGTTGTTGTGCCGTCTCCAGCTTCTTTCACTGTATTCCTAGCCGCTTCCTTTATTAGGGTAGCGCCTATATTTTCGACCGGATCATATAAGACTACGGATTCTGCTACCGTTACACCGTCTTTTGTTATAACCGGCCGACCTAATGCGTCTTCGTATATTACGCATTTTCCTGAAGCACCTAAGGTTGACTTTACTGCGTTAGCTAGTTTATCAACCCCGTGCGTTATTTTATCTTTTGCATCTGTCCCGAAAGACAGATTCTTTACTATCTCACTTGGATTATTATATTCCATTTAATTAAATTTGTTTTAAGTGGTTATTATTCGAATGTTTTGACTACTTTTGGTCCTTCTAAGAATTCTAGCTTCTTTTTATAGTGGTCAATGCTGCCATCTATTGCTGCTTCAACGCCTTCTATGGTCTCTCTTCTAGTAGTATCTACCCATTTATCGTCTAAATCTAGGTATTCTGCTTGATAAAAGCCATTTGGTAGTTGAACAATTCTCCAGTTTTTCTTTTCGACCATTTTTTGCCAAAGATCGATGGTTTTTTCGGTTATTCCCATTGCCTTATGAGGCCAAGAATAAGTTTTGTAATAAAATGTCATTGGTTTTGGTTTTATATTAGTATAATTACGCAAAAATATTGGTTTTTAGTACCCGTAACGTCTTCTGGTTTTTTCGTTTTTNGTACCTCCTTTGCCTCCGGCTCTATTTTTNGANGCTTTTACGCATTTTTTGAGCCTATGGTCATAATCATAGCCTTTTGGACATGCTTTTTGTTGTGCAGTACGTTTTTTATACTTACCCCACTCACTCATAGCGTATCTTTTGTCCCTTGCTGCCTTGTTTCGGCGTGCTGTAGCTGATAATTTTTGTGCCATATCTATATTATTACTCAAAAATTNCAAATTTTAATAATGTGACGCTTGCCCCTTACTATTATATAATTATNTCTTATGTCATATATAAATAAATAATAACATTATTTATTATAAGGTACGTATATTATAAGATATAGGGAAGAAATGGGTTACACATACGTATGTCGTGCNACCGCTGTAACCGGAAACGCTATATATAAACGCAGCCCCCGTNCTTAATTACCGTTTTNGCTTGCTGTTCTCGGGAAACCTGCTGGNCCTCGGCGGNCCTAAGGTATCTCATTATAATAATTTTCACCGGATATTCAGCTTTTCCTGCGGAGCCTATGCTGTATAGCAATTACAAACCTAGCACGTAACTTAATTGATATTATATGTGTAACTAAAGTAAATAAAATATATTATGAAAAGAAAATTCACACACTACGCAATCAACGTTGTACTAATTAGTTTAACCTGGCTGTTTGGATTCGGGTTCATTAACCTCATCATCCATCTAATGTTCAACGACCCAACGATAACGTTTGGCGGTTGGTAAGAATACAAAGTAAACACGAAACACAATTGATATTATAAATGTAACTATTAAAACTTAAATATTATGAATACTAAATTAAATGAAGCAATTAGCAAACTAAGTAAGAAAGAACTAAAAGAAATCTTTCCACCAATAACACGTAAGAACTTTGTAGTAAGAAAGTCATGGTATGGCAGAAACCAAATCATAACATTCACTAACAATAAGAATCAAAAGATTACTTACAATCACGACGAGGTTCTTAAAGTAATGTTACCAAAGCTAAGTATAATGCCATGCTGGCTAAAGCGAGGCTACTGGTCACAGTCCACTGACATGCCAACTAATGTTAGAGACAAAGTAATCGAGAGAGTTGAATTAAAGTAAACTCCTCAACACTAAAGGGCGCGGCAAGATATGCGGAAAGCATCACTCGGCACCGGCCCTCGGTGTATAGCAATGTATAGCATTGCGTATAGCAAAAATTGCGCCGGAAATTCACCGTATGCCGTATTGTCATATAATAGTTACTAACATGACAGATCGACGGTCGGTAAATAGTGTGACAAAAGCTTACTATTATTACTATATTTACTAGCTAACGTCACTAATTTCACTTTACACAAAGAGAGAGTTAGAACAATACCTACAATACTTTTTTTACTAATAAACAACTAGTATACTTTTACAAGCTAAACACGAACTTAAATTGATATTAAATATGTAACTAATAAAAATTAAGAAATGAATACTAAAGAAATTATTAACTTCACTAAAAACGAAATAGTAAAACATAAAGAAAATATAAACTATTGGGGAAGTGAAGAAGACGTAAACAATGAAACTATAATTATTAACTATGTAATGCATAATGGTATAGTGAATCAAGACTGGTTTGACGAGAGATTGAAGTCAACAAGTATAGAAATGTTAGAAGATATATTAACTGAATTAAATAAGTAAACTATGTGTATAGACAAGAATTGGTACATAATAAATAAAGACGGAAGTATAACCTATATAAAAGATTTAAGAAATGAAAGGTGAAACATACTATGTGTGTAAGTCAATGAAGGAATTGATTGCCTACACTAAAATGAAAAGAAAACAAAGAAAGCATAATCATACTGAAATACTAAAAGTATACGGTGAGTGCCGAGGTATGGGTAATCGAAGATATAAAGTTGAAGGTAAAAAAACTTATAGTAAAGGTAAACAATATGCCTATACTCACAGGTGGAATCACTTTTACAAATGAAACACGAAACTAATTTGATAATATAATAAAATATAGATATGAAAACATTATACCAAAGACTAAAGCCAGAAATTAAGGCAAAGCTAAAACAAAACTTGCAAAAGTATAATCACGGACCACGTGAAGTAATTGCAGAACTACACAGATTCTCATTATATGGTGACTTAACAATGAACACTATTAGACAACTAATGATATGGGGTGATGTAAATGAATTTGAGTGGGATAGAATTGATTTTAAATATGGTGATAAACTATTTACAGATGGAAAAGTTGACACAATTTAAAGATTTTGACCCAGTAAAAATAGCTAATAAGCTAAAGCAAGTTGAAGAGTTTGAAGCAAAGTATGGCTCTAACAACTTAACAAGAGCATGGTACAAATGGTGTACTAGCTACGATTATAGAAAAAAAGAATGGGAGTGGAGNCAAGGTCTCGCTAAAGCTCACGAAGAATTAACACATAGACCAATAAGAATATGATAAAGTTTGATAGATATAAAGAAAATTTAAGACAAGTTGGAAGTGATATATATTCATACTCAACTCANGTCGCAACGATCGAATATGACGACAATTACCGTTTAACAGGTAATTTAATACAACACGGATGGTGGAGTGTAACAACTCAGAAACATATTAATTATGTTGCAAGNGAATTAGGTTTAACAGTAAAAAAAGATTATGTCGAGTAACGAATTAAATTATAGAGCATGGGCTCAAGAAGAATGGGAAAAGTTTTATAAAGCAAACCGNGATGANTATGATAGCTGGGAAGACTTTGATATAGCTTATGAGTTTTTAGTGCATATGTATAACAATAGATTAGGTAAACTTAACTTATCTAACTCTATAAAAAATATTAAATTAAAATGAGTAAAATGAAAGAAATAGATAGGATAGCAGAGTACTTACACGAAGTAATGCTAGAAAACCTTGACGACTCTATTGATTGGGCTGTTGATGGCACAGACCTTGACAAGTTAGAAGGTAATGACTATAACCAAATGAAAAAAGCAGTGATGACTAGAACAATTGAGTATATGCTAAATTGGATGGAAGTTAATCATTACAAGCCTAACACGAAATAGATTTGATATTATAAATGTATGAAAAAATGTAAATGCTCAAATATAATACCCGCTGGCCGTATTGCCTTAGGTTATAGTACCTGCGTCTCCTGCAGTGCTATACAACAATATAGTTACATTCCCATAATCAACGGTAAGACGGGTAATACCATCCAAGTTGTGTCGCCAGAAGTTTCGGCTTCGGTGCACAAAGCTTGGAGAAGAAAATAAGTTATAGGCATGGCGAAGGCGAATTTACGCGGACGCAAGATATAACAGAGACGAGTAGCTTAATTAGCGTAGTGATATGGAGATAACAGCTAAGGTAACTCCCATCGGATGGAAAACCGTGACTACACATAAGTGAATGGCTCGTTTAAGGGTTGGTGACTCCCAAGACAAATCACATTAGGGACTAAGTGCCGATATGTGAATCACCTGTAATGAGAAGAGACTGCTGGGGTTTCTTCCCCCGAAAATATTAAGGCTAGTAAGTTTAGCAGTATTAAGGTGGCCGCATGCAGCCCGTAACTCTTAATATGGTCGCGGTAAAATTCCGCAGAGTCTTAAACAATATTATAGCGGGATGGAGCAGTTTGGTCAGCTCGCAGGGCTCATAACCCTGAGGTCGTAGGTTCGAATCCTACTCCCGCAACTAACTGAAAATCAATTAATTATGGAAATTTTAACTGATGAAATAATCATCGAAAAACTAAATGAAGATGGCTTTATGGAAGAGCCAGATGGCCCTTGGATATTAGAGTATATTCAATCAGAATATGGCGGTAATTTGGATAATACAAGTGATTATATAGATGACAAATGGACATTAAAAATATATACTGAAATGACCTCTGATGGTTATGATATATTTTGGTGTACTCAAGAAGATAGGCCCTATATATCACAAGACGGTTACTATTATGAAGATTATAATGAGTGGTCAGAGCAAGCTGTTCAAGAACTAACTCACGGTAGTAATGTATGGATAGACCCATGCTTATGGGATGATATGGAATATGATTTTAATAATGAACTAGAAAGCTGGTGGCCTGATGTATATGAAGAATTGTTTGACCGAAAAAAAGAAGAATTATTAGACTCAGGTGAATATAAATTAGAAGAAGATGAATAGCAGTAAAGCATACGAATTAGAATACGGTACTGATATAAGACCAGCTCATCATACAGTAGAGCGAGCTAAATATATATTTGTACTAGACTTTAACGACGGTAAAGTATATAGATATAATGTTAGAGCATTATGTAACGAAGAAAACGAATGGAATCCAGACCATGAATCTTGTGAAGCATTTTTATTAGGTGCAGGTCACAGACTAGGTGATTGCGAATGGATGGTAACTAATAACGAAGATATAGAATATGGCAACTAGAAATTTAATTATGGTCGTAGACCGAAAACACGCAAGGGGTAGTAGTTATGGCCTTGCAATACACCCAGAACATGTAAGCGCACGCAGTTATGTGAATATGTATCATCACCATGACGGTTATCCTGAATGGCAAGCGGTACAAATAGCTAATTGGTTAAATGTAAATAACCGGCAAGATGGCTCAGCTTTAGCGGCAAAATTAGTACACGATATGTATTACGACAGTTGCTACTTATATGCTGATGAAATGAATATAGACCACCAATATACATATATAATATGGACTGGTGATAAAGCTAGAACTATGGTTGCTTGTCACGATAGATATNNAGAANAATGTGTATTTGTAGCAACACCTNANNANATNATTANAACATATAAAAGCGATATGGATTATACTGATTTTGCTAATGGCAAAACTAGATTCGGTGATGTTGGAGTTGATACAATTACAAGAGACGAAATAGCTAAATATAATAAAATTAGAGCAAATGCTCAAAGCATAGTCGATATACTAACTACAGACTAAACACGAATAGTAATTGATAATATAAATATGACAGAAGAAGAATACCAAAAACTATATAACCGTATAAAAAAAGATTTATACGAAGAATTTTTAGACCCTGTAACTGCAACATATGGGTTAGATATTCTTAATGAAGAAATATATTCAAGTATTAATGATGATAAAAGCGATATTGAACAAGAAATTGAAAGCTTACAATTAGTATTAAATGAATATTTAGAATCAGAAGAATATGAAAAAGCTGCAGTAATTAACCAAAGAATTAATTATTTAAAGAAAAAATTATGAATATATTTTTCTTACACCACGATCCCGCAAAAGCAGCGTCTTATGTTTATGATAAGCATAAAGTAAAAATGATATTAGAGTCTGCACAAATGCTTTGTACTGCACACCACGTGTATGGTAGTTCAGAACAAAAGTTACATATACCTTACAAACAGGCTCACCTTAATCACCCNTCAACTATATGGTGTAGAACCTCTATACCAAACTATATGTGGTTATATGACCATATGATTGCACTGGGTAAAGAATATACTAAACGATATGGCAAAGAACATCTTACTATAAATAAATGTAGAGATTTCTTAGCGACACCACCTGCTAATATAACTAGCTATGAGTGGACAGA
>FUFK010038311.1_pt1 | contig 17036 bp, 17 predicted proteins | sample 1021851 | NCBI WGS metagenome assembly FUFK01 (sample SAMEA51879418, study PRJEB19060) | metagenome | reverse complement strand
ATAGAACAATTATTAGAAGCAGGCGTTCATCTTGGCCATAAAACTTTAAGATGGAATCCAAAAATGAAGAAGTTTATTTTTGGAAAAAGAGACTCTATTCATATAATAGATTTAACGCAAACTCTTGAGCTAACTAAAATGGCTTTAGAAAAAGTCTATACGACAATCTCTTCAGGTGGGAAAATATTATTTATATCAACTAAAAAACAAGCATCAGAGGCAATAGCAGAACTTGCAAATGAAACTGATCAATATTTTGTAAATTATAGATGGCTAGGAGGCATGCTTACAAATTGGGGAACAATATCTAACTCAATAAAAAAACTTGANAAAATAGAGNCNGATTTAAAATCTGAGAATAGAGGCTTTACTAAAAANGAATTATTAAAAATGAGTGNTNAGAGAGATAAATTACATAGATCACTTGGCGGAATATCAGCAATGAAAAAGATACCTGATCTAGTATTTATAATTGATACAAATTATGAATCTTTAGCAATTAAAGAATCTGTTAAGCTAGGTATTCCAATAATTGCAATTTTAGATACAAATTCCAATCCAGATGGTATTGATTTTCCTATTCCTGGAAATGATGATGCACGAAGATCTATTGATTTGTATTGTTCACTTTTAAAAGAAACAATTTTAAATGCTAAAAAAGAAGCACCTCAAAATATGGTTAGTGATAAAGATAAAGAAGCTTTAAAAGTTGAAAACTCAAACCCAGAAAAATCTAAAGAGTCAAAATTAGAAAAAAAACTTAATTAAAAAATTAACTTTATTACAGGAAAATGAAATGGGTGATGTAGAAAAAGTAAAACAATTAAGAAAATCAACAGGCGCAGGTTTTAAAGATTGTAATGCGGCATTAAAAGAATCAAATGGTGATTTAGATAAGGCTGCTGAAATCTTGAGAGTAAAAGGTATAGCTAAAGCTTCTAAAAAAATGTCAAGAAGTGCAACAGAGGGAGTTGTAGTTACTTCTGGTGATGAAAAAAAAATGTCTTTGATCGAAGTGAATTGCGAAACAGATTTTGTTGCAAAAAATGATGATTTTATTGAATTTGTTAAAGAATTAAGTGAATTAAATAATCATCACTCTTCAAATATCGAAGATTTAAAAAAATCGACCATGAAAAATAATAAAACCGTTGATGAAAATTTAGTGGCCTTAATAGCAAAAATTGGAGAAAAAATAACAATTGGTAGAGTAAAAACTTTAGCTGATGAAAATTCAAGAAATTTTGCTTATCAACATTCAGTAATTAAAGATAATGTATCAAAATTAATAGTAATAGTATCTTTGAATACTAATGAGAAATCTGATAAAATTGATTTATTTGGAAAACAATTATCAATGCATATCGCAGCATCAAATCCAATCGCATTAAATGCAGATCAAATTAATCAAGAAATAATAGATAAAGAGGTCAATTTAATCGAAGAAGAATTGAAAAGTTCTGGTAAACCGGAAGATATAGCAAAGAAAATAAGTTTAGGTAAAATTAATAAATTTAAGGATGAAAATAGTTTGATGTCACAAGATTGGGTAATGGATCCAAAAATGAAGGTTAAAGATGTATTAAAAAACTTAGATATTTCTAATTTACAAATTAATAATTTTATTAGGCTAAAAATAGGTGAGTAATGTTTGAGGAGTCAAAATACAATAATAAAATGTCTAAAACATATGAAGTGTTTCAAAGTGAACTTAGCTCATTAAGAACAGGAAGAGCGAATGCAGCTATGTTAGACATTGTAAAAGTTGATGTTTATGGTCAAAAAATGCCAATTAATCAATTAGGCAGTATTACAACTCCAGAACCTAGAAGTATAAACATACAAGTTTGGGATACAAATAATGTAGCGCTTATAGACTCTGCAATTAAAAAATCAGAGTTAGGATTAAATCCTCAGATTGATGGACAATTAATTAGATTACCTGTCCCTGATCTTAGTGAAGAAAGAAGATCTGAAATAAAGAAAATAATTAAATCTATGGGTGAAAAATGTAAAGTTTCTATAAGAAATATAAGAAGAGAAGCAAATGATGAGTTAAAAAAACTTCTAAAAGATAAAGAGATTTCAGAAGATGAAGTAAAAAAAAAAGAAAAAATTATTCAAGATTATACTGATAGCCAAATTAAAGTTATAGACGACAGAGTTGTCTCTAAAGAAAAAGAAATAATGACTATATGATTTCACCTGAACATGTAGCCATAATAATGGATGGCAACGGCAGATGGGGAATTAAAAAAAAAAAATCAAGAAATTATGGACATACTAAAGGAATTGATGTTGTAAAAAATATTATTGAAGAAGCAATATTAAAAAAAGTAAAGTATTTAACATTATACACATTTTCTACTGAAAACTGGAAAAGACCTAAAACAGAAATAAAATTCTTAATAAATATATTAGAGCATTATGTTAGGAAAGAGTTAAATAATTTAATAAAAAAAAATATTAAATTAAAAGTTATTGGAAATTTAGAAAAATTTCCAAAATCATTAATACAAAAGCTTAGAAAAGCTGAGAAATTGACAAGATTAAATGATAAAATTCAAATTATAATAGCTTTAAATTATGGATCTAAAGAGGAAATAATTCATGCGGTAAAAAAATTAAATAATTTATCAATTAAAATTAATGAAAAAAATATATCAGAAAACTTATATACAAAAAGTGTACCAGATCCTGAAATTTTAATTAGGACTGGAAATAGAAAAAGATTAAGTAATTTTTTACTTTGGCAAATATCTTATACAGAGATTTATTTTGTAGACAAACTGTGGCCTGATTTTACAAGAAAAGATTTCAGCAATATAATTAAAAATTTCTCAAAGGTTAAAAGAAATTTTGGTGGCGTTAAATGAAGGAAATACATAAAAGGTTATTAACATCTATATTTTTATTGATAATAATTTATTTGTCTTTGAGTAATTATATAGTTCTATTTTTTGTATTATTAACATTAAACTATTTTTCGCTTAGTGAGTTTAATTATATATTTAAAAATATTTTTAAAAAAAAAAAACAAACTTATTTCTTATCTTTTTTTATTTGTACGATATATTTAGCTTTATTTACTCTAACGGTCTGGAGTCACTTAATTCCATTTAGTAGCACAAGTATAATATCTTTATGTTTTTTATTGCTAATATGTATATTTACAGATGTTGGAGGGTTTCTATTTGGTAAATTCATAGGTGGTAAAAGATTAACAAAAATTAGCCCAAATAAAACTTACTCAGGTGTCTTTGGCTCCTTATTTTTATCAATAGTGTTTGGATATTTTTATTATATGTTCTTTAAAGATTATTTAGTTTTTGAAATAAATTATTTATTCCTTATAGTAATCATTTCCTTGATGTCACAGATTGGTGATTTATTTATTTCTTTTCTTAAAAGAAAGGCCAAATTAAAGGATACAGGATCAATTTTACCTGGACACGGCGGCATGTTAGATAGAATTGATGGTGTTTTAATAGCATTACCATCAGGATTGATATTAATTTATATTTAAAATGAAAAAAGATTTATTCTTATTAGGTTCTACTGGATCAATCGGAGAGACAACATTAAAAATAATTAAAAAGGATAAATCAAATTTTAATGTAAAATTATTGTCTACAAATAAAAATGTTAAAAAAATATACAATCAGGCAATTCAGTTTGGTGTTAAAAAAGTAATTATTTTTAATGAAAAAAGCTACCATAACAATATAAATAAATTTAAAGATAAAAAAATAAAAGTTTTTTTATCTGTAAAAGAAGCTTTAAGAAAAAATAAAAAAAAATCATTTCTAACAATAAATGGAATTTCAGGTATTGAGGGACTTGAACCAACTCTAGATATAATTAAATATACGAAAAATTTAGCTATGGCTAATAAAGAGTCGATTATTTGTGGATGGCAATTCATAAAACAGGAATTAAAAAAAAATAAAACAGGATTTATACCTTTGGACTCTGAGCATTTCTCAATTTGGTCTCTAATTAAAAATGAGAATAAACAAAATATAAAAAAAATATATTTGACTGCCTCTGGAGGCCCTTTTTTAAATAAAAATTTAAAAAATATTCATAATATAAAACCTAAATTTGCTTTAAACCATCCCAATTGGAAAATGGGAAAAAAGATATCAATTGACTCAGCAACTATGATGAATAAGATTTTTGAAATAATAGAAGCGATTAAAATATTTAATATTAAAAGAAGTAAATTTGATATATTGGTTCATCCTAAATCATATCTGCATGCTATAGTAAATTTCAAAAACGGAATAACAAAATTGTTGGCACATGATACCACCATGGAAATACCAATTGCAAATTCATTATATTTGTCAAAAAATAATTATATTTCTAAAAATAGTAATTTTAGTTATGACAAATTAAATGGTTTAAATTTTATAAAGCCAAATATTAAAAAATTTCCTTTGTTAAAAATATTAAATTATGAGTTTAAAAACTCATACTTTGAAATAATTTTGGTTCTAATTAATGACATACTCGTGAAAAATTATCTCGCTAATAGAATTTCATATATCTCTATACATAATAAGATGTTAAAATTATTAAAAAAACCATATTTTACTAAATATTATTCATCTAGGCCTAAGAATATAAAAGATATTAAATTTATGGTAAAAATAGTAAATCAATACTTTAATGATGACTTAAATGTTAATAATTGAAATATTAAAAAAATTAAAGAATATAACTGTTCTACTTACAGTTACATTTTCGCTTTTCTCTACTTTTGCTAATTCAGATATTTACAAAGAAATAAAAGTTGAAGGAAATGAAAGACTGTCTGTTGAAACTGTTGTGATGTTTTCAGGTCTAAATTTATCAAATAATATAACAACTGATGATTTGAACTTATCAATCAAAAAACTATATAAAACAAATTATTTTAAAAATATAAAAATTTTAAAAGAAAATAAAATTTTAAAAATTATAATTATTGAAAACCCAATTATTCAATCAATACAAATAAATGGAGTTAAAAATAAAGCCACACTAACTAAATTACAAGAATTGACAAAAAAAAGTGAGAAATATCCTTTCTTAAAAAACAATGTTCAAAATCAAAATAATCTTCTTCTAAATATAGTTAGAGGGACAGGTTATTATTTTGCAAAAATTGATACAAGGGTAATAGATAATCGAAATAATTCTGTTGATGTAATTTATAATTTTGATTTAGGTGAGANAGCTATGATCAAAAAAATAAATTTTCAAGGCGATAAAGTTTTTTCAGACTCTAAACTTAGAAATGTAATTAAGTCAGAAGAAAGCAGATTTTGGAAATTTATAACCTCTAATAAATATCTCGATGAATTTAAAATAAAGCAAGATGAGAGGAGATTAAAAAAATATTATCAACGAAAAGGATATTATAATGTAAAGATAAAATCGTCATACGCAAAAAATATAGACAACAAATTTTTTGAACTTAATTTCAATATAGACTCTGGGAATAAATATTTTTTTAATGATATATCAATTGAGCTTAGTGATAATTTTGATACTGAGAATTTTACTGANATAAATCTAGATATAAAAAAACTAAAAGGAAAAAAATACTCTTCAAAAACAATTAATAAAATAANAGATAAAATAGATCGAATATTACTTTCAAGGGAGTTTTTATTTTTAAATACTAAATATGATATAACCGTTGTAGAAAAAAATAAAATTAATTTAAAATTTAAATTTGAAGATTTAGAAAAATTTTATGTTGATCAGATAAATATATTTGGAAATTTTGTAACAGAAGAAAAGGTTATAAGAAATTCCTTAATTGTTGACGAAGGTGATGCTTTCAACGAAGTACTTTTGGATAAATCTATAAATTCAATTAAGTCAAGGGGTATTTTTAAATCAGTGGAATCAAGCGTTAAAACTTCTAAAGCTGATAACCAAAAAAAGATAATAGAGATTTCAGTTGAAGAAATGCCTACTGGAGAAATTTATGCAGGAGCTGGTACAGGGACATCGGGAGCAACTTTAACTGCAGGTATTCAAGAAAAAAATTACCTTGGAAAGGGTATTAATCTAGGAGCAAATTTTCTAATTTCTGAAGACGAAATAAAAGGTAAACTTTCAGTTGTAAATCCTAACTACAAAAATTCTGATCGTTCACTCAACACTACTTTAGAAAGTACAAGTTCTGATTTTTTAAGCACAGGAGGTTTTAAAACTTCGCGTACAGGATTTCGACTAGGAACTGGTTTTGAGCAATATTCTGATTTATATGTAAATCTTGATATATCGGCTTATTATGAAAAATTAGATACATCTGATACTGCGTCTGCTCACAAAAAAAAGCAAGAGGGTGATTATTTAGAAAATTTGTTTACGTATAATATAATGATGAACAAACTTGATCAAAAATTTCAACCTACACAGGGATATATGATTAGTTTTAATCAAGAATTACCAATCTACTCTGAAGATTTGTCAGTTGGAAATACACTTAATTTATCAAAATATCACTCTGTGTCAGATAACTTAATTCTATCTGGTAAATTATTTTTAAAATCGGTTAACTCTATTGATGACGATGTTAGAGTTTCAAGAAGAATTTATATTCCTAGTAAAAAGCTAAGAGGATTTGAGCCAGGTAAAATAGGACCAAAAGATGGTGTTGAATATGTTGGAGGGAATTTTGGTTCAGCTTTAAATCTTAACACCACTATTCCAAATATTATAAATGGATTTGAAAATATAGACTTAAGCCTTTTTTTTGATGCTGCTACATTAAGAGAAGTTGATTATGATAGTTCTTTAGAATCAAGTAAAATTAGATCTGCTACAGGTATATCAGTAAATTGGTTTACAATAATTGGACCTCTATCNTTCTCTTATGCTGTACCTATATCCAAAGAGTCAACTGATCAAACTGAACCTTTTAGATTTCGAATAGGAACCTCGTTTTAAAAATGAAAAATTTTTTTTTTTATTTTTTTATAATATTTTTCATTTCTGTAAATACAAAAGCACAAATTGTTTATATTGATTTAAATCTTATTTTAAATAAGTCTGAAGTTGGCAAATTTGTTAACGCTCATATTGAGAAAATAACGAATGAAAATTATTCAAAATATAAAGAAGAAGAAAAAAATCTTATCCAAAAGGAACAAACATTAATTTCACAAAAAAATATTTTAGATGATAATGAGTTTAATAAAAAAATAGCAATATTAACAGAAGAGGTTAAAAAATATAGATCAAATAAGAAGGCTTCAATTGAGAGAATTAATAAAATTAAAATAGATTATACTAAAGAAATTCTAAAAACATTAAATCCAATTATTACAAAATACGTTGATTTAAATTCAATTTCTATAGTAATTCCAAAAAAAAATATTATTGTTGGAAAAAAAAATCTAGATATAACAGATCAAATAATTAATTTACTTAATAATAAAATAAAAAAAATAAATTTTTAAAATGGAAAATCCTTTTTTTAAGAAAAATAAAAATATTAAATTAAATGATATTTTAACTTTGCTCAATCTAAAAAAAGAAAAAATTAATTATCATGTTAGTGATATTAAAGAATTAGAGACTGCTAATGAAAATGATATTACATTTTTTAATTCACTCAAATATCTAGAATTGTTAAAAAAAACTAAATCAAAAATAGTTTTAACACATAATAAGTTTAAAAATGCTATTCCTAAGAAAAAAAAAATAATTGAAGTTGAAAATGTATTATTAGCTATATCAAATTTAACTTCTTTATTTTATCCTGATTCTATTTTTGATAATTCTGACCTTGAGGTAAAAAACATCGATAAAAAAAAGTTTTATAAATTAAAATTTGGGAAAAATGTTTTAATTGGAAAAAATGTAACAATTGGCAAGAATTGTTTCATTGGTCACAATACTATTATAGAAAAAAATGTAAGAATTGGCAATTATTGTAACATTGGTAATAATGTTGTTATAAAGAATAGTATTATTGGTAATAACACCAATATTCTTGATGGAGCAATTTTAGGTAAAAAAGGATTTGGTTTTTTTCCAACTAAAAGTTCAAATATTAGATATCCACATATAGGAGCAGTCATAATCGGAAATAACGTTGAAATTGGTTGCAATAACACTATAGATAGAGGTTCGCTATCTAATACTGTTATAGGAGACGGTACTTTTTTGGATAACCAAGTACATATTGCACACAACGTCAAAATTGGAAAAAACTGCATTATAACAGCCCAAGTTGGTTTTGCGGGAAGTTCTTCACTTGGTAATAATGTTATGATTGGAGGTCAGGCTGGTATTTCTGGTCATTTAACTATAGGTGATAATGTTCAAATAGGTGGTGGTAGTGGAGTAATAAAAAATATTCCTTCAAATACAAAAGTGATGGGATATCCTGCAAAAAATATTAGAAAATTTATAAAGGAAAATAATAATAATGACTAACTTAAACAAAGAACAAATAAAGGAATTATTGCCTCATAGAGAACCAATGCTTCTTATAGATGAGCTAAAAAATATAAAAAAACTTTTTTCAGCCACAGCAATTGTTAATGTAAAAAAAGATAGTTTCTTTGTAAATGGTCATTTTCCTGGTGAACCTGTTATGCCAGGTGTTTTAATTGTCGAAGCTTTTGGACAAGCCGCTGCTGCTTTAACAGCAGATGGATTAGACAAATCTACTTATGAAAATAAGCTAGTTTTTTTGATGACTATTGAAAAGGCAAAATTTAGAAATCCAGTAATACCTGATTGTATTTTAGAACTTAATATTGAAGCTATTAGATCTCATGGAAGAGTGTGGAAATACAAAGGTTCTGCATTTGTTGGTGAGAAAAAAATGGCAGATGCGCAATGGTCCGCAACAATTGTAGATAGAAAGTAATAATTAGTAGTAATAGTTGATAAGTATTAAATATTAAATTTGTTATCTATTATTTGTGATCCATAAAACAGCAATTGTAGACTCAAAAGCAAAAATTTCAAATAATGTTGAGATAGGGCCTTATTGCATTATAGGTCCGGAGGTTGAAATAGGAACTAATTCAGTTTTATATTCTCATGTTAACATCGTAGGTAATACAAAAATAGGAGAGAATAACCATATATATCCTTTTTCATCAATTGGTACTCCCCCTCAAGATTTAAAATATAAAGGTGAAAAAAATTCATTAGTAATTGGTAACAACAACAAGTTTAGAGAGTATGTAAATATAAATCCTGGTACAGAACAGGGTGGGGGAGTAACCAGAATTGGAGATAATAATTTATTTATGGTTTATTGTCATGTAGCACACGATTGTAAAATATCAGATAGTGTAGTCTTAGCTAACAATGTTCAAGTAGGAGGCCATGTTTCAATTGAACAAAATGCAATAGTTGGTGGTAGCTGTGCAATTCACCAGTTTTCAAGAATAGGCGAGTCAGCAATGATAGGAGGGATGACTGGTGTTCTAAGCGATGTAATTCCATTTGGTTTATCAATGGGCAATAGAAATAATTTAATGGGTTTAAATCTTATTGGATTGAGAAGATCGAAAGTTTCAAATGATAATATAAAAAAAATACAATTAGCTTATGAAATAATATTTAAAACTTCAAGTTTTAGAGAAAGTATAGAACAACTTAATAATGATCTTAAAAACAATGAATTTGTAAAAAAAATAATTAATTTTATAAATTCAGACAAAAAAAGACCAATATCACTTCCACTTAACAAATAATGATAGGACTTTTTTTAGGAGAAAAAGATCTACCAAATGAAATTATTAAAAAAATAGAGAATAAGAAGATAAAATATTTCATCATAGATCTTACAAAAAACAATAAATTTAAAAAAAATAAGAATAGTTTTTTTATTAACATAGGTAAATTTGGAGAGATTATAAATCTTATTAAATCACAAAAATGTAAAAAGGTTATATTTGCTGGAAATATAGTTAAACCTAAAATATCAAAACTAAAATTAGACTTAAAAGGATTATTTTATATTCCAAGAATAGTTAAGGCATCAAAAAAAGGGGACGCTGCAATATTAAAAGTTTTAATTAAAATTTTGTCTGAAAATAAAATTAAAGTTATTAAATTAAATACTTTTAACCCTGAGTTATCATTAAAGAAAGGAATTTATACAAAAACTAGACCAACTTTATTTGAAAAGGAAGAGATAGTTAAAGGAATTAAAGAATTAAAAAAGATAAATTCGCACAATCATACACAAGCAGTGATTATTAGAGACAATAAAATTATTTCTAGAGAAACAAGAAAAGGCACAAAAGATATGATAAAATCTGTTACTAAATCCAAAATAAAAAAAGGTATCTTAATAAAATTTCCTAAAACAAAACAAGATTTAAGGGTAGATTTACCCACAATAGGAATTGATACATTTAAAGATTGTAATGAGGTTGGCATCAAGGGAATTGCTATTAAATCAAATCAAACTATTATATTAAATAAAGAAGCCTGTATTAAATATGCTAATCAAAATAAACTTTTTCTTATCGCTATATGAAAAAAATTTTTGTTCTTACAGGTGAACCTTCTGGGGATAAATTAGCTTCAGAAGTAATATCACAAATAAAAACAAAAAAAGCTGATTTAGAGTTCTTAAGTGTTGGTGGAACAAACTTGGAAAAATTAGGTATAAAGACAATCTATGACCAAAAAGAAATAACCTATATAGCTTTTACCGATATATTATTAAATTTTTTTAAAATAAAACGTAAAATTAAAGATACAGTTAATGAAGTATTGAAATTTAACCCAGATATTTTATTTAGTGTTGATAGTCCAGATTTTACACTAAGAGTTGCAAAAATAGTAAAAAAAAAAAATCCAAAAATAAAAATAATTCATTTTATTGCTCCTAAAGTTTGGGCATGGAGAGAGGGTAGAGTTAAGAAAATGAAGGAATTTTTAGACCATATTTTATTACTTTTTAAGTTTGAAAAAGAATATTTTGATAAAGAAAAACTCACCAACACATTTGTAGGTCACCCATTGTTAGATAAAAAAATTAATGAAAATGTCCAAATAGACCAATTTTTAGATAAAAAAAAAATTATATCAATTTTTCCTGGAAGCAGATCTTCAGAGATAAACCATCATATGCCAATTCTAATTAATTTTATTAAGAAAATGAATATTAAGGACCCCAGTTATAATTTTATATTTCATGGAACTGATAAAAATAAAGAACTTATATCAAATTATGTTTCAAAAGAACATATACAAAATCTAGAAATTATTAATGACGATAAAATTAAAACTACAGTTTTAAAAAAATCAATTTTTGCGGTAGTAAAATCTGGAACAGTTTCTTTGGAAGTTTGTAAAATGAATGTTCCATCAATAATTATATATAAAATGAATTTTGTTAATTTTTATTTAGCAAAATTTCTATTAAATATAAAATTTGTTAATATGATAAATATTATCAATAANAGAGAAGTTATTCCAGAGTTGATACAATCTGAATGTAATGCTGAGGAAATATTTAAAAGTGTTTACTATTTTCTAAAAAAACCAGATTTAATTGCCAAACAAAAAGATGAAATAAAAAAAACTCTTGAAACTTTGACCTCTCCTAGCTCTTCGTCTGAAGAAGCATCAAAAATTATTTTATCCTATATTTCCTAATCTTTTTATTACCTCGTTTTTTCCAAGAGATAATATTATATCATATATTCCTGGACCAAATTTAGATCCAGTTAACATTATTCTTAATGGCTGACCAACACCCTTGAAATTTGTATTATTTAATTTTATTAACCCATTTATAATTTGTTCTAAATTTTCTCTATTGAAAACTTTTAACTCTGAAATTTTCTCTTTAAATAAATGTATTATTTGTTTTGCATCATCGTTTATAAGCTCTTTATGATTGTCATCAAAAATAACTTGATCATTTAATATATATTTAGAATTGTTAAATATATCNTCNAGTGTTTTTGCTTTATTTTTTAAAAATGATAAAGAGCTCTTTATTGTATTTTCTTTTTCTTCTTTAATTTTATCTTTATACTTCTCACAATATTCTTTTAACTTTTTGTACAAGATATTTTCTTCACTATTTTTAATGTAATATTCATTCATCGAAAGAATTCTACTTAAATCAAGTTTTGAGGGTGATTTACCTATTCCTTCTAAATTAAATAGTTTTATACTTTCATCTAAGTTAAAAATTTCCTTATCTTTATAAGACCATCCTAACCTTAGTAGGTAATTTCTAAGTGATTCAGGTAGAATCCCAATTTTTGAGTAATCTTCTAATGTTGAGGCATTGTCTCTTTTTGATAATTTCTTACCATCTATTGTATGAATAAGAGGTATATGAGCAAATTGAGGAATATCCCATCCTAGTGCTTCATATATCTGTATTTGTTTAAAAGTATTAATTTTATGATCATCTCCTCTAATAATATGAGTCATTTCCATATTATGATCATCAACTGACGCAGATAGATTATATGTTGGCGTTTCATCATTTCTTAAAATAACAAAATCCTCAATAGTATTATTTTCAATCTCTACGTTTCCTTGAACTAAGTCTTTTAATATAGAAGTACCTTCTATTTTACTTTTAAATCTTATAACTGGTTTTATATCCTTTGGGGCTTGATCTTCTGCAATATCTCTCCATTTTCGATTGTAAACGTAGGGAATTTTTTTTTGTTTAGCTCTTTTCTTTTGTTCTTCTATTTCTTCTGCACTGCAATAACATTTATAGGCATTTCCATTTTCCAATAATCTTTTAGCAATAATTACGTGTTCACTAATCATTTCTGATTGAATATATTCTTCACCATCATGTTCTATTCCCATCCATTTCAGAGAGTTAATTATTTGAATCTTATGCTCTTCTTTAGATCTTTCTTTATCAGTGTCTTCTATCCTTAAATAAAATTTACCAGATTTATTTTTTGAATATAACCAATTAAATAGAGCTGTTCTTACCCCACCAATATGAAGAGGACCAGTAGGAGAAGGAGCAAATCTAGTTGCTACTTTTTTCATGGAATTTATTTAGACTATTTTACTGAAAGTTTCTATATAAAGATACAAGAATTCCTTGAACTTTCACTCTATCTGGGCCAAAAATTTTTGTTTCGTAATTTCTATTTGCACTTTCTAATGCAACTGTTTTACCTTTTCTTCTGATTCTTTTCAACATGGCCTCATGATCATCAATTAGAGCTACTACAATTTTTCCATTATCTGCGGTGTCTGTTTTTTTAACAATTACAGTATCACCATCATTAATTCCAGCTTCAATCATAGAGTCCCCTTGAACCTTTAAACCAAAAAATTCTCCATCTTTCTCAATATTTGCTGGCAGCGGAATTCTCGAAACTTCATTCTGAATAGCCTCAACTGGCGTTCCAGCAGCGATTTTTCCTAGTACAGGGATTTCTGTATCGTTAGAATTATTTAAATTTTCCTCATCTAATCCTCCCTTAATAATGCTTGGAGAAAAACTATTGTAAATATCGTTTGCAGATGCAGTTTCAGGCAATTTAATTACTTCTAATGCTCTTGCTTTGTGGGCTAATCTTTTAATAAAACCTCTTTCTTCTAATGCACTAATCAATCTATGAATGCCAGATTTTGATTTTAAATTTAACGACTCTTTCATTTCCTCGTATGAAGGGGACACACCTGTAGATCTCAACTTTTTGTTGATAAAGAGAAGCAGGTTTTTTTGTTTTTTAGTTAACATAGAACAAATTAAGTACATCGATGTTCTATAAAAGTTCCTCAATTTATACAACAACTAAAAAGCATGATAAATACTGAAAAATTTCTACAAAAGGGAAAAAATATTGTTATTTTCTAAATCTTTTAAAAGTGATTCACCAATTAAAAAAGTGCTTATTGAGGTCCTGTTTTTTATATCAAGCAATTCATCTTTTGTTTTTAGACCGCTCTCAGAAATTAGAGGGGAAGAGTGATTTGAAACAACGTCATATATATCATAAGTTGTATTTATCTCAGTTTTAAGAGTTTTTAGGTTTCGATTATTTATACCAATTAAAGCATCCGCATATTTTACTGATTTTTCTGCTTCCTCAACTGTATGAACTTCAACAATTACACTCATACTATGCTTTAAAGCTTCCTCATAAATTTCATCTGCGGTTTTTTCAGAAATACCAGCTAAAATAATCAAGATTGCATCAGCACCATAACTTTTAGCTAGAGGTACTTGAAATTTATCAACAAAAAAATCTTTACAAAGAATAGGTAATTCAATTTTTTTTTTAATTTCAGAAATATGAGATAGATTTCCTAAAAAAAAATCTTCTTCGGTTAATACAGATAAACAAGTAACGTTCTTAGAGTTATATATATTTGCAATTTTTACTGGGTCGTAATCATCTATCAAAACACCTGCAGATGGGCTAGCTTTTTTTATTTCAGCAATTACGGATATTTTATTTTCTGAGTTATTGGTTTGTATTTTTTTCTTGAAATCAAAAAAAACATCTTTTTCATTAATTGTTTCTATCAAGCTNTNAATATCAATTTCACNTTTTAATTTTTCAATTTTAATCTTTTTTTGATCAATTATTTTTTGAAGAATATTTTCAGACATTCTGTATNTTTTTTACATATTTGAATGCAGCTCCAGATTTAATAAATCCTCTGGTATAATTATAAGCAATTTTAAAATTATCATATTTTTCAGAAACTATTAATCCTGCCGCAGCATTTAAACATACTGCTTTTGAAAAATCATTATCTTCCCCTTGAAAAATATTTAAAATTTTATCAGAATTAAATTTAGCATCATCTCCAATTAAATTTTCGAATTTATCAGCATTAACATTTAATTCATTTGGATCAATTGTAAATTCAGATATTTTATTATTCTTTAATTGCACAACATTAGTTTTGGCGTAAGGTGATACTTCATCTAGACCATCCTCACTATTTACAATCCATGCAAATTTTAAATTTAGATTTTTTAGTGCATTTGCAAAAACTTTTAAAAGTTTGTTATCAAAAACACCAATTACCTGCCTTTCAACAAGTGCTGGGCTACTTAATGGACCTATCATATTAAAAATAGTCCTTTTCCCTATTTTTTTTCTTGTTGGACCAACAAATTTCATTGCAGAATGATAATTTGGAGCGAACATGAAGCCAAAATTGTCATTTTTAATCTGTTCTTCGATTTGATTAGGCTCTAAGTTGATATTTATATTTAAGGCTTCAAGAACGTCAGCTGACCCACATTTTGATGAAACTGCTTTATTTCCATGCTTNGCNACTTTANNACCCATACTTGCTAATAACAGCGCTGATGCNGTTGAAATATTNAGAGTATCTTTTCCATCTCCNCCAGTNCCACANGTATCAATGCANTTTTCNACTTTTACTCTTTTTGANTTATCTCTTAATATANATACACCTCCAGCTATTTCATCTGAAACCTCACCNTTNTCTGATAATAAAGTNAAAAAATCATAAATTTGTTGATCNCTAGCNTCACCATTCATTAAAATCTTAAATGCATTTTTACTNTCATCAAAATTTAAATTTATTTTNTTTCTGAGCTTTTCTAAAAAATGATCCATTTTTACTCTTTTACAAAGTTCTCTAAAATTTTTAAACCATATTTTGTTTTGATACTTTCAGGATGAAATTGAACTCCATGGATTTTGTATTGCTTATGCATAACACCCATTATTGTCCCATCTGATGTACTAGATGTAATTTTTAAATCTTTAGATAAGGATTTTCTATCAATTACTAAACTATGATATCTGGTAGCTGAGAACTTTTTTGGTAAATCTTTTAAAATACCAATTTTATTATTTATAATATTACTTGTTTTTCCATGCACAAGTTCTTTAGCTTGAATTATCTTAGAGCCAAATATTTGACCAATGATTTGATGACCTAAGCAAACACCAAGTATTGGCATTCTTTTATACAAATTCTTTACTATTTTTAAACAATTTCCAGATTGATTAGGATTTCCAGGGCCTGGAGATATTACAATTTTATTATATCCTTTTCTTAAAATGTAACGATGATCTACCTTATCATTTCTTAAAACATCAATTTTAGCATAGGATGAAAGATAGTGATATAAATTGAATGTAAAGCTATCATAATTATCAATTAAAATTATTTTCATACTCTTTACTCCAAAGCCTTAATTAAAGCTTTTGCTTTATTAACTGTTTCATTAAATTCATTTATTGGTTTGCTGTCTGCAACTATTCCTGCTCCAGACTGTACATAAAATTTTTTATTTTTTGAAATTGCAGTTCTAAGCGCAATGCAAGTATCAAAATCACCATTCGCAGAAAAATAACCAATACCACCAGCATAAACTTTTCTTCTAGTCGTTTCTAATTCGTCTATAATTTCCATAGCTCTTATTTTAGGTGCACCTGATACCGTCCCAGCAGGAAAACCAGCTAATAACGTATCAAATTTACCAAATTTTTTATTAAATACACCTTCAACATTTGAGACTATATGCATTACATGCGAATATCGCTCTATCTTAAAACTTTCGGTTACTTTAACAGAGTTAATTTTAGAAACTTTTCCAGTATCATTTCTTCCAAGGTCAAGAAGCATTAAGTGTTCAGAAAGCTCTTTTTTATCTTTTAAAAGATCCTTTTCATAAAATTTATCTTCTTTTTTAGTTTTACCTCTTGGTCTTGTACCAGCTATAGGTCTTATAGTTATTTTATTATCTCTAAGCCTCACAAGTATCTCAGGACTTGCACCTATAATTTGGAAATCTTCAAAATTAAAAAAATACATAAAAGGGGAAGGGTTAGTAATTCGTAATTTTTTATAAATATCTATTGGTTCTTTATTAAGATCAGTTTCGAACCTTTGACTTAGAACAACTTGAAAAATATCTCCAATTTTAATGTAATTTTTAGCTTTAATTACATTGTCTAAAAATTTTTTCTTTGAGATGTTTGATTTAATTTTAGGTCTAGAGATATTTGCATTTGATGATTTAATCTTCAAATTATAGTTTGATAAAAAAATCATCTCCTCAA
>FUFK010043297.1_pt1 | contig 17038 bp, 33 predicted proteins | sample 1021851 | NCBI WGS metagenome assembly FUFK01 (sample SAMEA51879418, study PRJEB19060) | metagenome | reverse complement strand
TCCACGATGTTGCATACCAAGATTTCTAGTTTTTGTTTCTAAATATAATCTTTCTTGGTTTTCTTTTTTAACAAATTTAAGTGGAGATTCTAAATAAACATAAGGCTGACCTCTCTTGCCTCTAAAATATAAATCATTTGCTTTTAATTCTTCTAAGTCCACTCCTGCTTTTACTATTTCTGGGAACATATAATCAAATCCAGCTCTAAGCAAAGTGCCAGGAATCTCTGGTACGACTCGATATTCCTCTATTTTATTCTCATAACCAAGATCAACAAAGGCAACTACAACTCCGTAGGATCTCTTCTGATGACCTGTGTAGAAACTAACATTGTCTCCAACCTTTATCTCATTACTACTATTTGAAAAACTAAATGCTTGTCTGAAAGAAACATTTACTTTATTAGTTGGTCTGTTACCTGTATATTTTCTTTTAATATATTTAAAAAATTCTATGTTTTTATCATGAAATTTATTCTTTGCATAAATTGAAAAAGGATATTGATCTTTAATAGTTAATGGATTCTTTTCTTCTTGTCTTTTAAGCTCCATGAGATCGCCTTCAACAGCCATCAATTCCTTTCTAGTTAGTTTATATCCACAATCAGGACAGCACTTCTGTGGCTTATATACACAGCCACAATTCTTACAAGTAATNAATACAGGTTTTGGTTTCTTATTTATATATTCATGATTNAAATCAAGTTGCCAGTTTCTTTCAACATCGATGAAGTCATGTCTATAAGTATTACCAACATGATCTAAAACAATAGCAGTTTTATCTTTCTCTGGTCTTANAATCCTACCTACCTGTTGCATATANAAAGCTTGTGANTTTGTAGGNCGAAGNAGGATAGCTCCTGTNACGCAGGGCAAATCAGTTCCCTCACTAATTACATCAACAGATACAATGACATGAGTCTTTTTATTTTTTAAATTTTCTAAAACTTTATCTCTTTCTATGTTGCTCATACTTCCAGTTAATATCTCAGCTTTAACTCCTTGATTTTTAAACTGTTCTAAAACTTTAGTTGCATGNGAAATATCAACACAGAAAGCAATAGCTGGTTTATTTAATAAATGTTTTTTATATTGATGGACAGCATCTCCAATAATTACTGGTTTGTCCATTACTTTCTTTAAATCTTTTGCTTGATAATCTCCTCTTCTTTCTTTTAAATCAGATAGATCTGGTAGTTCTGCACCAGCAAATACTTTATGCTGGCTAAGATACTTTTTTTGTACTAACTCCTGTACCTGTACACCACTAATTAATTTATCGAAGAAGTTTCCTAGTGGTCTATTATCTAATCTNATAGGTGTAGCTGTAACTCCAACTCTCAAAGCTTTCTTATATTTATCTATAACTGTTGTCCAAGTACCAGCAGCTACATGATGAGCTTCATCAAAGATAATTACATCAGGTTTAAATACATCTTTATTAGAATTTATTCTGCTGAATAAAGTATAAACAGAAGCTACCTGTAAGTATTTTTCATGATCACTCTCAAAACCATTTGCGATGATNCCATANTCAACATCAATATCATCTAATTTTTGACAGGCTTGTTTTACTAACTCTCTCCTATGTACAAGGATAAGAACTTTCTTTCCCTTCTCTACAAAATCTTTTGCTAATTCTGAGAAGATAANAGTTTTACCNGCACCTGTTGGAAGGACAAGCAAAGGAGCTTTTGCNCCNTGCTTTAATGAGATNTTTGTTTGATCNAGAATCTCTCTNTGATAAGATCTTAATTTCATGGCTGTTGAGTACGAATTAAAATTTTTGCTTGAATAATATTTAAAGAGTCATAGTCATCTCCAATAATTTTTGGAGTGCGTTCATTCTTTAAATCATTAATAATGCTATCTAGTAGAAAGAGTTCTTCTAAATTAAAGTCCACAAACTCTTCTAAGCTGCATCCTTTATAATTGTCGTTAGTGATGATTGGCATGATTAATTGTGTAAGTAAAGTGAATAATAGAAAGGGATTTGAAAAACTCCAAACCCCCTGGAATGACTAGCCTTTGAAGACTACGCTGTAATCTATCTTGATTAGTTCAGCTTTGTTTTCTCTGACAGCCTTCTCTTCTGCTGCTTTTAGATCAGCTTGTAGGTTTTTAATCCTCTTACGCTTCTCTACTAATTTGTCAGAATATTTATAAGTATTTCTTAGTTGTAGAAACACTCTCATATTNTTATCNATATTGTGAGTGATCATAGGTCTATCTTCAGAGTCATCTAAAGCAGNTCGTAGATCATCTAAAAAACTATCTTTAATAGTTTCTATCTTTGTCTTAGTGTCTTTCATCATTGCAACCAGACTAGATAGTTCTTCTAATCTGTCATTGATTGAGACTTCTGGATCGGAGATAACTGATCTCTTAGTAGTACCTGCTACGAATCTTCTTTGTGGTTTGTCGAAGATTTTTTGAGTTACTGTTTCGTTGTCAGTTGTTTTGCGATTGCTAGTGGTCATTGTGATAATGAATTAAGTGTGCAATTGATGAGTTTAAGGACATCTCAGGTCGCATGGTTTAAANTTTACCTCATACTGTGGTAAATGTCTATATTTCTAATCCTTTATTTTTTAAAAATTGTAGAATAATTTTTGCTTCNTAAGATAATCTTTCATCCTTACAATTCTTTTGTTTGATTAATTCATAGATGTATCTTTTATCAGACTTAGCNTGCTCCAATATGTGGGGGTAGCAGAGTTCTATTATCTGATTGCATAGTGCAGCAGCTTCATCGTTATGACCTTGCTCATANTATGTATTTGCAAGTTTTGATAATACTAATAAGTATTCGGTTGGAACTTCTTTCATGTGAAATTAAGTGATTTTGGAGGGATGTCATAGTACCTTCGACTTGCGTTTCGCTCGTCTGAGGCGATCGTGAGAGGGGCAAATTTGCCTAAATTCCAGGCGGAGACTGGTTTTGTTCCCAATCTTCCTTATCGATGGTAAGAAAGACCTTAACAAGGTAACCAACCTTACCATCATCCATTTGGACTTCGGACACTGGTTCGTCTACAAACACACCATCGATAGGGCAGCGTTTGATCCAATCATCAAATAGAACTTTTTGTGAGTAATTCAAGAGTTCTCCTCCTCTTCAGTTTGTACACCATCCTTGTCAACTTCGAGTTCAAGAAAGTCATCATCATAATGATCAACACTTCCTTCTTGAACTATCTCGATAGCTTCTTCTTTTGATTCAGCTTCAACTTTGTAATCTCTCACATAAGTTACATATGCAGATACATAATAAGTTTCCATAATTAACTCCACATATCTTTAGCAGCCCTTGCAGCAGCCTTGTTAATGATCTTCCTAGTAAGACCAAACTGAAAGTTATCGAGGTCGTCATGCTCCTTGTCTAAGACCCATCCACAATCCTCCATCAGTTCATCGTCAGGTAATTGATCAAAGATACAGGAGATACCATCATCTCCCATGTATCGAAGGATCTCACATCTATGTAAGATCTTATCTCTAGTTTTTGAATCCATTGAATAACCTCCTGAGTTTTTGAATAAATAATTTAAATTTGTTTTTTCTAATTCTTGGAGTAATCATTTTGTTTCTCCAGAATTTAAATATTTTTTAAATAAATTGATGATTTCTATTAAATTTTCATCATCAAAAGTTTTTGAATTGTAATTAGATTCCAACTCAAGGATTACTTTTTCCATTTGTTCTTTAGATAGTTCCATTGTCTAACCTCCTTGTTTCTTTTTCATGGAAATAATAAGTTTTTGCTAAATCAAAAACAGGATCTCCTTCTACCTTGTCACTACCTATACCTCTATAAGATAAGAGTTCAGATAATTCTCTGTAGCATTCATCAAATGTCATAGTCTCTCCCTCATTACTGGAATGACCTCTTGCTCACCACCAAAATGTACTAGCGAGCCTGCATTATTTAATTCATCGTCCGCAGCAGGGCAGAGGGCTGTCCCATCATCCAGAATTAACATGATAGGTTGATAGTCCCAATAGTTAGCTTCCGCTTCATCTGGCCTCATGTAGCGTATAGCCACAATCTTTTTACCACATAATTGTTTTTCAATTTTTTTATGCCACCTATAGGTTGTTTCGGCAGCATCTCTAATTTCTTTTGTTGATTTAGTCATTAGTTTTCCTCTGGGTTAAAATTGTGTGTTTTTAAAAGTTCTTCAATATTATTGTCAAACCATACATCCGCAGTACCAGAATTTACATTTTCTTGATAATTTGGGTGTTTTTTAGATTTAATTAAATCTGTAAGAACCCAAGCAATATCGTGGTACAAAGTAGACCCTGATCCTCCTTCTGCATCATCTTTAAAATGAACATAATCATGACTTAAATGACAAATAATTAAATCAAGTTGTTCAGAACATAAATTTACTGGAATAGTTTTAGGCATTAGTTACCCTCCGTTTGTTCTACTAAGTTTTTAATCTTCTGGAGGGCATCATTGTATGACCAAACTTCATTACGAAATTTGTTCCCATAGAGAGTTTTAAATATCTCATCTATAAAAGCTTCTGATCCCCAGATTACTTCTCCAGAATTTGTTTTAATAAATTCTCCTGCACCTACTTTCATTGTTTTACCTCCGATAATTTTCTACCAATTTCTTGATAGATCTTGATATCTTTTTCAAACATATCTTCAACTTGAAAATAGTAATAGAAGTCACTCCATTTACTTTCAAGCCATCTGGCTTCCTCATGAGATAGTTTCATCTTTAACCTCCTTAACTGTGGCTAAGATTGCACAAATTTTGTCATAGGTTTCTTGTCCTGATGATGAGAATCTNTCNNANTCCCATCCCATGTCATCTATCAGAGNTGAAGCANTTTNTGACCTTGCTTCATCGCCTTTAAAGACANCTTGTTTGTCTGTTGATTCTATATACATTTACTTACCCTCCTCTTCAGACTTATCGAACCATGTATTATCAAGAATGTTCCATAGTCTTACATAATTTTTTAACCAGTAAACTTGTGACTTGGTAAATTGATAGTTGGTATGCAAAAGATCATCAGCTGATAAATACCCATTAAATGGAGAACTTTCTGGATGCTTTGGCATATCATTTTTAAGGCAGAAATCAAAATAGATTTCCTGTAAAAAGTCGTGCATGATTTTTAATAAATAAAGTGAGCAATTTAAAATTCCGCCAGATTCCGGGCTGGCACAAGGGTATGCCACAAACCTAGAGGTTGAAAGGAATTATTTTAGTGGAGGAGTTTTAAGACTTCATCAGGTCTATGATTCTNCCTAATGGGATGGCAGCTTGCTGAGGTGTTACAGCATTGCCTAAACAGATTATTCTTTCTTTTCTGTTTCTCCAATTTGCGTCCAGCCTACTGGAAATCCCATCATCTCTTCTACGAATGCAGGGTTCAGATTCATATCCTCGCCAGTCAGGTCTGAGTGTGTATGGTTGAGTACGCCAGCGAGCCTTTTNTTCTCCGCAGCTTTCTTGTAGTTCATGTTGTCTCCCGAATCCTTCCAATCNCTGCTGGTTGGAGTTGGTAGTCTGAGTTGTTGTAACTCCTCGAATAGTTGTCTTGCTTTGGGATTCACTTGCTCTCTCAGATTGGATAGTTTTGTTCTTCCTTTTCTGTGTACCTGAGTTTGTTTTAGCATCGAATCGAAGCCTCTCTGGGGAAGTGCGTCCATGCAATTTGGAGTNGCTAGGGTAGCATAAGATCCAGACACGCTCTCGAAGGTGGCAGCCTCCCACATCTCTTGCTGAAATAACTGAAAATTCTGCATCATACCCTGCTTTGGCAATTTGAAAGAGGACTTCTTGGAATACTTTCCCTTCTTCAATGGAGAGTAAATTTCTAACGTTTTCAAAGATGGCGAACTTTGGTCGAATTTCCCTAAGTAACCGAATGCACTCGTAAAATAATCCTGACCTAGTTCCTTCTCCGATTCCTTTTTGTTGTCCTCCAACTGAGATATCCTGACAGGGAAATCCAAATGTACAGAGGTCGAATGATCCTCTGGGTGCTGTGAAAGTTTTGATGTCGTCATGGATTGGTACTCCTTTAAAATTTTTTGATAATACTTGTTGGCAATAAGGATTAATTTCTACAAATTGCTTGGTTTCAAATTGTCCCTCGAAGAAGGATTCAGCTAATGCAAATCCTCCTATGCCTGAGAAAAAATCTCCTACTTTTAATGGTTTAGTCATTCTTGCTCCTCCAGATCCTCTAAGCATTCATAACAGATAGCGTCATTGTCTCTGCATTCAAACTCAACTACTTTCTGTCCACATTTACCGCATTCACAGGCAGCACAGTTGAAACAGATAGTGCCAGTTCTAACTCCTAGCATTTTACCTTTCTTGTTGTATACACATCTATCCCAGTGGCTATCGTAGTCTCCTACTTTTAAACATTCTGGGCATAGATGTTTGACATCAACAGAAAATAATTTACTGAATTGCCAGCCGTCTGGTTTTGGAATTGTTCTCTCGTTTTTCATTGTGATTGCTCCTCAAATCTTTGGTGTACGATTTCAGATAATGCTTGCTGAGCATCTTCTAGTGTAGAAAAGAAAGACATATTATTATGTCTAACTAATTTTAAATCTTGATCTGCGAAACAAGATCTTTCTCTGATCGCATACTTAATTACGATCTCTACATTGTCATCAAGAGTGACTTTGTAAATCTCATATCCTTCATGGATATTTTCTAAGATTTCTTCATTAATTAAATCTTCCATTAAATTTCTCCAAATTGATGTTTAAGAGTGGCTTCAATTTCTTTAAGTTGATCCTTATTAAAAGAACCAACAAGATAATCTAAAACTCTATAAAAAGAAGTATTATTCTTTTCATAAATCCTACATAACTTAGTGTAGATTCTTGTTTGTTGATCATAGTTTTTCATTGCATTCCCTCCTCTTCTTCAATGATGTAGTCCATAGATTTTTGAGCTTTGTAGATCATACTTAATTCCCATTCAGTATCCTTTTTCAAATCAGAATATAATTCTGGGATACCTTGCCATTGATTAGTATCATCTTTTCTCTCTTCCATTAATCTTTCTCTTTCAGATAAAAGAGAGTTAATGTATTCTGCGATTTTTTTATTCATTATTTCTCCTCCATTAAATAAACTGTTCCCATGTTGTCTTTATCATCTTCCGTATCTACTGACCAACAGAGGCAGCTTGAGCCAAACGAAAAGAGCGAGCCATGCATTGACACACTTAAAGATGTTTTGTTTGTCTCAGGGTCAGTAAACTCTTTTATATATTCAATATCTTCTTCAGTATTAAATTCTTTATTTGTATAGTATTCGACAATCTTGTCGTAAATCTCCCTAGTGAATAAAGGATTGCCTACCCACCCATTCCAAGTGTGGGAGGGGTCATAGTAACCTTCAAAACTTGGGGGGTACTCATCCCCATTTCTAGAGGGGCATGGCAAGTAAAAAGTTGCCTTTTCCATGTTGTGTGATCTCCTAATAAAGTGATTGAAAAAAAGGTGGTGTAGCCTTTGATAAATAATGTACCACAGTTCGTGGTAATTGTCTATGACTACGTTTTTTAAAAAATTTTGCTGGGTCCTGGAAAAAATTGACAGGGGTATCCCTCAGAATAATTTGTGAATTTCTGATTTGAAAATTTTATTTTGGGGGTTAGGGTTTAGCTTTTCCTATCCTCAAGTTTTGTTAGCTCATACCACCCATCAAAAAGAGGGGTGTCCAATCTTTGTTTAGTCTTGTTATGGGTAATAGCAAAACTTTTGAAGTGGGCAAAGCTTTCAATAGTGGAGTAGAAGGAATTTAGATCCGCCCACCCTGCGGTAACCTTAAGCCTTATCTTGTTAGCTTTTCTATTAGTCATGTTTAATAGTCTCCATTACTTAGACACATACAACCCTGCGAAGCGTGGAATGCGTCCACAATTTCGTAAACTTCGGGTTCAACTTGAGAACTAAAATTAAAATCAAATTTATTTTTGTAGTCCTCTAACTCTTTTAAATTTGGGTAGTCCTCTTGATACAAAAACACCTCATGCGATATCAGATAATGACCGTCAGAGGTTTTGTATTCAATCTCTATAAATAGAGTCGGCAAGGTAGCATTAATGCATTGCCTGCCATAATAGAAAACATTGTCAATAATCTTTTCTACGTGGGGTTTTAAATCCCCATTATCATCAATCAATTCTTTTTTAAAATCCTTATCTAATTTTGTAGGTACGGATTTTATATAAGAGGTTGTACTGACGACAAAATAGTCTTCATAAATAGCCATAATAAATTAGCTAATAAAGTGTACAAAGTGAAAGGAAATAAGCCTTTCATATAACCATCCCTAAGAATGGCTATAAGCAAGGATTAAAATCTTAAATTAATTAATTTTATTTGTAATTAAGAAACCCTCTATAAATGCCCTAACACATTCCATTTTTTCAGAGTCTAGACTTTCGTATGGTGTACTGTTTAGACATAATCCGCCCTCACTCTCAAGTATGGTATCTATGTAATAAGAATGTCCATAATTTGGATTTATACAGCCTGTAAAATGAAATACAATTAAATACTTATAAGTATTATTTTTGATCCATTCTTTAGGCGTGTTTAAATCTCTTTTCGCTTCCTTGATATAAATATCAATTGGCTTGTTTTGGTCGGTAGTCTCTGAATAAATAGCACTAACCGCACTGTATTTAGTTTTTAAATCTTCCATAATAAAAGGAAATAAAGGACAATTGAAAGGTAATTATAAGCCTTTCATATAACGCCTAATAAATAGACGTTATAAGCAAGGATTAATTTAATTAATGAGCAATAATTGATACAGGCAACTTAGAACCATCACAAAGCTTGCAAGCTTCACAACTGCTAACCCTTAAAGCTTCCTTAGAACTTGGACACATTACCGCATCTTGAGGCTTTGGATCACTTGCCTTTCTAACGTGAAAGGGTTGCCATCCATTAGCAGTTGATTCAATATAATCTCTCATACCGTCAGCACTTGCCATACATAAACCTTTTAAAAATTGGGCGAATGGCTTTCTCCATTGGTGGGTATATCCCGTATGAAATTTTGAATATTTAACCATATTCAAGATAATATCTTGAGGTACTATTGACGGATCTCCAAAGCTACCTAAACGCGTACCGCGTCCAATAAATTTTGAATAATCTCCATTTAAATGTTGATATCTACCTTTGCGATATGCACGATATACAGAGAGTACGCTTCTACCCACGAAAACATAACAATCATCAAAGCCGTTTTCCTTGGGATTATTATATTTAGCGTGTGGGCAATCTCCACAGCATGAATATCCCTCACCATTTTTAAAAGCTGTATGTGGTTCTATATCTCTACGAATAAAGAAAGTCTGTATAAGGTTACCTGTCTTTGTATTCGCTGTACCATCTTTAAAACCTGTGGCAATTGCTACGCATGGCTTGCCATCTATTGGAGAATCAAATTCTCCTAATATGTAGCCATTTAAATTAAATTTTGACTTGTTAGCCATTGTTTAAAGTCTCCTAATAAATGAGAGTGAATAGAGAGTTAATTAACTCTATATAAATATATTAGCAAACTTATTAACCCATAGCAAAATTATTAATTTATTGATTCCACAGAGTTATCCACATTCAGAAAATATGGCCGAAGGCTCGACAGATACTTTACAAAATGTTGTAAAAAAGGGATAAAAAGAGGGGAAATTGTCAAATTTTTGGCTAAATTTTAACAAAACCGGGAAAAACTTAACACTTTGTTGTAATTCGTGGAGAAAAAACACTAAATGTTATTTAGTAATCGGAGAAAGTTATAAATGTTTACAAATTTAATCAATTTTAGAAATATTTTGTATAAAAATGTAATAATTCTGTAATTTTTCGCCAAATTTTGTAATAAATCCGTCACATACTGTAACAATTGACCCCTATTCCCCTATATATTCTTTTTTTTTGTTACAATATAACAATTTGTTAAGGCGGGGCCTGACACCTCAAAATTTTTTTTCCCAAATTTGAGGGTTTTTAAGGCGTTCTAGGGGGAGAATGTATAGAACTTAAAATTAGGTCAATAGATCTATCAATTATTTAAAAATGCCTGTATCTCCACAGGATTTCGAATTATATTCAAGGATGACTGGGGCTCCAATGCCTTCTGATGCCATGTCTCGCATGCAAATGGCTCCTGATGTGTATAAATTTACGAAAGACTTCGCAAGAAAACCAAATCTTTTAGAAAAAACTGGAAATTTAGCAAAAAATATCGGAAAAGGAGTTGTATTTGCTTTGGGAGCTCCTATGGTGGCGGAAAGTATGGCGGAAACAGAGAGAATGAAGGAACAATTACGGAATGAAGGGGATAAAGCAGAAGCTCAAGAGGTAACTACGCAGGAAGATCCTCTTACATTACAAATTGAGAAAGAAAAAACAAGAAGAGAAGAGTTAAAAATCCAAGGTAAGAAAGATTTATTAACTACAGAGGCAGAATTAGCTGAAGAAGCTAGTCAGAGACAAAAAACAAACCAAGTAGCTGCAAATTTAATTAACAAAGTAAAGAGTGAACAGGAAAGTGCTATGGATCCACTTTCTTCTGAAACATATGATGCAATAAACCAAGAACCAACTACTGCAGATGCTTTTAATCAGGACTATGTGGCTAATCAAAGTGCTACAGGTTTAATAGATAGAAAAATGGAGCAAGGTAGTGAAATGTCGGATGGTAGTGCGACTATTGCAAGCACTTTATCTACTTCTCAGGATAGTATTCCGTCTGACATGGTAGGTACTAGTGTCACATCACAAGAAGTTTCTGATTTTCTTAAAAGACCAGGTATAGATAAGCTTTTGGTTGCTGCTGGAGCAATGAGTGCACAAGACCAAGAGTTGATTGGTGATGATTCACCTCTACTTGATCACCCTGACATAAAAGGTGGAGAAGAACCTAACCCTTCATTGGGTATGAATACTGGATCAACTGTAAACTTAAATCCAAGAGAAGAAGAACTTAGAAATACTTTAAGAAAAGGTCTTGGAACTATGCCTCCAGAGCAACAGGAAGTAGTTTTAAATAAAATGTTATCTCCAAGTGAGAAACAATTAAGAGGTGTTTCACCTACCGGCAAAAATTTATTAGAGCAAAGAGCAGAAGCTAATGAGCAAGCTATGGACTCAATGAGATTATCAGATGAAGATAGAGAAAAGGAATCTATAAGACTTGGTAGCACTGGTGGAATACCAAACAAGACTGATATGGCGAAGATAAGAAAATCTCCTGAATTCATAGCTGCTCAAGAATCTATGAAACCTAAGTCTACATCTGAAAAGAGTGATGACTTTATGGATAAATTAGTTCGTGATGCAAAGATGGAAGTAGAGAGTCAACAACCTCAGTTTTCTACACAAGTTGATAGTAGAAAGTACAAAGAGGTTGGTATAAACCAAATGGGAGATTTATATACTACTTACCAGAGTGATCCCAATAGAAGATATTCATATCAAACAGATCCTGCAGATACTGAAGAGTTTACTAAATTAATTCAAAGTGGTGATTTAGGTAGTAAACCAAGCCTCTTAGTAGATGCAATGATTAGTAGGGTCAAAAAGTATAAAGAAGGTGAGCAGGGCTTTACGAATGTNANNNTTGCTAAATTNAGAGTTATTANAGACAAAATTATGACTAAGTTTTTANTNCCAATCGCNATCAANGTAATNAACAAAGCAGTTGATAAAATTCCNGAAGATTTNGATGATCTTNTNAAAAAATTNGTTGTTTCNCTTNTAAANAANGCAGCAGCTAAAACTGGTAACAAAGTAGATGATTTACTTGTTGCACAATTAGAGAAAGCACTATTCGAATCCTAAACTATGGTTGTTGTCACTAACCTAAATAGAAGACTTAAATCGCCACAGGAAAAGGCTGTCGCTGAGAATAAGGCTATCGATCAAGGTATTGGTGGTCCGTCAAGAGTTGCTCAGGATTTTAATAGACCAAATCCTTTTTTAGGTAAGTTTGATGAGAATGTTAGAAGTGATACTTTCTATGAGGAGTTTCCTTTCGATTCAGCTCAGGATGCACAAGCAAAAATAAATTTCTTACAGAACTTTGGAGGCAACACATTTAGTGATCCCAGTATATCTCAGAGAGTTGATGACTGGGTAAGAAAGTATGATGGTATCTTATGGTCCTAACACAACTGAAGCTAAAGGATTAGTTGAACCTGATAGAATAGTAAAACCAGAGAATTTATCTCAATTATCATCACAACCATCTACAGGTGGTAATGGTGTTGCAGATCCAAATGTGACTGGTAAATTCCCAAGTAACTCGGTGGCAGTAAACTAATGGCTATAGGACCAATAGCAAAAGAATTTATAAGGTTCGCAGGACCAGTTCTAAAAAGTTCTGCAGGTGCAATGTTGAAAGCTGGAGGCACTGTTGGTGAAGAAGCTGCCAAAGCTGCATTAGGTTACGGAATACAAAAATTTCGTCCTGATTTAGTTGGTAAAGCTACAGGAGAAATACCAAAATTATTGAGAAGTACAGCTGGATCTGTAATCCCCACAGTAGGTAGAATAGCTGGACAGGGAGCCGTTATAGGTACTGGTATTGCAGCAGCAAGTATGTTAGATCAACAATCAGCACATACACAGCCAATGCCTGGTATGACTGGAAATAAAGAGATGGATACATTCTTGATGAAGCAAAAGTTAGCTCAGCAACAGTTTGAAAATGAAATGAGATTAACTTACGCAAGAGAAGAAGCTCGTATTCCCGGAAAACAATTAGAGACTGATCAGGCAATGTATAAAGCGGAAGCAGATGCAAGAGCTGCGATGTACAAAGGGGCGACTGGATATGGTGCTGGTGGATTTAGAACTGATGTTCGTAGAGATGCAGCTGAAGCCGAGCGTCTATACACAGATGCTGGAGAAATAACAAATAGAGAAGTACAGGCTATAGGAAGAATGATATACGGAACTGGTCTTCGTGCATAGTGATTTTATAATTTTAAAAAAGGCATAGATCAATGTTAGGAAATTTAGTTGGTAATTTTGTTGGAGATTTTGCAAGCAAAGCTTTTTCAAACAAAAACACTACTAGCAATACTAGAAAAGCCGGTGATATTTTTAGCAGACCTGTTGGAGGTGTTGACTATAGTAATCTCCTTTTAAATAATGTGGATTTTACAGGGGGAAAGAGTTCTTTTCTAGATAAGAAAGAAGATAAAAAAGATAATTTTTTAAATAAATTCTTAAAAAAAGGGTTTGGTAAAGATGAAGAAGGTAATACTTATCAGGAGAGATTTGCAAAAGGGCTTCTTCAATCATATATGCCACAAGAAAAAAGTTCTGGAGAACTAATTACAGATGAGATTGCGAAAGGCATGGGACTAAGCGGAGGTGGATTTAACAATCAAATAAATCCTAGTTTTTCTATTGTTCAAAATCCCGGATCATTGGCTGGTCCTACGGTAATTCAGGGTCAGCAGGGTCAACCTGGTTTCCTTGAAAAAGCTGCAACTATTGGCATTAGTTCGTTTTTATGTGATATTAGGACAAAAGAAGATGTTGCTCCACTTTGTAAGTCAGAAGTAAATGATTTATTATCAGAGTGTGCGTTCTTTGTAAAAGAATTAAATGAGTGCTCTTGAAAAGTTAAAACAACTTGAACCTATACAATTTAGGTATAAAAAAGAATATGACCCAGAACAGAAGCTAAGAGCTGGGTTTTCTGCACAGCAGGTACAAAAGATCATTCCAGAAGCTGTTGTAGAAGAAAATGGAATTTTGATGTTGGATATGTATGTTCTTAGAGAATATATGCACAAAGCCAAAGAAGAACTAAAGGCAAAAAATAGTTAATTTAGAATATTGCTAACAAGTATTTAAGAAATCTACAGATGGCAATACAAGCTGTTCCATTATTACTAGCAGGTGGAAAATTAGGTCTTAAGGCGTTACCTATAATTGGTTCAGTAGCAGGAGCGATTCCCGGACTACGAAGAGGTAATTTAGGTGAAGCAGCATTAGGTGCTGGAATGGGTGCTTTAACTGGCGGATTAGGTACAGGCGGAGCTATAAAAGGAGTAACGAAAGCTGGAATGAGAATGGCTGGTAGTAAAGGTCTTCAAAGTCTTATAGGAACAACTGCTGGGCAACTCGGTGGTTTAGGAACACAGAAAGCTGTTATGTCTGCTTTGACACCACAAGTATTAACTAAAGCTGCAAGAGTAGGTATACCTTTAGCTGGTATTGCAGGTGTTGCTAAAGTTGCAGGCGGAGGAGCAGGTGGAGGCTCAGGAATGGGTGGAGGAGCAGGAATGGGAATGGGTGGATATGGTTCAGGTATGGGAATGGGAGGTTTAGTAGGTGGTGGAGCTGGATTATTAGGTTATGGTTCGGTAAGAGGCGAACCTATGACTGGTCTACCTTTACCAGCAGGTATGGGTACTTTTGGAAACATAGGTCCTTCAGGTTTACCACTTGACGTACTAAGCCCACTTGGATTAGATGCAGGTAGAAGACTTAGAACAATTAAAGATGCCCAAGCTTTAAGAGATGCACAAAATATTGTTCTTCCAACAATACGTAAGTTCTCTGAACAGGCTAAGAAGGATGACTTCTCAAGAAGCATCGCTTCAAGAGGTATTGCACAGAATATTGCAACTAATGCAGCANTAACNGANGGAATGGCTAAGGCTACTAGAGATATGGGCGTTAGAGCTGCTGATCTAGCTGGTCAAGGTTTAATCACACAATACAACTACTAAGATGACAAATCATCCTTTTGAATCTACAGGCATGGTCACAGATCCTGGGAAGGTTACTAGGAATCTTAAATTAGTTAGTGATTATGCAAAAAAACAGAATATAACCACAGAGCAGGCAATAAAGGATTTAGAAAATCGTGGACAGGACTTATCTACTTATAAAGCTGTTTTACCTACTACAAAGAAAGCAGAGGGTTTTGTAGATAGGATTAAAAAAGGTGGATTAAGGATAGGAGGGTTTCCTTACCCAATACAAATTGGTGGGGCAGAAATGTTTGAACAGGAATATGATCCGAAACTTGGGAGATTAGTTGGAAAAAATAGACCAACAGGTTTTATGGGAGGAGTAGCATCAGTCACTGATTTTCTTTCGGGTGGCTTAACAGATTTAGATCAAAAAGGTGGTGGACTTTTTGGATTAGGTAAACAATCTTTAAGAGGTTTTGGTAAACAACCAAAAGATTTTGAATTACCAACAACTGTACAAAAGCTTTTACAGGATGAGATAGATGTAGCAGAGGGTAACACTGGCTCTGCGACTGATACTAAAGAAGCCTTAGATGCACTAGTTGACTATAAGAAAAAAATTAATCCTCTCGAAAGAAAAGATAGAATATTCGACACAGGTTTAGAAATGGCTGCTCAAAGAGCACAGTTACCTTTCATTGTTAACCAGATGAAGGATCTGTCTACATTTAAACAGCGTCAGCTTTTAGATGCAGAGAAGATAAAGCAAAGTTTCCCTAATGCAATTCAAGCACGTTTGTTAACAGCAGATACTGGATTTAAAACACAACAGGATGCTATTACTGGTGCAACAGATGCTGCTACTAGATTTGCTGGGTCAGGTACTGGTATAAAATTTGGATAAATTAAAATTTAAATAACAGTNTTAAAAAGNATGGGAAGAAAATCTAGTCCNCCACCAAATATAATNAAAGCACCACCTGCAAAGACACCTACTCTTACTCAGGTTCCTACACAGTCTTTAGCTACACAAACAGCATTAAATGAAGCTGCTAATAGACAGACAAGATTAAATATGGAGAAAGGAGCAGAGTTAGATAGAGTTAATGCTGAGTTTTTTGCTGGACAGGATATTAGAAGAACACAGGCAACAGCAGCAGAAAATAGATTATCAACAAGAGTAGCTGGAGAAGAAACAAGAGCAACACAAAGAGTACAAGGACAAGAAGATCGTGCAAGAATTGCAACAACAGGTCTTGAAACTAGAAGAGGTTTAGAGACTGCTGGAGCACAGGATAGAGCATTAACACGTACTACTGGACANGAAACAAGAGCTACTCAGGGTCAGCTTTTAAGAGGACAAGAGAGACAGATAGGACAAAGAGGTTTACAGGAAAGAGCAGCTATAAGAACTACTGGTCAGGAAACCAGAGATCTTAGAAGAACTGAAGGACNACANACACGTTTAACTGAACANAGAAGAGGTNTNGANCAGAGAGCNGGTATNAGNACTACAGGACAAGANGAACGTGCTGGTACAAGAGAAAGAGGAAGAGAGCAAAGAATGACAGACTTGCAACAAGAGATGTTTAGACGCTATAAAGAGAATAGAGATTTCGAGCAGGCAACTGGTTCTTATAGAGTATGAAGAAATGGGTTCAGTCTTTAAATAACAAAGATCGTGAATCCTTTCTTGAATTTTGCAAAAAGACAGCTTCTCCAGTACAGATATATTTATTTTCCAGATTTTTAGGATTCCAAGGGACGATAGTGGAATGTAATGAATGGTCTGAAAAAGAATATAAAAAACGAAATTTTCATCAAGTTTTAGAAGTAGAAATAGATAACATGCAAGATGATATTTCTAAACTTAGACAAGCTATTGATATGGGACTAGTAAAACAAGATATGGGTGCTGCAAGAATTGCAATGCTACAAAAAGAATTACGTGGAGCAATAAAACAATTAGATGATAAAAAAGTTCTTATGGATAAGCAGGGTTTAATACTCGCTGGAGCTGATAGAGCATTAAGAGAAATGTTATCTATATTTAGAGATGATCCAATAGAAGGTCCTTTACAAGAAGCATCTATGGGAGTCTGGACAAAAATACTTCAAGAAGAATCTTAAGAAAAAATACGCTATGCTACGAACATGGCAGGTACAAGTATTTACAGCGTTTACAGACGCACAGCCAGAGCAGCTGCAAAACAACAGGTAGTTAAAAAAACTTCTAATGTAGATGTTGAAAAGGCTAGAAAAAATTTTGCATATTTTTGTGATGTTGTAGGGGGAAAACCT
>FUFK010062542.1_pt1 | contig 17047 bp, 24 predicted proteins | sample 1021851 | NCBI WGS metagenome assembly FUFK01 (sample SAMEA51879418, study PRJEB19060) | metagenome | reverse complement strand
ACCTGGAGCTCGTCCTTTTCTATACTGTAAAATTTTATTTAGCATCATGTGTAATAATCCATCTTAACGTTGTAGTCATAGGATCAAAGCCATCAAACTTTGCACTACAACCAGTTAATAATACAAATACAATTAACACTCTAATCATACCAACTTGTATCTCTCCCTTCTTTTTTGCACCACAAATAATGGTTGTACAATATTATCTTTCTAAGTTTACCGTATACTTGCACTATTGTGTCCTTTCTAACATACATTTATTTTCACCCATCTCTTGTGTATAAAAACCAAAGTGGGTTAAAGCGTATGCTATCTTACTCATTTCATATCTTTTGTGGTCATCAAATACAAATCTAGTACCAATAGTTGACCTAGATGCAAAAAACATTACTTCTTCCAATACTTTTTCTGTTGTATGTGGACCATCAAAATGTACAAAATCATAAACATTTATTACTTTTTTATTTCCATTTAAATAAATAGGAACGCCACCACCAAAAGCATTAAAGTATTCTGTGTCTTCTAATTGGTATAAAATAAAATTCTCATGTTTTTTAAACTCACTTAAAAAAGTTTGTTTCATAGAGTTAGGATACGTAGGCACCTTAGGTGTGCCATCTTCATTTACCAAAGGTTTACCTTCAAAATCTGTCCAGTATGCAATTGTGCCTTTGTCATGATCTATTTCTTTATCAATATGTTTGTAAACTAAATCTCCATAAGGATCTATTCCAATATGAAAATAATTTTTATCTTTTAAAGAATCAGTAATAACATGAGTTCCATACCCCTCTCTTACTCCAATCTCTGCAGTCAAATAAAAATCTTTAGGCTTTAAATTTTTAACCCATTGACTTAAAAGATTATAATCTTCACTATCACCTCTCATCATAAAATTAATGCTCCTAATATAAAACCAATACAGAATGTAATTACATACATTTTTCTTGGTGTTATTACGTATTTATTGAATATTCTCATCTTCTTTTTCCTCCACTTCTATTTCACCTTGATTGTTACAAAACTCACAATCAGCCCATTGTTCCTCATACGCTTGTTCAAATGGCACTCTTATGAATCCGTTGCCATTACAAACGGTGCATATCATTTTTTTCTTCACTTAACTTCTCCTTTATAAATTTCTTTGCTTTCATTCTAACGTATTCGTGGTCAAAACCTGCATAGTGACAAACTAATGCGAAATCTCGATTAGGTTCTAAAAAGTATGCACGTGCTGCTTCTGCATAATTACCTTTTGCTATACCAAAACTTTTGTTTCGCCAGTGTCTACCTACTGCATCTTCTAACGCAACAATTAAAACATTACGCCAAAGACTTCGTTCAGGATCTAACCTTTCTCCTAAAACATTAACTGCTTTTGGAAATACGCTTTGTTGTGACTTTGCCATTTAATTTCTTTGCTTTCTCATCTACTAACATTCTAATCACTTGTGCTCTTGATAGTGTGACCCCTGGTGCCAGAAGCTTGGTCATCTGATCAATCTTATCATAGCAGGCATGATCGACTGCGAGACTTTTGTATTTGCTTATATCCGTCATTTAGTATATCCTTTCTTTTAATATCTAAAGATATAGGATATTTATATAATTTTACAAGGCTTGTCAATGAAATTTTTTTTAACANTATANGCGTGTTCTGTGNTAGGAGGCTCCTGTATTGAGGTNCCTCAAGAAAAGTACNCATANGATAGATTTTACNAAACACACTATAATTGTGTTCAAAAAGGCCTTGGTAATTCGTATGAAATACTATTTAACGGCGATGTTTTTGCAGCAGATCAGGTGGAGTCTTTAGAATTGTATCCGAAGTTTGTATGTGAAAAGGTGGTGGTTCCACAGAAGAAACCAGAGAAAACCACTGAGCTTTAAGCTTTGGATCTTTTGTTTTATTGTATTGTATAGCTAATTCGTTAGCTTTTTTTGTTATTGTTTCTATAATTATTGATTTCTTCATTTATTATTTTTAAATCCTCTTCAGCATGTTTTACTCCATAACTTTTATTATATTTATCATAAGCATGATGGGTAAAAGGACCTTTTTTATTTACATAATGCATAAATACTTGAGCCATACCCTCTCCTTTATATACACCTGGACGTCCATGTTTTTGAACACAACCAGCGTATAATAAAGCATCTCCTTCTTCTAATTCAAAAGATTCTTTTTCAATTATTAAAGGCCAGTTGTCATGTTTTTTGATGCAGGTTGTAATGCTTACTTCACAGGCGGGGCGGTCCCTGTGTTGTTTTAAAGTTCCTCCAAATACATAATATCTCCAATAAGCATAAGTAGGAAGTAATTCTAAATTAGATTCTTTTTCTACTAAAGGTAATTTTGTTTCTAGCAATGAATTCATTAAAGAATCTGATCTCCAACAAGGTGAGAAACATTGATCATCCATACTCGAATAATTACCTTCATCTAATTTATTATAACAATATTTTTGATATACTTTTAATTCTTCAGAACTAATAAAATTTTTTATTAATTTATAATTTATTGTAGCCATGCAACTATACTATATCTTATTCCTTTTGTAATTGGTCTAATGCTATGTGGGTACATAAAGTTACTAGGAAAAAATACAATAGATCCTTTATTTAATTTAAATCTTTTTATTTCATTTTCTTGTTGATCTGTAAAAACTAAATCACCTCCTTCGTAATCATCATTAAGATTAATAATAATACTTAGATGTCGTGGAGAATTACTATAATGATCTGTGTGTATTTCATATTTTCCCCCTGGTGAATATTTTAACAAATCAATTTGATTAATTTTATTACTTGCCATCAAAGGAAACTTAGCTTTATAAAAATAATATAATCTTTCAATTTCTTTTTTTATAAAACTCCAATAAAACAAATTCGTAGGTGTTTTAAAATTTAATGAGTGTCCTTGAACATTTCTATAACTTTTGTCTATTACTTCATTTCTAATAGTAAGATTATCTTTTGCTCTATCTTCTATAAAAGGTATTATTTCTTTTATAAAACTTGGAGTTACAATATTTTTTAATTCAACTATTGCTTCAGTGTGATCCATTATTTCCCTTGGCCTCGGTATTTTTTAAAACTACGCCGGCGGGATTTGTTCATTTTTGCAAGACTAGGATGACGTCCGATAGACGTCTTATGAAACATAGGTACGTGTGCTACCTTTGCGTAGAGTCCTTTTGATTTTTTAGCCATTCCTTATCTCTTTCCTCTAATTTAATGTACCTTATACTACCATTAATATGTTGTCTAGTATCTGCTCCACAATTTGTGCATCTATAATAATCAGTTACTATTGCAACTAAAATAGTTTCTTCTTCACAAAACTCACATACACCTTGAACAGTCTCAATGTTCGAAAAGCCTTTCATCATTATAACTTTTTTAGACAAGTTGTTTAGCCGATCCCAGAATAGGTTTGTATTTAGTTCTACCCTCTGATTTATACGCATGTAAAAAACTCGCTCTTGGTGTTCCTTCAATCCAACTTGCATGAATCCATCCGCTATTAGGTTCGCCTGGAGTGTAGAATTCAAGTATAAGCTGGTCTGGTGTAAGGTTATCTTTAATCCAATCAAAGAGTTCAGCATTGTCTACGCCAATACATTCGAAGTCTGCGGCTTCAGCTTTGGCATGCTGTGATCTGCTCGAGCTGCCGATGGCCTCACATAATTCTGCACTACGATATCCGCTGGTCACCTTGACCCTGCCGAAATGATCTCGGACCGGTTGTAGGATGTTTTCACATAATGCTTTTAATTTTTCTATTTGTTCTGCATTAGGATTATTGTTGATGCCTCTACGTATAGCAGTGTCTGATTTAGTCAACTCTGATAAAGTAAAATTACGCGATAGATTCATAGTTTTTATCCTTCCTATTATATACTTTTTTAGATTTAAGTATACGTTGTTTATACCTTCTATCTCTCAATAGTTTAGCCATTTGATTGCGTTTATTCAATGATAAGTTTCTTGATTGATTTTGAGCCATCTATATTGTCTTCTAATTCTGCTTTACCTTTCCAACATTTATAAGATACAGATTCTGAATACTGTCTCTCAGCTTTACGCTTCCCATTAAGACACATTCCCATCGAGTCTTGAATACGTGCCTCCTTAATTTCTCCGTTTACAAACATCAAAAGAGCCACCACAGCTTCTATCATGGTTTGCTCCCGTTTGTATATTTCATTTCTCTATTTGAATCTTTTAATTTTTCTATATCTATTAATACCTTGTCCATTTGACCTCTTAAAAACTCGATGTTAACTTTGTTTAGTGCCATTGAGTCGATATGTTTTTGTAACTTCTCCTGAGTCTTGTAAAGATCTTCAATCATCATAAATTGCTCGCTATCTGCGGGAAGCGACCCAAGTTGGCCCCGCGGCCATTTTATTCTAAACTCTGTATTTTCTGATAAATCTTTTTCCATTATTTGTATTTTAGTGTCCGCAATGTTTAGACGTTCTATGATCTGAAAATAGCCCATGGTGCCGAGTGCTACGATGACGATCAGAGAGGCAACCGTCTTCATCGGCATTTGGACGGCTGCTTCTTCTGATATATTTAATGGTTTTTTAGACATAAATTATCTTGTCCATAACCAGTCTACTAACTTTTTCCAAGGCCAGCAGATTGCTTTCCAAATCTTTTTAATCATATTGTCCTCCTCATGTGTATGCGGAACATCTCCACCTTCATGCGCGTGAGTCACGCCATCATCGTGAGTATGTTCTACGTAGTCATCACCATGAATATGTCCACAATGCGGACATACTTTGTCAACATTGATGGGTGATATTATAAATCCCATTCCACAGTTTTCACACTTCATTTTTTTTCTCCTCAATCTCGTAAAAGAATTTATCAGTATCCTCTGTTCTCCAGGCTCTACTATCTTCTACGTTCCACTCATTCGTTTGCACTTTCCAGTCAGGAATATTATCTTTTACAGTAAAAGAAGGTATATCCCATATACATCTATTGTTAGGTTGTGCAGCAAAATTGCCATCATCTAAAGCAATTATGTGAGCGCACTTATGTTCGTGCGGGATCTCCGAATGATCAGTGTCAAGTATATTAGACTCAGGGTGTGCAAAGTCAACAGTAAATAAGTATTTTCCTGGGTGCCACTTCTTGTCTTTTCCTATGTATTTACCAGCTTGTCCGTCTAATATGTCCCAACGATGGACAGAAGGATAATAAGAAAAACAATTCCAGAGCTGTAATTCATCAAGTCGTCTTGCGGGCACTCGGGATGGCTCAAATCCCTTTTGAATAAACGCGCTAATTGGTAGGCGATAAAATATTGCACCATTTTCCATAATAGCATGAAAAAGTATAGCCCTTCCAGTAAGAGCTGATAAGCCAAAGATAATACAGTCTTCAACTTCGCCATGATGTTTTTGTAAATCATAAAGATACTCCTTTTTTATTTGTGCATAAGTCGGTGGTATGTTCGCATTTAAATATGCCATAAATTATTCCTCTAAACATTTTCTTGTATAAAGTTTTTTAATTTCTGGAAAATACACATAATTAAAATTTAATTCAACTGCGTCAAACATTGTTTTTTTTACGTCTAATATATCATTTACTAAAGGTTGACCGGCTAAATTAAAAGATGTGTTTAGTAATATAGGTATGTTTGTTTTTTTATAGAACTCTTCAATTAATTTATAATAATGAAAGTTTTCTGATTGTTTTAAAGTTTGTATTCTACAAGTATTATCTACATGTGTGATACCCGGTACATTTGATTTTAACACATTAAATACATAAGACATAAAAGGCGTGTCTTCTTTTGACTTTAAATTAAACCACTCATTTCGATACTCATATAAAATTGTGCCTGCACAAGGTCTAAACCATTCTCTACCTTTTAATAAATTTATTTTTTCTTTTGCAAAAGGATCTCGTGGATCATATAAAAATGATCTGTTTCCCAAAGCTCTTTTTCCTAATTCATTTCTTCCTTGATAAATAGCTACTATATTTTTTTCACATATTAATTGAGCTACATCTTTGGGTTCTATTAAATATCCTGTGTTTTTATTTAATAGATTATAATTAGGAAAATCACCTAAATATAAATTTCTTATTTTTTTAAAATTATTATTTGAATACCATAAAGCTGCTCCCATGGATAAACCACTATCATCAGCAAAAGGATCAACATAAAGATTTGAACAAACATCTAATATTTTAGAATTTAAAACAGTGTTTTGAAAAACACCACCTGATACACATAAATTTCTTTGTTTACTTTTTACAATATTTTTTACATAATTTAAAACTACTCTTTCTAATTCTTTTTGTATTTTAAAACTTAAATAAGTTTGACTAAACTTAAAACCACACAGACTATTTGATAAGTTTTGTTGAACTGCTTGAAAGTGATTAAATTTTTTAATAAAATAATGTTGATCTGAAGTGTATGAAGTAAAAGGATCTTCATAACATGAACGTGCCATTATAGATCCTTCTTCCTTATACTTTAATCTATTTTTAAATATTTCAAAAAAATTACCTAAACTAATTGTATTTATATAAAAATTTTTTCCTTCAACTCGTTCATTATTTAATACGTTGAATACTTTAAATATCTTTTTAACTTTATTTTTATTAAAATAATACAAAGAAACTATTTCGGTTTCTCCGTTTTGTTTTCTATCTCCATTACCATCTATAATTAATGCGTAAGATTTTTTAAAACCTGAGTTAAAATAAGCTGTACATGCATGAAAGAAATGATGTTTTTTTTCATAATTAAATTTTTTAAATTTAATATTAAAATTATTTAAAATGTGTTTTACATTTTCCTCGGTATCTTTATTTAAAAATTTACCAGGGTAGCTATATACAAAAATAACATTATCAAATGTTTCATTTTTATATTTATATAATAATATTTCCCACTTATTACTTTTTTTAATTTTATCTAATCTTTCAGCTTCTTGAAAATATACTATAACATTATCATTTATTTCACATATAGATGCATTGTGAGAGTTTTGTATAGCTAATACTCTAGACATCTGAGCTCCACCAGAAAATTATTGTTTTTCTATCATTATCTGAAACTCTATTGACTCCATGATAAATAGTTTGACCATTAAAAAAAGTTAACATACCTTTTTTAGGTTTTATTTTAATTTTTTCTTCTTTAGTTATAAACTCTCCACCTCCAAAATTATCATTTAAATACAAAAGACTATTGTAAATTATATGTTTTCTTTGAGGTGAATTATGAATATGCAAAGGGGCTATAGAATTAACATGGTGATTTTGTATTTCAGCACTGTCTATTTTTAAATTTAAATTAAATCTTTTATTGATGTAATCGGTAACTTTTTGAACAATAGGATCATCAGTTATGTTTACAATTCTTTCTGACCAAGGAATTATATTTTTTGTGTATCCAATATTTTTTATTTTATTAAAATATTCATCGCATTTTTTTTCTGACAGAAAATTTTCTTGAACAAACACAGTATCCCTATCTGATTTAATTTCTTTCATGCTATTTTTCCCATAGCGATAAACTTAAAACAATTCTCTCTCTAGATGAAAAAGAATGATGTAGTATATTTTTTGGAACAAATAACACATCACCTGGATTTATTTGTAAATCAGTATTATTTATGTGATAATACGTAATATTTTTTATACCTAATATAAGCACGTTTTCAGAATCTTTGTGAGCTCGTCCAACTTCTCCTTTTAAGGAATAAAAAAAATCTAAACTACCCGTATTAAATAAATCTTTTAAATGAGTTGTTACATAATTTAAATATGTTTTAAATATAGGTATAGAATTTAATTCCATTATTTGACCCACGAATATTTTTTTTTGTGAAAAATTTAAATGATTATACTGTGCAAATAATGAAAACATCATATTAAAATCAAAGTCTAATTTAAAAGATTGTAATCTAATAGCTTTTTTTATTAATAGATATTTATTATTTTTGTGAGCACGTTTTATTTTTTTAAACATTATTTAATGCTGCCCCAATTAAGACCTGATTCATAATCTACTTTGTTAGGTATTTTTAAATCAACTGCATTTTCCATAATATCTTTTATTTTTGCAGCTTCTAGATCATTGACAACAGATATATCTAACTCATCATGAACCTGTATGTGTGGTATTATTCCTTCTTTGTATAATTCTAACATGGCTTTTTTAGTCATATCAGCGGCTGATCCTTGTATTAATTTATTTAATGCTTTGTATGTAAATGCTCTACGTGTAGGATTGTTATGCCAATAATTTTTTTTAGGATTACCATCTTTATCTTTTAAAATATTATCTTCATCATCTTTTAAATATGGTCCCATCTTTTGTAGATCCTGCATACGCTCTTCATCTTCTGGTGGTATATACTTACCCCAATCCGAACCTCTAAGTATAGGTTCATATTTAGGAAACCTACATTTTCTATCTAATAAAGTTTTTATCTGTCCTTTTTTAGAAGCAGCTTTCATAACTTCATTCATCAATTGTTTTACAAATGGAACTTTACTATGATACTTGTCAAATAGTTCTTCAGCTTTAAATTTGGACACCCCTAACTCTGCTTGAAGTTTAGCTTTACCCATACCATAAAAAAGACCCAAATTGATCACCTTTGCTTGTGAACGTGGTATTTCTGCCATTTCTGCTACGATTTTGTGAAAGTCGGTCGAAGGGTCGGTGTCATATGAATCTGCAATTGTATTTACTGAAGGTAAACCATAGCGTAATGCATAGTGTGCAACAAGTCTTGGTTCTTGTTGCGAGTAGTCAAAACAACCCCACTTCATACCTTCTTCAGGTATAAATAAACTTCTTATCATTGGACCTAAAATTTTATCACGCGCAGGTATTTGTTGTAGGTTTGGATTAGCATAACTAAATCTACCTGTAATAGTTCCTCCATCATCAGATCTAATTTGATTTATCTCTGCATGAATTCTACCTTTGTGTTCATGTTTTAATATTGTATCAATAAATGTTGTNTTTATTTTATTAATCTTTCTTGCTTCAGCTATNNTTTGTATGATAGGATGTGTATGATTNGAAAGGAANTTTTTAGTAAATGAAGGCTCATTGGATTTTGCAGTNCGTTCGTAAGANAGGTTTANTTTTTGNAAAACTTTTTCAATCGATCTTGCTGCCCATATTTGAATATCTTCTCCTGTTTNTTTTTGAACTTNTCGCAATAACGATTGCTCTTGTGCAATTAACTCCGCGCGNAAGTTATAAGCTCTTTCAGTATCTACGCGAACGCCTAAAAAACGCATNTCAACGAGNCAAGGAAAAAGATCCGTTTCTAGATTAAAAATATTTTCTAAATCATTTTCAATCATTAATTTTTTTACATGTTGCCAAAGTTTAAAAGTTAACTCTGCATCTTTTTCTGCATATGCTCCTACTTCTTGTGCAGGTAATCTCCACATATCAGCCTTGGCATCTAATCCTCTTGATTTAGCAGCCTCATTAAGAGCTCTTTCATTTTTACCTTCGTTTAAAAAATGCCAAGACAAAGTATTTAGTGTGTATGAAAATCTGTTTTCATCTAATAAAGAGGACGCAATCATTGTATCTACTATTAAACCATTGATATTTAAGCCTAAACTACGTATCCAACATACGTCGTACATGGCGTTATGAAATATTTTTGTAGCTGGACATTCAAGAACATCTTTAAACCACTCTAAAGTACGTTTACGATCCATGTTAGGACCCTCTCCATGAGCTATTGGAAAATACCATTTATCATTATAAGTAGCTACAGATACACCAACAACCTCTCCATTACCTATAACTGCACCTGATCCTTTAGATTTTAAATCCGGATCTCTTGTTTCTAAGTCAATTGCAATCTCATCATAAGATCTTAAATCAGGATATTCTGTAGGTTGAACCCATTCTGTTTGAGGTAAGATCATTTATTATCTTTCATTTTTTTTATTTCTAACTCACAATAATGAATTATTTTTTCTAAATCTTTTATCCCATCTTTCATTTTATATCGGCAGGCGTATTTTATTACATTACCTTGAAAAAAATTTAATTCATTTTTTGATATAAATTCAAAGGGTTGAATTTTATATTTCTTATAATGCTTTGGTCCTTTGTATTGTGGAAAAGCTACATTAAAATCCTCTTTCATCATAGTTCATACTCCTTTAATTTCTTTTTAGCTTTTAATTTATATAGATTATTTCGTGCTCTCGTAATACCCACATACCACACTCTATGCTCCTCATCTTGTTTGTCAACACTTAATCTTATTCCTTGTTGAACTTTACGACCTTGATGTAAAGAAAGTATTACGTTGTCTTCTTCACCACCTTTTATAGCATGAATTGTTGATAACCATATACGTGCTTTTTCTTTTAAATTTTCTTTTGATGCTATTAAATTTCTTAAATATAAAATTTCTTTTTGATCTGCTACAAACTTATCATACCAAGGGACTTTAATATCCCAGTTACCTGTAGGTATATAATCTTTAACTGCATTTATTTCTTTTTCATTTAATATTTCATCCATTGTCCATTTTGTATAAGCTGCTGCAGCTTCGTACATACCTACTTTAAAACTTTTACCTTTATTACTTTGATAATAAAAATTTTTATTTTTTAAATCTTTCATAATATCTAATAAATTACTTTTAGTTCTTGTAAGAATTAACCACTTACCTACAGATAAATCTACTTGATGCAAATCCGAAATGTATTTGGATTCTCCTCTTACTTTTCTAGGTAAATAATTTTTATGTTTCCTGATGCCTGATATACGACTCACTGGTATAGTCGACTGTTCTTGAACAGCTTTTGATATACGTTTTGAGTATCTTAAAACTATTTCTTTTGCAGGTTCTTTTATAAATCTGTTAACATCAGCTCCTGCCCAGGCATAAATAGCTTGGTCATCATCACCAGCTAAATAAATTTGATCACAGTGTTCTTTTAATTTATCGTAAAGTTTCCATTGCAAAGGAGATAAATCCTGTGCTTCATCAATAAATATAGCTTTAAATTTTGGTATTTTATCAGACTTTAATACTTCCATTATTATATCATTAAAATCTAAAAGATTATTTTTAGCTTTATATAGTAATAAATTTCTATTAATATGATTTAACGTATCAAATTCTATTTCTCTTTTATCATGCTCGTTAAGATCAAATTCCTGTCGTATACTAATATCTTTATTAATAGCTCTTTGTATCATTTGAAAATATGGATTATTACAAGTTAAAAAATGTGTTTCTTCTTCATTATATTTATCCGTAAATGAAACACGTACATTTAATTTTTTACCAAGATCTTCGTAATGATAGGGTTGTATAATATCCTCCTCGTTTAATCCTAATAAGTGATAACAAAACGCATGTATAGTTTGAAAATATGGAACTCTTTTTTCTGAAACACCTATTCTTTCTCTAGCTTCTTGTGCAGCTTTTTTAGTAAAAGCAAAATAACCTATCTTGTGTAATGGCACACCTTTACGTTGATATGCTTTTACACGTCTAATTAATCTAAACGTTTTACCTGTTCCAGGTGGACCGTAAATTTTATTGATCTTTTCCATTTAATTTTTTAAATCCATCTGCTAATGATCCAGTCCAACCAAAATATCCATGATGCGTAGTTTGTCCATCTACAATACCATAAAATTTAAAACCAGATTTTTTAATTAAATTACAAAAATTAACATCTTCACCCCACCATGTTCCATCTTTACCAAGAGTTGTATCCCAAAAATTATAAAAATATGAATTTGCTTTTTCAGATATAATTTCTTTTTGTTTTATTTTAAGATTAGGATTATCTTTAATTAATTTTTCGTAAACACTTCTGTGAATTAAAGTTAAACCTGCAGGTCCCATTTTTAACTCTACAATTCCTTTTTCATCTATTTGAATATTTAAAGGATCATNAAATTCTACAGAAAATTTTACCACTTGATCTTGTGTTTTTTTTCTGTAGGGCACACAAATAGCNTCTTTTTTTGCTAGTATCATACGCCCAACTACATCAGGTTCAAATTCTAAATCAGCATCTATAAATAATTGATAATCAAAACCTGATTCTAAAAATAATGCTGTTAATACATTTCGTCCATAACTTACATAAGGACACTTAAATGTACCTATCTCTGCTTTTATTTTTGCTAACGTAAATTTGTTAAATAATTTTACTAGCGATAAACATGTTGGTACTTGCATTGTATCNTAAGCAGGTAAAGATACAAATACACTTGGAACTTTTTCCGTCATACTATATTCTCCTTATCTTCTATTTCTATTATTTCTTCTGGTACTTCTTCTTTTTCTAAANCTTCCTTAGGAAGTTTTAAAACTCGTAATGGTGGAAATGATTCTTCGTTATCACCTTTTGGAAATCTTTTTTGACAATCAAACTCACCTTTAAAATATTGTTTNACCATTGTAGCTGTTCGTGCTCGCTCTTGATTCCAATCACCTCGTTTTAATTCATCATAAAATTTATCGTATATAAAATAAAAATATTGATCTTCATGCAAAACAGAGCCACTTTTAAATGCAGCGTATGTCCCAGCTTTAGGTCCATTAACATAATTAAATAATTCTTTTTTCAACATATCAATAGGATTTGTCCCTGCTGGTGGTTGTATTGTTTCCATTGTTGCCCACAATCCATTTAATATGTTTTGATATTCTTTTTCTTTTATACTTGGTGGATATGTAGTTGTATGATCTGCAATCAAACTACGCATCTGTTTCATTTCATTAAATTGTTTTATACTTTTTGCATGCACTTGAACTATCTTATCTGCAGCTACCTCTACGTTAAAAAAATATTCATGATCAGGTTTATACATTATTCTAATTAAACCTGATACTGATGGCCACTGCGAATCAAAGTGACCACCAATACCAAATTTTCTCTTAAGACATGTTCCCCTCGCGCAATAAGATGAAATAGGTAAATCATTGCATTTAAAACCGGCAGTATCTTTTTTCCAATATTTAATTTTTTCTTCTACTTTAGAATCTCCCCATACGTCATCATAAACAATATATGCCCTCGCTGCTTCTAAAACTTTTTTACCCCAGTTTTCACTAAATTTTTTTTTAGCAAACACCATGTAGTTATATAAAAATCTGTCCCTTTCATCCTTTAGTTTGTTGCCTGATTCCTGTATCTCTTTGCATATCATNTGTAAACANGGAGGGCCATCAGCAAACTCCTCAGGTCCGCCTGTTAAAACTTCTTTTATTTTTTTATTACTAACATCTTGTAAACTATCTTTTGTTTGTAAATTTAAACTGACGACTTTTAAAAAATATTCTAAATCCATTTTAGTTCCATCAGGTTTATAAGCTTTTCTTTCATCACCATTAAAATAAGGAAGATTAATAAAACTACCGGTGGTTCTTTCACCGTTTTGATTTTTACCTAACGTTGTTTGTTTTGGAAATATCTCTGTCTTAGCTGGTAATCCAAATAAAAATAATAAGTTAGATAGAAACTCTCTAATTAAAGATGCAGGTACTTTTTCTTTTGTAAATACATAAATATGAAGTCCACCACTTTTAGATTCNATAGGAATTACNGGTAAACTTTTTTTGTCAATAACTTTTAAATATTTTTGTAAATCAAATTTTTCATAATCATCAGGGTCAATATCAATGGCCCCAAAGCTAGCCATACTTTCATCGTCACATGCTTGTAAACCTATTGATTTTCTTCCTTGTAAATGATCTTCGTAATCTTTTGTAGTAATTGGACGTTTAGCCCAACCATAATCTCCAGGGTCAAATTTTAGTTTATTTGTTTTAGGATCTAAATATCCATTCTTAACATTACAGAAACCAAAGTCTCTTTTTAATCCGCTAAAATATTTTTCAAAATCTTTCATAATAAATCAGGGCGCTTCTACTCTCGCTTCGGCGCCCTGCTCGCAAGTGTACTTAACAAGTACTCGGTTATACAATGTCTCCAGTATTTTTTGGTGCTTCGTATTTTGGTTTAGCTGCACCTTTAGATACTGATTGTTGAAGTTGTTGTGCTACTTCATATAGTTCAGCATCTTCTTTTTTACTGACATCAAGATTTCTAACTCTTGATGGTTTGTAGACATGCCAGCTTTTACTACCGGCTGTTTTACCCACAGTTTTTAAATTATAAACTGCTGAGTATGCAGCTGGATTAAAAGAACCCTCTGCATCTGAGAATCTAAGATTCTTAATCAGATTGTTTAGTTCTCTTGCTGGTGTAAGATTAGAAGATCTCATAGCAATTACTGCAGGTCTTGTTTCTCCATCTACTAATGCTAGTACATAGAAGTATGCAGTTTTTTCTACATAGTTACCATTTGGTAATCTGTATCTTCCATTTCTTTCTTCAACAGCATCTGCTGGAATATCTAAATGCGTTCCAACTGGAGCNGAAGCNCTATCGCCTCTCTCCTGCCATTCTGGATATCTGGTTTGTGAATGTGCTATAATAACATTCATACCTTGATTACCATCAATAAGTTGCGTGAAGCCTGCTGCATATATCATGCCTGGTTTAGCTCCTTCAACATATTTAGGATCTCTTTCATTACATTCTGGTGAAAGTTGATGAAGAATTTTTAAGATCGGAGTTGATACATCATCCGATTTAATTTCTTCAGTTCCTTTACCACCATCTGCTCTGAGATTAATAGTTGCAAGTGATCCTGCACTATTCTTTTTTACTACTTCTTTTTCCATATATATTTACTCCTTTAATGTTTAGTAGTTTGTTAGTTTAATTTTTGGTTTTTATTTCCGTTTGATTTCCTTCAAACGTGTTAAACAACTCTGCAGGTATGCTCCCACCTCTTTGATGAAAGTCCCGCAAAGTTGTTCTAAGGGTTCCAGCATGAACTGCAATTTTCCGATCGGGTTCATAGCCTTGTCCTCTTGCAAGTAGAGCATATTGCTCTGCCTTGTTATCTTCGTTAAGACCAAACTTAACTGTAATTTCATTTTTTACAATCGCGCCCAGTCCTTGTCTCCGAAGCCAGTCATGTGCCTCTTGTTTTTTAGCTGCAATAATTGAGACACCAAATACGTCTTTAACAGATATTTCTGATCCGTCTTTTAATTTTAATGTTTTAAGATTTAACTGATTCATAAGATCAGGAATAATAATATTAGAATAATATTTTTCTCTTTCTTTTAATTCTTTTAATTTTAACTCTTGATTAATAACTTCTTGTTTTATTTCTTGAAGAGTATTAATTTCGTTTGAGAGTTCGTCCGGGTTTAAGTTTGACACCTGATTCGGTGCATCTTTTCTTAAGTCGATGGTCATGTCTTTCTCCATATATGTTTGTTAGTTTAATCATTAATAATAATATCGCACTTACCTATATAAAGATTTAAAAAGTTGTGTCAACTTATTTTTGATAAATATTTATTTCTATTGGATAATAAGTTTTTTCTTGACGGTCCCATTTTAATAATTTGTATTTACCATTAGTTGTGTCTGAAACTAAAGAACATACTACACCTATGATAGCAGGGTCACCTGATAATAAAAGATAATCGTCTGGAGTGTAATTCTTTAGAAGCGTTCTAAGTTTCATAACTAAAGGACCTGGTGAATGAATCATTTGTGAAAACTCTGGAAGTAATGACACAATTTCACCATATTTTTGTGCGCCTACAATATTATATTTAGGCTCACCTTTGCTGGTTCCTGGTATGTCTTGTATTAAATAAACTTTGCTCATTGACTTTTTAACTTTCAAGTAATATATAACAATTAGAAAGTAAAAGTAAACATGAATTATAAATTTAAAACNAAGCCNTANGNGCATCAGTTAAANGCNTTAGANCGTTCTTGGGATANAGAATACTTTGCNTATTTNATGGAAATGGGTACAGGTAAATCTAAAGTATTNATTGATAATGCATCNATGCTTTANGATAAAGGNGAGATAAATGGCCTGTTATTAGTAGCACCAAAAGGTGTTTATAAAAACTGGTATGACGGTGAGATACCAACTCATATGGTAAATCACATTGAAAAGAAAGTTGTACTTTGGGAAACATCTAACTCGTCTATGGAAAAAATAAAAGAGTTAAACACACTCTTTGCGACTGGAACAGACTTTCATATTTTAGTTATGAATGTAGAGGCATTCTCATATCCAAAAGCCACAGAGTTTGCTAGACGTTTTTTATCTTGTCACAAAGCTATGATGGCAATTGATGAATCTACAACTATCAAAACTCCTACAGCAAATAGAACTAGAAATATCATGACGTTAAAACCACTTGCTAAGTATAGAAGAATATTAACTGGTTCACCTATTACAAACTCGCCATTAGATTTATTTAGTCAAGCAGCTTTTCTAGATAACTATCTGTTAGGCTTTGATTCTTTCTGGGCATACAGAGCTCACTACTGCATTATGAAGACAATGAATTTAGGATCGCGATCTGTTAGTGTACCGGTTGGTCCAAACAAAAGAAACATACCAGAGCTAGAAGAAAAGATAAAAAAATTTAGTGAACGTGTTTTAAAAGACGACTGTTTAGATTTACCTAAAAAAACTTTNTTNACNCGTAAGATAGANTTNACNGGTATACANANAAAACTTTANANTGAAATGAGAAAGTATGCGATCTCAGAATTAGAGGGTAAGGTCTGCTCTACATCTACAGTCATGGTGCAGTTGTTAAGACTACATCAAATATCTTGTGGTTACCACGCAACAGATGATGGTAAACCTCAACAGCTTCCATGTAATAGATTAACAGAACTGATGGATATACTTTGGGAGATCTCAGGTAAGGCTGTGATCTGGTCTTACTATGTTGAAGACTGCCGAAGAATTATAGAAGAAATAAAAAAACATTTTGGAGAAAACTCTGTTGTAGATTACTACGGTGCAACAGCCACAGAAGACAGGCAAAAAAATATTAAAAAGTTTCAAGAAGATCCTGAGTGTAGATTTTTTGTAGGTACAACTGGTACCGGTGGTTTTGGAATTACATTAACTGCAGCTAGT
>FUFK010070325.1_pt1 | contig 17048 bp, 13 predicted proteins | sample 1021851 | NCBI WGS metagenome assembly FUFK01 (sample SAMEA51879418, study PRJEB19060) | metagenome | reverse complement strand
CCCTATTGCTACAGTTTCAGCACTTTCGGCACCAACACTCTTTAAGCTACTCGCTATTTCCATAACGGCTGTGGCCAGTCTTGCTTTACGTCTAGCTGCCAAGATNCCGAACACAACCAAAAGACCGCCAATAGCCAGTCCGAAGCCCATTACGATTTTTTTAGCTGTTTTTAGGCCCTCGGTGAAACTTTGGACAAAACCTTTAATGCCTTCTTCAGATTGCACAATTGGCCCAACCATATCAACAAAAACAGATTTTAGAGATTCCATAATTGTCATCATTTCTTGGGCTCGCTTTGCTTGCTCTTCAATTGATTTAGCGCTCTGGTTTGTGGAGCCGTTTAGCATGTCCATATTGCCAGACATTAATAGAGCGAGATCATTTACATTGTCAAGGCCTGCTGCCTCAGCAAAAAATTGCTTTTGATAGTAGCCCATTTCATCAAACGACAAACCAGTCTGATCAATAGCATCTCGAATCATCGTAAAGCGTTCTGCGGGATCTGTTGCCATCATAAGATCCATGGCGTTAACAAAGTTNCCCCCTAACGCTGCATTAAGCATTCCAGCACGTTCTGCAGCGCCTTCAAAAGTATCAAACTTGCTTGTTATAGCAAGCAGTTTTTCCATCTCCATACCGGTAAGCTTGGACAATCTTGCTAAATCTTTAAATGCTTTTGTGCCGTCAGCGCCAAATTTAGCTAAGTCTGGGCCCATAGAGGCAAATTTTGCAGATAACGCTGAAGCTGACATGCCTAATGCTTCTGCCGTCGATACAATTTCTGTTTGAAAATCTCTAGACTGCTCAATGCTAAGACCAAACGCTTTTGTAGATGACTGAACACCAGCAGCAACGTCTTCCTGTGCGATCCCGTAGCCACGCTGCAGCAGTACAGCAGTATCAGCAAGCGATTTTCTTTGTGCCTCAGACGCTAATGTAAAGTCTGTAAAATTAGTGATGAACGCACCGTATGTATTGGTAACATCTTCGATGGAGGCGCCAAAAGTGTCCATTTCAAGATAGGTATCAGTAATTTGTTGTTTATAAGATTTGCCAACATTGAATTGTTTTTCAAAAGCGGTAGTACTTTCGTTAAACGCTAAAAAAACTTCTTTAGCTGTTGCAACAATACTGGATAGCGCTTTTGTGATACCAGTAGCACTCAGTTGAACCGCTTTTGCTCCAAGAAGAGCAGGGACTTGTTGTCTGGTGGTTGTTAGAAGTTTAAGGGCGATTTTTTCAGACTTTGCCGAAATAGAATTTTGTCTGTTTATCTCTTCGTTTATTTCTTCTTGGACATCTAAAACTTCTCTTTTGGCGTTAAGCTCATCTCTCAAAACATCAAGCTGCTTCATTTGTTCGGCAGTTGTAGCCTCGCCGTTATTAAACCTCTCAACTTCTTTTCTATATATTGCTTCTTGTAGATCTATTTCAGCTTGAAGCTGTAGTTGTCTTACATCTTGTGTTTTGGCCAATTCTTTAACAGAGGCTAAATATTCGGCGTGTTGGTCGATTGTTCTTCTTTCTAATGTAAATCTTTGTTCTAAATAAGCTAGCTCTTCTGCATTAAGATCATTTAACTCTTTTTTACGTTGAATTTGTTCTAAAGTAAGTTTATTGAGTTCTGCTTGTTGTTCTGGTGTTAATGCCAATTTAGGGCCCTCGTTAAATAACTAAAGTAAATAGTAACTACAAAAAAAAGACGGGGCTATAAGCCCCGCTTGTCTGCCATGAAGTTTTGCATACCTGATGGCATTTGTGGTGAGTTATAAGGTGTCAACTCAGTAGAGTTCTTGCCTCCACCTTTTTGAGCATTTTCAATTGCCTCATTTTCTGTTTCAATTTGTTTTATAAGTCGCTTAACAAACCACTCACGAAGTTTAACTGGCAAATTGTATGCTTCTGAAAATGACCAGCCACCAGAATACTTTAGAAAAAAGAACTGCTCATATATGTTTTCCATATATTCATCGGTCAGGCCAAAAAAAGTCCGCGGTGAGCGGCACCTCCAATTCTTCCTCATGTCCGCACTCTTGGCAAGTAAAAAACTGTGACATGTCGATATTTGGATTAACGAGTTTATAGCATGCTCTAATGTGCCTTGAATCAATTGAAGGAATATTATCAACTAAATACTGAATTGCTTGTGGCGATGTTTCACCATTGACAGATACAAGCAATGATTTCATTTGAGTTGTAACGTTGGCTTCTGCACGTTTTCTTTTCCTTTGATTTTCAATTTGAGACAACATTCTTTTTTCATCTCGGCCATTAAGCAATTTAAACTCAACTGAAAGTCCAGTTCTAGGCAAAGTAGTGGTAAATGTTCCGTTTTTGTTGTCTGTGACATCTAAAGCACTGTTGACTGGGTTATCAACAGCTTCAAGTTCATGTAAGTTAAAACTGTGTTCTTGTGTTGTGGAACATGCAGGACATGTAACTTTTGTTGTGTACTCGCTGCCGTACCCAGATATTCTGGCTGCAATTAAAATAGCGTTACGATCACCAACAAGCAATGTATCTGGAGCAACTCTTTTGTCCATAATTAAACTTTGAATTACTCTTTCAATTGCAACGCCGCTCTTAAGAAGAGTTGGCGAAGTAAGCAAGTCTTCTTCTCTTGCAGTCATTTGTTTGATTTCAATCGTTGTTTGATTGTGAAGTGGGTGGCTTTCGTCGTAAAAACGGCCCCCGGATGGTAGTTCTACAAATTCGGTAGGGACCACAAATGAGAATCCCGCGTTTTCTTGTAGAGCTTGTTGTGGAGGGTCTGCGTGTTGAGTAGTCGGCTGACCCATCCTGTCTCTATTGCGTGACAATATACACCTCTATGTTAGTTAAATTATACTCTAAAGAATTCAGTACCTTGCTGTACCGTCGCTACCGATGGGTTTGCAGTTTCAACGCGGGCCCAATCGTATTTAAGGGTTACAGAAAGTTCAGTTAAGTTTTCATCACCGTATGCAAGCGTATCGCCAAACTTAAGATCGGTGATAAATGCATTCCAAAGTGTCCATGTTTCCAAGTCTTTGCCATCTGAATCAATTTGTGTAATGATAACAGTGCCAAGAGCGTTAACAGATTTGGCCTTAGACATTGAGTCAAGGCTTGTTGCATCAGTGGGGGGAGAATAACCTGCAGCTTCTACAATTGCTGACATTGTTGCCGTCATATCTGGCTCAACAGGGTCGACCATGGTGACAGTAATATCATTCCAAGCCACAGAACCCGGATAATAGAACGTGTGATTCAAATACTTGTGCTCCGCTGCGCTAATCGCAAAAGAAGGCTTGGAAGCAGTTTTTGCGTACCAAAGTGCTGGTCCACCTTGTGGTGAAGCAATACCTTGGAATTCGATTTTAAATCTAAAGTTTCTTTTTGGGTCTTTTAACGTAGCGTCTTGACCAAAATTTTCTGACCAGAATGGCATTATAAGGGTTCTCCTGTTAATCTATAATATATAGTTGCGCGGTTCGAAAAGAACCGCGACTTTATTAGTCATCAAACGATGCGCCGGTTGAAGCAACCACAAAGTCAATTGCAATNTACTCAATAGCGCGTGCTGGCTTGACCATAATCTTGGCATACAAGATGTTTTGGTCAACCAAATCAGGCGTAGTGGTGGTTTCATCGAGAATCAATCGATAATCAGAAATACCAAACTGTACCTTAACATTTGCCAAGAATGGCTCAACAAGCGACTTAAACCTATTCCATGTTGTTGGAACATTTTGTTCAAACAGCACTTGTGTGGAAAGCAGTGAAATTTGCTTTTTCAAGTAAATCACCAACCTACGAACATTAATTCTATCAAGGGCTGATGCTCTTTCTTGAAGTGTTTTTTGTCCAAAAACCACAAGTCCTGTTGATGGGAATGAAGCAATTGGATTAATTTTGGCTTCGTATAATGTGTCTCTGTCTTTGGAAGTTAGCTTTTCAGTAACTGACACAATCGGAATACCAGCAGCGCCATCTGTAAGGCCACCGCGGTTAAAGCCTGCGGGGGCAAACCAGACATGCGACTTTCTTTGCGACGATGCTAAAACACCCATCATTGCGACAGATGGCGGCACCCAAAGAACTCTTCCAGTGTTTTCATCACGAGTCGATACCCATGGATAAAATGCTGCTGCGTATGAAGAATCAATTCTCTTGTCTTTCAAACTTCTTGCAACAAATGTTGGGCCCGGTCCAAGGCGCGCCTTTTTGCTTGTTTTGTAAGCTTCGTGGGATGGGGTATACACATTGTCCAAATCAATGATTGACATAGCATCACCTCGCTCCTCACAAATATTAATCATGTGTTGGTTTAGAGCGTCAACAGTAAGGCCGGGCATTGTTAACATGTTCATATCAACAGATTCAGCGTCGGCAACGGTATCCATGGCGCGTTTAATGGTGTAGTAAGCAGAATTTGTCTTCTCACTCGCGCCTGCCATACCAGCGTTATAGAAAGGATCTGGTAAGTGGACATCAAGACCATCGTAACCACCATAGAATGGTGCAGTAAATCTGCTGTATCCTTGGTTTAAAAGCTCCTTATAAGAGGCACTTGTTACACTGGTGCCAGCCTTGTAGGAGCCTGATTCGTAAGTATACGTTGTTCCATATTTTCTAATATCTAGAAGAGAGAAGATGTATGAGAAACCTTGAACACCAACTAAGCTAGCAGATGTTGGATCAACCGATGCAACTAGTCTTTCATCAAGCATATTATGTGCATCAGCAACACTCACATCAGCTCTTGTACTAGTAGCAGTTCTTGTTGGTTGGAAACCAAAGTATGCATTGCGTGAATCTGCAACACCGCCATCAAGCGACGAGGAACGAAGTCTTGCAGATGGAAAGTTAAGAGTAAATGAGCTAGTAATTGCCCTTGGTGCAGCGCCAGATGCGCCGCCTTCAGCAGAGACTGGATATTTGAGGGCACCAGCAAAATTGGAACCCCAATCACACATGGAACCGGAACTAAAGCCTTTAAAAAGGTTAGTAGAGTTTGCTGTAACTTGTGCATATCTTGGAGGACCATAATATCCAAATGGCAACAGTTGTGGATCAGTTGCTCCCTCATCTACTTCTGAGGCCATTTCAACATAAACATATTTGGAATTATTTTCATATTCTCCATAAGTTCTAAGTCTTCTTTCGGTGTTGTCCCATTCGACATACTGGTTGCCGATGACACGACCAATAAAATTGGGCGATGCTGGGTCAAGTGTGCAGTTGTCAAATCTTTCTAATACAATTGGTGCGTTATCAGAGTCATGCAACGAGCGGATTACAACAGCAAATGTACCATAGTCAGTGGAAGTACTTCTAGATTGTCTAATATCTTGGATAGACACTTTACAGTTTTTATGTAACCACTCACCATGGCCGCGGCCGTGGAGACGGAAAAGCTTTTGAGCATTTTCAGCAACATAAGTGCCGGCAGATGCAAGATGTTGACCAATAAACCAGCCAGCGCGAGCTTCTTGGCTAGCAACTCTTCGAGAACTTGGGCCTTCTGTTTGTGACCCAGTGACACTGAGTGGGATAATATAGCCGAGCGTGGCGGCGCCTACTAGTGACGCATCTCTAATTTCTTGATCAAAAGTTTCACCAAGCCAATATCGCTCATGCGCGTCAGAGCTAAAGAACTTGCCTGCTTCTGAAGTTAATTGTGGGTTAGTGTTGAATTGGTTTCTAATGTAGCTATCAGAATCGTCATCAAAATTAAACTTAATTTTCTTGGAATAACCAGAACCCGAAAGATGCACTGTATGCAAATATCTTCCACTTGTTTCACTTGTAATAAGTGCTCCAATACCTTCGGCAACCGTGGAGCCCGAGCCCCAAAGCGTTCCTGAAAGTTGTGGGTAAGAGCCTGATTCAGCATAAATAATAGCTGCTAAATGCCCTTCAGCTGAAGGGCCTGCACGACCAGTGGTGGGTAGGAGATTATTTCCAAGGCTCCCGCCTGATGAACTGGCAAAGAGGAACAGTCCATAGGCTCCTCCAACATCAGCGCCATGCGAGCCGGCTTTGGAAAAGGATGTTAAAGTGGTTTGCCAACCGGCTTGACCAGCAGTAGTAGCATTTGGATGTTGAGCGCCTAATAATCTAATGTATGTAAGAGGAGCAACGTTAGAAACTAAGAACGCCTTAGATGCGTATGTACCATACATTGGTGACTGCAAGTTACCATTTCTGTATACATCTCCACCAACACCTCCCGGCACGGTATCACCAAAATTCTCTACATATTTGGAATATGATTCAACTCTAACTGGCTGAAGAGCCAATCCTCTCGTGGAACGTCCAATAACGACTGGTCCAATTTCATCCGCAGATCTTGGGCGAAATGAATTATCAATCTCGTTGATAAACACTCCCGGAGATACAAACTTAAAACTTTTTACTGACATGTTTAGAAACCCTCTTTACAATTTTGTATTAATTGATGTCCTCAATCATACTTTAAATAGTATTTTGACTTTCAAAAGGATATTCAGGAAGTGAGAAAAACACTAGTTCATGTCCTGAAGTGGTTTAAAACTGCAAAAAACCATCTGGAACAACGGATTCTTTAGGGAAACTATACTCTACGATGTTCTCTTCTACTCTGACAATGGGTCTATCATCGTTGGGCCCCTCGCCGATTAAGTAACCTAATACTCTAAGTGATATTTCAGTATTAAACTCTCTTATTTCNTCNCCAAGNTTNGCTAAGTTATTNTTATGTGTAAAGTTTTGGTCGATAAACACTTCATAGATATGGCCATTTCTTTTTAGCGAGAAAGCATTTATCTGTCCAGTTCTAGCTATAAATGGGGTTAATAACTCGTTCATGTTTTGTTGATACTCAGTTTTTAATTTAATTTTATATTCAACGTTTACATAGACCGGAATGGGAATTGATAGTGTTCTAATAACAACTTTTTTGTTAGGTTTTGGAAAATAACGCTGTCTTTTGCCGCCAGAATTAGTACGTGTTCCTGAAGCAACTGCAAAATTTTGTGTTTTTTCCGGAACTATCTGCTTGGCAATTACAAATCTCCCTGATCTGCCATTGCGCTGATCTGAAAATAGGTGTGCCTGAAAGGATCCTTTATTTTCTGGATTTTTAGTGATTCCGGTGCGCTCGATACTTATTAGTGGAAGCTTTAAAGTGTTATTATCATCTCTTAAATCTTTTTCATTTTTGATTTGATATGCTCTTTCTGGGACTTGCCAAAGAACAGGTACCTTTGTGCGGCCCTCGTTTGTGTCACAAAAAAGTTCTAAATCTTTTTTTAACCATGACGTAATAGTATAGTCAATATCCTCAATTGTAGATGAAAACATGCCAGCTTCTTTTAACGTATATGTTATTGAGCCCGTTGGAAGTAATGCAAAATCAAAGTTATCAGGTAGCATCGAAAAGTCCCTTTCTGGCGCGCTTACAAGTTGCAGCAATTTCAAACGTTTGATCAACTTGACCAAAAAGCTTGCGAGGTTGTGAAAGCTTTACAATCTCATAGTAAATATCTCCGTATAAAATAAAGTCTCCCTCTCTAACGAAAACATCTTGATCCTCCTCAAGACGACGTTTATGAAATTTTACAGTAATTTGAGAAACTTTATCAATACCAAATCCCTCCAAATAGTTTGTTGATTCATCATCAAACGTAATAAGAGCATATACGCGAATAGGTGGTAAAAAAGTTTTTTGTAATGCTTCGCCATACATGTCGTGAAACTGTGTAGTTTGCAGATCAATAGAGTAGTATAAAATTTGTTGACCTACGACTTTCTCAACAAGTTCATCATTAACTTGTTTTACTAAGTCTCGTTCTTTTTTGCCTAAAAAAAGCGGCGGTGGTGGCGCTTCTGGTTTTTTCCATTCATCACCCATTTATATTACCCCACATAAATTCCAAGAGGACTAATTTTAAGAACGTTTGTTGCAGCATCTGCAAGTTCTTGGTCAGTCTTAGCAAGCTCATCGTAAGTAAGAGTATCAAGCATTTCAAGAAGCTTATCTTTTAGCGTGGATTGCTCTTCCTTTGCTTGTGATAGCAACTCAGAGTGGTTAAGTGTTACTGATTCGCCGGGAATTGGAATTGTAGTAAACTTGCCTCTAATTTGTCCAAGCATCTCTTTACAAAGAGCCAACGCATATTTACGAACCCACTGTTGACCCATCGAATTTATATTAATAAACGGCAAATTATCAAATGGCACCGTGTTAATATTGTTGACTCCTTCGATCCCGGCGTCATATGAGCCAGTTGCATACGCATCTTGGTCGATATAAAACTGAAACCATATCTCGTCTTGTAGCGGCTCGAACCCAAAACTGGTTGGTTCTGGGAAAAGTCTAAGCATGTTGTTTTTAATCTCATACGAATAGTGAGAAGTTCTTGTATAAATTGAATCTTCATACATAATGGCTTGCATTTTGTTTTGCCACGTAGGTATTACCTCAAAAGTAGAATCATCAGCAAACTGCCCATATGTTGAGTAATTGCCGACTACCCCAACGCCGCCATAATACCCATAAAAGCGCCACATTGCTCTTGGAGAGCGATAAAAAACTCTCGTGATACGTAAACGAGCATCATCAATTAAACCACTAAATGGGACTGTTCTGCCTGCTTGATCAACCCCGGAATCTGAAGCGCTTTTAATGATACTCTGCAAGTTATAATCTTGAGTATTTTTAACTACTTGAAACGATCCAGAATAAATTGGCGTGGTGCCTCCAAGGCCTGCGGCTGTTGAAGCTCCGTCTCCCACGCGCTGTGAATAACCGATACTGAATCTTGGGTATTTAAGATTGTTGCGCGATGGGCCCGTTTGCAGGTCTCCTTTGTGATCAAAGGTTCCGGTGGCTTGTCCAAGGATTGTGGAAAGCGAGTTCTTCGCTTGGTGCATGTTAATAATATAAGAGTATTCTAATACTGCTTCTTCATAAGCTGCATATACATTAGCAGTTGTCAACTCAATATCAACAACATCGCCACCTAATTTACGATAAACATATGATACCTGTGCCGCGGCGCCTGATAAAAATGAAGTCGAACTAGCGTAGGTTCCTATGGGAAGTGTATTGGCGACTTGTGATTCTGAGCCGGTTGACGGCAGTACAATCGCGCTTGTTTGTGATTTTGGGGTGAGGTTCGTTGGCATGCATGGATACTCCTAATCTAAATAGTAATTTGACAAACAAAAACCCTCCTGTTTTCACAGGAGGGCTTTGTGTTACTTCAGTGAAGTGATTATTTGCTAGATGTTTTTTTAGCAGGGGCTTTTTTTACAGCTTTCTTGGCAGTCTTTTTAGCAGGTTTGGCTGCTTTGGGACTAGCAACTTCAGCAGTTGCCTGTTCCGCCGGCTGAGTATTAGCTTCTTGCTTTTTTTGTCTTAACAATCTTTTTTTTAATAATCTTCGTCTTCTAGACATAATTTATCTCCTTGTTGTTAATGTTAGCTAAGAACCTTATTCACCAGTCTTGTTATCTGCAGTCAAATCCTTTGGTGTAATGTTACCAAACAATCTAATAAGATACTTACCAGCACTATAGGTGACAACTTCGCCAGTTCCACGAGCATTTCCACCAAGAGTTAAGTACAAGTATTGATCTTCTAGTGAATTGTCGTCAATAAATGCTTCAATACTTTCGCCTTCAACCCAAGCTCCGCCGCCCGGGATAATCTCACCGCCGGCCGCGGTGCCTGAAATCGCGCCTGTTGCGTATGAAGCATAGCGAAGATCGATATCAAGGCATGCATTTGCATGTGAGCCAGCCGAAGCAGTCGGTGCCTCAACACAGTGCATTTCTACAAATTGTACTTTTCCGTGAACAGCAGACTTAACCTGCATAATTGCAGCAGGATTTAAACTGGCAGTACCACCGTTGGCTGCTGAGCCTGTATCAAGAGTTCCACGAGCAGAACCTGAAACACCAATGATCGTATTATTCATACCAACAACCGATGGTGCGGCACCATTAGTAGTTCCCAAGTCAATATAAATCTCGGTCATAACTTCATAGCCATTTCTATGAAGAGCGCGGGTACCAACTGAACCAGAAATACCACGACCGGGTGCAGAGGCGGTTCCAAGGCTTTGTCCCATCTTTTCAAGAGCGTATAATCTCTTTCTTCCTAATCTTTTGCCCATAATATATTTTCTCCTTTAATTATGTTATTGCAATAACTTGTTGTATTCAATGATAAGATACCAGCGGCTCCGGTACAATATCTTTCTAAGGGCAGCCGCCCCGCCCAGAGGAGAATATTTCAAGTCATAATAAATAGTTACTAAAAAACAAAAACCCCCCTGAATAAATCAGGGGGGAATTGTTCAGTGGTTAGAAACTTCTATTAGGAAGTGCCTTCCTCACCTAAGAGACCACGCACAACGACAAGACCGTACATATCTGGACGAACCATCTTCTTCGCGTAACGGGTCATAACGCCCTTACGTGGCACGAAGTCTTCAGGTCCGAAGATTGTAGGTGTAGTTTGCAGTGGTACGTATGGAGCGTACACATAGCCGCTTTCAAGGAAAGAGGCGCCGCGGCGTCCAACGAGAACCACATTACGAAGGAAGTANGGGTCAACAATGACATCAAACTTCTTGCTCAANGATCCAACGTTAACAGCACCAACGCTACCGCTTTCGTCATCGTGAGTGACGGAAGCACGGAATCCAGCAGTAAACTCAAGGATGTTCGCAACTTCAGGTCCGCAGACGAGGAAGTTAGCGCCACCACGAAGAGTCTTACGGTGGATAGCAGCAGAAACATCGTTGATAGTCTCAACGAGAGTCTCGTACCACTCACTTACAGTACCGGTGAACTCAGGAGCAGCGGAAGCAGCACCAAGCTCGTTACCATTCGCATCTACAAAGAGACCGGGAGCACGCGACCAGTAACGTGTTGCAGCGGTTGCGCCGCGAACGAGGTCGGAAAGAATCTCACGGTCAATTTCAAGAGCGATTTGCTCCGAAAGGATCGAGGTCAACTCAACTTCAGCGTCAAGGTTGTGGTATGCGTTAAGATCTTGTCCTAACTCAGGGGTCCACTTAGCCTTGAGCTTCTTGGTTTGAGCGGTAACAGCGATGCTATCCACTTTGATGTCGATTTCAGGAATGTTTTCACTTCCTTCAAGACCCCATGGGGATCCACCAACAACCGCACCAAGAGCGCCGGCAGGGTTAAAGTTATCTCTCTCAGGGAAAGTTAACTCACCTGTACCAACGGTAGTTCCAGCAGAAGTCGAAGTGTCGCCAGCAGTAAGGCGTGCAGCCACAACAGTAACAACAAAACGAATTGCTCTAGCTCCAGAAGCGGAGTCATCAGCTGAGACGTCTTTAGTCAAGCGGCGAATTTGTGCTTCAGCGCCAGTAGCAATTGCATCGATTGTGTTTGAAAGAGTACCGAGTGCGNTNNNNCTTAATTGCATAGCACCTAAGTTATCGAAGTCGATAAGATCTTCGCCACCCGCAGATGCGACATCTTCGGCGTTAAGTTCGAATACAACACAACCACGCGAGCTATCTGTAATCGAAAGAAGATCAGGGTCGTAATCAATCAACTTCTTGTTTGCATCACTAACTGCACCGTCCAACGAGAACGCAGCACGAACTCTCGTGCTAGCCTGAAGGATGTTGCCGTCGTTCGAGCCACTTGGGGAAGCGTAAGCGTATCCCAAAGAAGTACGAGGACCGGAAAGATCCGACTTGTTTGTCTGGTTGACAAGGTTCACACCGCCAGTGACCTGCGATGCAACTCGATCTGTACCGTACACGGACTGATCAGCAGTGTTACCCAAACGTGGGGAACCACCGATTGCATCCGAGAACACAAAGTCGAGGAAGAAAATGAGTCCGCTTGGGAGGCTCATTGGTTGAACAGAGACGAGATCGTTAGCGATCAAGCCTGCGAACACGCGACGAACGATTGGGAACGCGACGGCAGCAAAGCCCTCAACATCACCAGCAGACATGCTGCTGCTCTCGCGGAGTAATTCTTTTGCTTGGTTTTCAAGCAAACGTGCCATGGAGTTCTTCTTGCGATCAGAATCAATACCTTCAAGAAGACCTGTTCTTTCCCACTTGGAAAGAAGAGCAGAGCCCTCAGCACGCATATCACGGTTGACTACACCTTCGGTGAGTCTATCGATAATACCAGCCATTTTATAATTTCTCCTTTAATATATTATTGTATCTATTTGATACCAGCTAGTCTCTTCATCCTCTCAGAAAGAGGGTCAGAGGGNGCGCTNTCTTGACGAGTAGCGCGTATAACTGANGAACGNTTGTTTCCAATTGCTTCGCTNAGNGATTTAGGGCTTTGCTTNGGCTTAGCCTCCACTGTGCTTTGAAGNGTATCAAAAATNGTACGTGCNTCAGTTACNGAACCAGCATTAGAAATTGCTTCGACAATCTTTTNTTTTTGTCGCTCATTAAAGGAGGTATTTCTNAACACACGGTTCGTGTATAACAAGCGAGCNTTTGAAAGGTTTACATCTTGCAAGTTTTCTTGCAATTCTTCCAATACTCCCTCATATTTTGAAAGCTTATCTTTTAACTGGCTATTTTCGAAAACCAATTCTTCCTGTGCTTTCTTTAAATCTTTCATTTCTTCTTCTACATCTGTGGATCGACGGTGTGCCATTTCTTTTTCGATTTGGCGTACTTGATCGTGTGAAGATCTACCGGCCCAGCCGGCTAGCTCTGCGCCCATATCCACAGTAAGTTTTTCCATGATAGCATCAATCAACTCATCATGATCGATATCTTCTTCAAGCTCTTCTTCCATTTGAAGGTCTTTATCTTCTTCAGCCTCAGCTTTTGTTTTCTCGGCCGCGGGGTCAGCTGTAACAGCGACTTCTTCGAGATCTTCTTCTTCGTTTAGTTCTTCATCATCTTCTGAAAGAATAGCTGCCAAATCTTCCTCGGTCAACTCAATCTCTTCATCTTCACTAAGTTCAACTTCATAATCCTCATCAAGTTCAGCTTCTAATGCTGCTACTGCTTCTTGAAGAGCGTCTAAGTCGATACTTACGGGAATTTCTTCGCCAGATTCTTGCATTCCTTTTGGAATATCACCTTCTTCTTGTGATAACCCATCAGTAGCGGCAAGTGGGATGTTTTTCACAACATCAACAGGGGTTTGTTGCCCCTCGGTGTTTTCTTGTTCCAATAATTGTTCTAAGGTTGCTTTAACCTCCTCAGAGTATTTTTCTATAACAGAAGTTTCAGCATTTTTAAGTGCAGATTCGCGAAGTGCTTTTGCATCTATAATTGCTTCTTTCAATAAGCTTGACATTAATAGGGCTCCTAAAGTGACAAATGTTCAAAATAAATAGTTATAACACTTACAAAAGTCCATTTTTTGCTGATGAATAGGTTAACCGTTGTGATCGAATTCCCAAACTGCTGTTGCAACAACAATTCCAGGGTCAGATGAAGGATTAATTTTAATGCCAACGATATCGCCGGGACCATAATCCGCATCATCCGTAAAATTAAATGTGTACGAAGTATTAGCGTTTGCCATATTGACTGTAATTGATTCTAATGCCGTGGAGTCAAGATTTTGATTTCCATCTACATTTCTATGCATACTGGCAACAGTGGAGCCACCTGCCGCCGTTCCGCGGACCACAACTTTAATAAGCTGGCCAGAGTATGGTGCGGCCATTTTGTTGTTATCTCCAGCAGTGGTATCGGCGCCATTTGCGTCAAACCTAACAAAAACAGCGTTAGCGACATCGGCATCATATTTGTGAGTTGTCATGTGTAATTGTTTTGCTCTCAAAGAACCAGACACAGTTAGCGAACCACTAATAGATGCGTTGCCATTTCCTCTAAGCGTTAATGCTGGATTGTGAGAGTTGCTTTTTGCGCTAAACAAAATTTCTGAATTTGAACCACTTATGTTAAGTAATCCGCTCAAATGAGCGCCACCAACTGCAACTTTTCCAGAGCCAGTTACAGCAAGAATAGTTCGCTCATCTGTGCCTTCTGATCTTTGAAATAGCGCTAAAATTTTATTGTTCATAGCCTCGCCGGCGCCTTGACCCGGTTTTACATTAAGCATAATGGCGTTTGGTGATGCGCCGCGGCGGGCACCAATTGCAATATGTGGATCTGAACCAGTAACATGAATGCCGTGGGAAGCAGATATATCGTTCGATACACTAGTATTACCTGCAACAGATAACGTGTTATTAAGGGCGTTAAAAGTAAGGTTAGCTTGGCCATTAATTGTTGATGAATTTGTTGAGGTCACAAGTCTAGATGAGCCAGCATTTGTGTACGAGGTAACCGGTGATGGTTCTAATTTCACACCGGAAGCATAAAAATCAGAACCAGAAATATTGAGAGAACTAGACACATGTGTTTGGTCTATAACAGTCTTTCTTTGAGCCGCGTGATTTGGTCCTGAACCAGANACAACAAAAGAGCCGCTAATAATAGCATTTCCTTCAACATCAAGTTGAGCATTTGCAGTGGTTTTTGAAACGGTTCCTACAACAACCCTACGTTGAGAACCAATAACTCTAAGAGCGTTTTGATTATTTGCTCTTAGGATAATATCTTTTGTGTTTTCGTTTTCAATAAACAAATGTTCTGCAGAATTAATCTGAATTGCTGCGGCGGCTGCACCGTCTTTTAAAAATGCAATTTCTTTAAGACTATCAGCATCTCTTGTGTGAAGCGTAAGAAGGGATTGGCCTGAACCTGTTAACTCTAGAGAGCCAGTAATTTGACCTAACCCATTTAGTTTCAAATTATTTCCGTCAAATGTAAGATTCGCTTCTGCGTTGGCTTGGCCTGTGCCATCAGATGTAATTACACGGTTTGCTGATTGGCTAGTAATAGAAGTGAGTGCTGGTGCGACACCATTTGCTGCAGCCGTGAGCCTACCTTGAGCATCAACTGTTACCGAAGTATACGTGTACGAGCCCGCGCTCACTGACGTGTTAGCTAAATTAACAGTCAAGTTATCACCCTCAGACGCAACCGTATTAATTCCAGTTCCGCCGGCAATATTAAGTGTGTTACCATCGGATATTGTTTGAACAGGGCCACTAGTGCCCGATACAATAAAGCTTGACATAGCTGATGCTGGTGCAACACCACTTAGAGTGCTGCCATCGCCGTAAAATTTAGAACCTGAAATGTTTACAGAACAAGATACATGATCATTTGTTACAACAAGTCTGTCAATGTTGTTTGTTTTAAGAGCAATTTGGTCAGATCCAAAATCAATTTGTGTGTCTTTGTCGTTTTCGTTTTGAATATCTCCAAGGTCTCTTGTGCCTTTTGAGGTGTTATATGCCATTAGTTGGGTTCTCCATTCTTATTAATTAGAAATCAGGTTCCTTTACTGCCAATAATCCACCAGTTTTCACCATCAGATTGTACAGTGCGAGAAGAATAGTTCATTTTAATCTCTGCATGTTTGTTAATATCTATTGTGCCTTCATCACAAGTTATTTCTACAATGTGAGAATTTAATTTGTACTTTTTAGAATTTGCTTTCTTAATAACTATAACTCTTCCGCAATTATTTTGGGCCGGGGGCAGTTTAACTATGATTTTACTTTTTGAGGAATCGCACAATATAGTGTAATCATCACTTGCAACGTTGTACGGACTCTCTGCGATTTTAATTATATTATGAAAAACAGAGCCTTCGCACACTAATTTGTTTTTAGAAACAGTGGTATTAGATTTAATTTTTCCGTCAACATTTAACGTCGATGTATAGGGCTCATACTGTAAGTTTACGCTTGATTCGAATTCATTTTTACCTTTAAATTGTAATTGTCCCGGCGCGCCAGCAGCGTGAGGAACTTTATCAGCCACATAATTGTTATATAAATTAGAAAGCGTTGTGTGGCGTGTTTCCCCTAGTGACACGTCATTAACAACCAATAAGTCTCCATCACTTAAATTTTGGCCGGCTGTGTTAATAGCTTCTGTTTTGGTTAAATCAAGTTTAAGTTTTTTTGCTTTTGTTGACAATGCGGAGTTGGATGCTATATTAATCTCTAATCCATCGTCGTCGCACGTTAGGCCCGCGCCGGTTTTAATTTGCAAACTACCCCTTACATTATCAATGCCGTGACCAAATCTTATAAAATTAGCAGCAATTTTGTCTACAAATCTATTGCATGGAACACTTGTTAACAAATGTGCAGAGCCTTCAAATTCATTAGCTGAAACCTTTTCAACTTGCAATGTATTATCGCGATAAGATAAATTATGTGCCGTTTTAGCTCCGTGCTCTGTGTCACAGATTAGTAGGGAGTCTTGAGTTCCACCTTTAATTTTTTTAATAGCTACATCTTTAAGTGTGGCACATGGACTTTGTGCGTCAGTGTCGTAAAACACGCTAGCACTAATCGTGCTTTTAAAAACTTTAACACCATTAATCTCTTGATCAGCATGTTGATCAACCGAACCTTCTACAGAGCCCTTTAAAATATTGTAAGCCATAATTATCCTTCACTATAAATAGAATTATATTATTAAATAGTCTCATAAAAAAGGATGCCCCCCACAAGGAGGGACATCCAAGAAGTTCCAGTAGAACTGAAAAATCGATTACACGATTCCCCAGCTACCAGATTTGAGATACACACAGGTAACCGCAGCACCCGGAGATTCAAGTTTAATTGATGTACCACCGTCGATGGTTTGACCACCTGCACGGTTAATGGTAACTTGTCCATCCTCCAAGGCTTTGACTGTAACAGTGTCACCGATTGAGTTATCGATTGGAAGCGCAACACTAAGTGCACCCGAACCGGTTGCAAAGTTGTAACCCTCAGTAAGAGTTGTTGTCGCTTGAACGATAGGAGTAACTGCTCCAGCTTGTGTCGAAAGAACACCATTAGTTGCAGAAAGACCCGCGCCTGCAAATGCAGCAACAAGATCAGCAATGCTTTCTTTCTTGGTTCCGTTGGAATCATCAGCGTCGATAATAGCAATGCTATCATTTGCAACATTAACACTTGCACCAGCAAGATCGTTAAGGTCAAGCTGTACGTCGTTAGCGTTAA